>Ga0163144_10004974_pt1 | contig 29721 bp, 16 predicted proteins | sample OliLak19BULKMAT1_FD_123175 | JGI IMG/M metagenome (GOLD analysis project Ga0163144, IMG submission 123175) | Freshwater microbial mat bacterial communities from Lake Vanda, McMurdo Dry Valleys, Antarctica - Oligotrophic Lake LV.19.BULKMAT1 | ecosystem: Environmental > Aquatic > Freshwater >...
GCACCCGGCTGGAGCTCACGCCGCGAGAGTTCGCGTTGCTCGAGTGCCTGCTGCGCTCACCCGGCAAAGTGGTGACGCGCGTCGAGATCAGCCGGAGTGTTTGGGGCTATCAGTTCGATCCGGGGACGAATTTCGTCGATGTGGCGATTCAGCGGTTGCGGCGCAAGCTCGACGATCCGTTTCCGCGCAAACTGATCCAAACGGTGCGCGGGGTCGGCTACGCGCTGCAGATCGAAACATGAGGACGCCCGGTATTCGCTGGAAATTCGCCCGGTGGGCCGCCGCGCTCGCGGGCGTCGTCGTGCTTGTGTTCGCCGGCGGCACGTTTCTCAATCTTTACCATGAACAGATCAAGGCGGTGGACGTCGAGATGGCCGTGCACCAGCGGCAGATTGCCGCCCTGAGCGCCGAGGCGCTGGCAACGAAGTCGGCCGAAGATCTGGTCGGGCTCGAACCCTGGCTCGCGGTGGCCGTCTTCAATTCGCACGGGAGGATTGCGCGTCGCTCACTGGCGCTCCCGGAGGCATTGGCGCGGTCCGCGCTCGAAGGGGCGCGCCCGCACACCGAGCGCGACCGCAACGAGCAGGCGTGGCGGCTGGTTTCGTTTCCCGCCGGAGCGTCCACGGTCGCGCTCGGTTTCCTGCTCACGGAGGTCCACGAAACCGTGCGTGATCTGTTGATCGCCTACGCGTTTTCGTTGCCGGTCGTGGTGTTGGTGGCGGCCCTGGGTGGCTGGTGGGTGGCGGGCCGCGCCCTGGCGCCCCTGCGCGAGCTGGCCGCGGCGGCGGAGGAGGTGCATGCCGATCGCCTCGATCGCCGGGTGCCGGACTTTGGCGGAGCGGATGAAGTCCAGCGGCTGGCGGTGGTGCTCAACGCGATGCTGGCGCGGCTTGAAAAAAGTTTTCAGCAGGCGCAGCGATTCGCGGCCGATGCCTCCCACGAATTGCGCACGCCGCTGACGATCATGCAGGGCGAGATCGAGCGGCTGCTGCGTTCGCCGCACCTCGACCCGACGCACGAGGAGAAGCTCCTCAGCCTGCAGGAGGAGATCTGCCGCATCGATCGCATCACCGAGCAACTCCTGTTGCTGGCGCGCTTCGACTCGGGGCAGCTTGTGCTCGCGCGCGAGGACGTCGACTTGAGCGCGCTGGTGGCAGCGGCCTGCGAGGACGCCGAGTTGCTCGGCGCCGCCCAGGAGATTGTCGTGGCCGCCGCCATCGCGCCCGGCCTCATGGTGGCGGGCGACCCTGCGCACCTGCGTCGCCTGGTCCTGGGTTTGGTCGACAATGCGACCCGCTACAATCACCCGCGCGGGCAGGTCCGATGCACCCTGGCCGTGCACGCCGGTCAGGTCCAGTTGCGCGTGGGCAACACGGGCCCGGGTATTCCGGAGGCGGTGCGGCCGCGGCTATTCCAGCGGTTTTTTCGCGTCGATTCGGCACGGGCCCGCGGCGGCCACGGACTCGGTCTCAGCTTGGGCCGCGAAATTGCCGCCGCCCACGCCGGTAGCATCGAGCTGAACCCGGCCGCTCCGGCCGGCTGGACCGAGTTCGTCGTCACGCTGCCGCATCGCTGACGCAGCAAAACCGCCTGGCGGTTTTGAGCAATATCAGCCCGCATGAACTCGAGACGCGCGCCGAAGAAGTTGAAATCTTCGAAGGCGGGGCAAGGGCAAGAATCAGTTTGAGGGTGAAAAATGCGGGTGCGGGCGTGCGGGCGTTTGGGCTTGAAGCATCGGATCGAGGCCCGCGATATCACGAACCTCCCTCCCTGTGATTTCCCTGCGCTATTACACCTGCCTGGCCCTTGCCGCTGCGTCTTCGTTGCTGCCGTGTGCGCGGGCCGCCGAGCCTGTGCCGGCCCTCGTGGTGGTCATCACGATCGACCAGTTTAGGGGCGATTACCTCGCTCGTTTTCGCGAGCAGCTTGTGCCGGGCGGGCTGCGTATGCTGGTCGATGGGGGTGCGAATTTCACCGACTGCCGGTATCGCCACGCCGTCACAAAGACGGCCTGCGGCCACGCGGTGGTGCTGACGGGCGTGCACGCCAATCACCACGGCATCGTGAACAATGCCTGGACGGATCGCGAAACGTTGAAACGCGTGAACTGCATCGAGGACGGCACGGTGCAGATTCTCGGCCGGCCTGAGAGCCGCGGCGGCGTGCGGCTGCCCGGTGCGTCGGCGGTGGCGGGGGCGTCGCCGCGGCGGCTCCTCGCATCCACCGTGGGCGACGAGCTCAAGCTCCGGCACGGGCAGTCGAAGGTCATCGGCATTTCGAACAAGGATCGGTCGGCCATTCTGCTGGCGGGCAAGCTGGCCGACGCGGCCTACTGGATGGACAAGGGCACGATGGTGTCCTCGACGCACTACATGAAGACGCTGCCGGAATGGGTGAGCGCGTTCAACGCGGCGGGGCGCGTCGAGTCCTATTTCGGCAAGACGTGGGATCGGCTGTTGCCGGCGGCGGTTTACGATCGGGTGCAGGGCCCGGACGACATGCCGGGTGAATTTGGGGAGCACGGGATGGGGCAGACGTTTCCCCGGGTGGTGAACGGCGGCGCGGCCACCCTTACGCCGGCGTTTTACGAGGCGTTCGAGGGGGCGCCCTTCAAGAGCGAGGTGCTGCTCGATTTCGCGCGCACGGTGGTGGAGAAAGAAAATCTCGGCCGGCGCGGACACACCGACGTGTTGTGCCTGAGCTTTTCGACGAACGATGTCATCGGCCACAACTACGGTCCGGACAGCCACGAGGTGATGGACATCACCCTGCGCACCGATCGGATGCTGGCGGAGTTTTTCGCGTTTCTCGAGCAGCGCGTGGGTTTGAAGAACTGCACGATCGTATTCACCGCCGATCATGGGATCGCGCCGCTGCCGGAGCGGGTGAAGGCGGCGGGCACCACGTTGAGCGCGGGGCGGGTCGACAATGGGGCGCTGCTCAAGGCCGGCGAGGACGCGCTGAACGGCGCGTTCGGCCCGCTCGCCGCGGGCCGCAAATGGCTGCTCGTCGACGAGAACTGGCTCTTCTTTCAACGCGATGTGTTGAAGGAGAAGGGCGTCGCTTCGGCGGCGGCGGAGAAGGTGGTGCGTGACGCGTTGATGACGGTGGAGTTTGTCGAAGCGGCGTATACGCGCACCGACCTCAATGCGGGCGCGATTGTGGGGCCGCACGCCGAGGGTGTCCGGTTGAGTCACTATGGAGCGCGCAGTGGCGACGTGTATTACCATATGAAGCCGTTTTGGGTGGACCGAAAGACCGGCACGAATCACGGCACGCCTTATGTCTACGACGTGCACGTGCCGCTGCTCTGGTTTGGCGTGGGGGTGAAGCCAGGCGTCTACGGGCAACGCGTGGGAGTCGACGACATCGCGCCGACGTTGGCGCGGCTGCTCGGCTTGCTGGCGCCGCCGCTGAGTCAGGGGAAGGGGTTGTTTTAACCGGTTCCATCATGGTCGCCGGACCCCGACCCGTCCTCGCGCGGCGGCGGAGGCGGCGCGCGCGGAATTCGGCGCGACGCAGGCGTATTCGGATTTTCATGACCTGATGAACGACCGCCGCGTGGCGGCGGTGGTCGTGTTGACGCCGACGAAGCGGCACCGGGAGGTCGTGATTGCCGCGGCGGAGGCGGGGAAACCGATCTTCTGCGAGAAGCCGCTCGGGCTGGGGCTGGCCGAGGCGGAGGGGATGAAAGCGGCGGTGGAGCGGCGGGGCGTGTTCTTCCGGCTCGGCTTCATGCGGCGGTTCGACGCCGGCTGCGCGGCGGCGAAGCGGAAGATCGACGCGGGCGAGATCGGGAAGCCGTGCGTGTTCAAGGCGACCTCGAAGGACAAGGAGCGGCCGAGTGTCGATTACCTGCGACCGGAGAACAGCGGCGGGATCTTCATCGACATGGGCCTCCACGATTTCGACCGGGCGCGCTGGTTGGTCGGCGACGTGGCCAGCGTCTACAGCACCGGTGGAGTGCTGGCGTATCCGGAAATGAAGGGCAGTGGCGACTGGGACAACACGGTCAGTGCGCTGCGCTTTGCGAACGGCTGTATCGGGTCGGTGACGCTCAGTCGGAACGGGATCTACGGCTATGGCATCCACACCGAGATCGTCGGCACGGAGGGGACGATCCAGATCGGCTACGATCGCGAGACGCCGATCCTCGTGTTGAAAAAGACGCGATCGTGCACGACACGATTCCCGACTTTTACGAGCGGTTCGAGGGCGCCTACATCGCGCAGCTCCAGGATTTCGTGGCGAATCTCAGGACCGGCCGGCCGCCGCCGATCACGTGCGACGATGGGATCGCCGCGCAGAGGATCGCGATCGCGGCGACACGTTCGGCTGAGACGAATGTGGTGATCGGCGTAGGGTGAGCTTCCCGCGCCGGCGGCGGAAGCAGAACAGGGCGAGGCAACCCGCGGCGGTGCAGAACCCGTAGGTCGCGGGCTCCGGGGTCGGGCGGATCTCGTTGTGAAGCCAACCCTCGGTCGTGCCGGAGACCCACGTCGTCGTCAGGCCGTCGTAGTTGGCAAACGTGATCTGGCTGAGCGGAATGCCGCCGAAAACGTTGGCCGTGTGCGCAGCGCCGTTGATGAGGCTGTTGACATACCAGGCGTCGGAGAGGCTGGTCCAGTTGATGACGTGCACCTTGATGCTGGAGTTGCTGAGGATGAGATTGGTCGAGGTGAGCGTGTTGGCGCCGTTGCCGAAATCGAGGATGGTGTCGCCGGTGATTTCGAGCGTGCCGACCGTGATGCCGACGCCGTTGCCGAACTTGAGGGTGAAGTAGTCGTTGAGATCGGAACTGCCGATGGTGGTGCTGCCGACCTGGAGCGTGAGGGCGCCCGCGGAGAACGTGGTGCCGAAGGTCAGGCCGGCATTGGGGGCGGTGCCGATGGCGGTGAAGGTGCCGCTGCCGGCGAGGATGCCGTTGAAGTCGGTGTTGGCGGCGGCGTAACTCGCGGTGACCTGCGCGCCGGAGGCGATGGTGAGCGTGGTGGTGCCAGCGGAGGCGAACTCGGCGGTGGTGAGGACCGTGCTGCCGCCGGTGCCGACCGTCATGGTGCCGGCCGTGAGATTGACCTGACCGACGGTGCCGGTGCTGCCGGAAAATGTGAGGCCGCCGGCGCCGCTCTTGGTGAGCGTGCCCGTGCCGTTGGCGATCGTGCCGCTGAGAGCGAGGGAGCCGGTGCCATCCCAGGTGAGATCACCGTTGGTGTTGGCGAGACTGCCGCTGATCGTGGTCTGGCCGGCGCCACCGATCGTGAGCGCGGCGCCGGTGCCGGAGAGGGTGCCGGAGAGGGTGAGGGTGTTGGCGTCGGAATTGATCCGGCTCGCGCTGGAGAGTGTGATGGCGCCGCCGTAGGTATTGTCGCCGGCGATGTTGCGGAGCGCGCCGCCGGAGGGGAGGCCGGAGCCGTTGAGGGCGAGCGCCTCGCTGCCGATGGTGAGATTGCCGCTCGCGACGTTGCTGAGCTCGAGCGCGGCGCCGCTGGCGACGACCGTGCCGCCGGCGGTGGTGCCGAGCGCGGCGTTGTTTTGCACGCTGAGGACGCCCGTGTTGACGGTGACGGTGCCGGTGAAGGTGTTGGTGCCCGTCAGGGTGAGCGTGCCGGAGCCGGCCTTGTCGATGGCGGCATTGGCGCCGCCGGTGACGAGGCCGGCGAAGGTGGTGGAGGTGGCGTCGCCGACGGTGAGCGTGGTGGCGGCGCCGGGGCTGCCGAGCGCGAGCGTGGCGGCGGTGTTCGTGGTCGCGATGGAGCCGAGGGTCTGGGAGAAGCCGTTGAGATTGAGGGTGGGGGTGCCGGCGGCGTTGAAGGTGACGGCGGCGGTGGCGGCGATCTGGTTGGCGGCGGAGAGCTGGGCGACGGCGGCGCTGGTGCCGTTGCCGAGTGCGAGGTTTCCGGATACGGCGGTGGCGGCGCTGTTCAGGAGGAGCGTGCCGTCGCTGACGGTGGTGGTGCCGGTGTAGGTATTGGAGCCGGAGAGCGTCCAGGTGCCAGTGCCATCCTTGGTGACGGCGGTGAGGTTGAGGCCGTCGTGGTCGACGATGGTGCCGCCGAAGTTGTTGCCGGCGGAGGAGCCGCGGAGGGTGAGCGTCTTGCTGCCGACGCCGGTGGCGGTCAGCGCGCTGGTGAAGATCAGGCCGCCGGCGCCGGAGGAGTCGATGACGCCGCCGCCGGTGGTGCCGGCGAGGTTGACGACGCGATCGGTGGTCTCGCCGGCGCCGGTGTAGGCGAGGATGCCGGTGGTGGTGGTGGCGCCGAAGTGGATCGTGCCGTTGGCCACGGTGGTGGGGGCGCCGAGGTGGCTGCTGGCGGTGCCGCCGACGACGCGGTTGAGCGAGCCGACACTGAGGGTGCCGCGGTCGATGGTGGTGACGCCAGAGAACGTGCTGGCACCGGAGAGGAACCAAGTGCCGGTGCTGGTCTTGGTGAGCGAGGTGAGGTTGAGCGCGGAGCTGTCCACGATGGCGCCGGAGATCGTGCTGCCGGTGCTGGCGCCGGAGAGGGTGAGGGTCTTGCTGCCGGCGCCGGTGGCGGTGAAGGCGCTGGTGAGCGTGAGGTTGCCGGTGGCGGTGAGCGTGGCGCCGCCGGTGGTGCCGGCGAGGTCGATGACGCGGTCGGTGGTGGCGCCGGTGCCCGTGTAGGTGAGGGCGCCGGCATTGGCGCCGCTGCCGATGGCGATGGTGCCGTTGGCGACGGTGGTGGGGGCGCCGAGGGCGCTGCTGCCGCCGCCCACACTGGCGAGCGTGTTGATCGAAATCGCGCCGCCGGCGATCGCGGTCGCGCCGCTGTAGGTATTGGCGCCGGAGAGCGTGAGGGTGCCGGTGCCAGCCTTGACGAGGCTGGCATCGGCGCCGTTGAGCGTGCCGCCGAACGAGGTGTTCGTGCTCTGGGTGGCCGTGAAAACGTGAGCGGTCGCAAAATTGACCGTGCCGGCGGTGCCGGCAAAGGCGCCGACGGATTGGGCGGCGTTGTCGAGGTTGAGGATGCCGGCGTTGACGGTGAGATTGGCCGCGGCGCCGGCGAGCGTGGCGCCGCTATTCACGGTGACGGTGCCGGCGGAGATGGTGGTGGTGCCGGTCTGGGAGTTGGTGCCGGAGAGGATGAGATGGCCGGCGCCGGTCTTGGTGAGAGCGCCGCTCGTGCCGGTGCTGGAGATGTTGGCGGAGACGGTGAGTTCGGCCGTGGTGCTGGTGGAGTCGGAGATGGCGAACGTGCGCGTGGCATTGCCGAGGCTGAGGTTGCCGGAAAGAGTGGAGCCGAGCGGATTGCTCGTGACGTTGGCGGTGTAGGTGAGCGTGCCGTTGAGCGTGATCGTGCCGGCGCCGGTGGAGAGATTGTTGATGGTGGTGACCGTGGTGTTGGCGCCGCCGAAGGTGAGCGACAAGGCGGTCTGGTTGTTGCCGTCGAGGTCGACGAGGGAGGTCGTGCCGACCTGGTTGTTGACGACAATGTCCGAAATCGTGGCGCCGGAACCCAACGCGCCGGACGCGCCGAGGCGCAGCGTGCCATCGCGCACGATGAAATCGGTGCCGTTGGTGATGGTGCCGGCGGCGGCGCTGAGGACGAGCGTGCCGGCGCCGGTCTTGATGATGCCGCGGGTGGCGGCATTGGAGATCGCGCCGAGCGTGACCGTGCCGAGGCCGCTGCCGTTGTTGGCGACGTTGATCGTGGCGTTGCCGGTGAGGGTGGTGGCGCCGAAGGTGAGACCGTAGTCGGTGTGGGAGTTGACGGTCGCGCCGGGTTGGACGGTCATGGTCACGGCGCCGGCGCTGAGCGTGCCGAGCGTGTGGGTGATGCCGGGGTTGGCGTTCGCGGTGTCGACCCGGACGGTGGTGTTGGCGGTAAGCGTGGTGTTGCGGCCGAAATTGGTGGCGGAGTCACCGATGAGTTCGAGCGCGCCGCCGGAGAGGGTAAGGGCGCCGGCGCCGAGGGCGCTGGCGTTGGTGGCGCGGAGGGTGCCGGCGGAGAGCGTGACGTTGCCGGTGAAGGTGTTGGTGCCGGAGAGGAGGAGGAGGCCGGTGCCGGTGGACTTGATGAGATTGCCGGTGCCGCTGAGGTTGGCGGTGACGGCGAGTTCGGCGTCGGTGCCGGTGATGCCGGCGGAGTCGGCGATGTTGAAGGTGCGGTTGCCGGTGCCGCCGGAGCCGAGAACGACATTGCCGGAAAGCGTCCAGGAGTTGGTGGGCACGCCGGTGGCGATCGTGGTGACATTGCCGCCGAGCGTGAGCGCACCGGGGCTGGCGCCGGTGACGATGTTGTTGACAGAGCCGGCGAGGCCGCCGGTGCCGCCGAGGGTGAGGTTGCCGATGGACTGGCTGTAGCCGTTGAGGTCGAGGAGAGTGGTGGCGCCGGCGGTGTTGTTGACGATGACGTTGGTGTTGGTGCCGGCACCGAGCGCGTTGTCCGCACCGAAGCGGACGGTGCCGTTGGTAATCGTGAGGCCGTCGTTCGCGGTGGCCCAGCTTGCGGCGGTTGAGTTGAGCACGAGGGTGCCGGCACCGTTCTTGGTGATGATGCGGGCCACGCCGCCGTCGGTGAGCGCGCCGAGGATGAGTTCAGCGTTGGAGCCCACGGTGAAGGTGGGGCTGCCGGTGAGCGTGACGGCGCCGAACAGGGTGGTGGCGGTGCCGCTGCTGACGCCGGCGCCGGCGTTGGCGGTGAGGGCGACGGCGCCGATGGAGAGCGTGCCGAGGGTCTGCGTGACGCCGGCGCCGCTCGTGAGGCGATCGGATTCGATGGTGGACGCGAGCGTGACGGTGGTGTTGCGGCCGAAGTCGACGGCGGAGTCGTTGGCGAGTTGGAGCGTGCCACCGGAGAGAGTAAGGGCGCCGGCGCCGAGGGCGCTGGCGTTGGTGGCGCGGAGGGTGCCGGCGGAGAGCGTGACGTTGCCGTTGAAGGTGTTGATGCCGGAGAGCGTGAGCAGGCCCGCGCCCGACTTCGCCAGGCCGCTGGCAGTGCTGGTGCCGCCGTCGGCGATCACGCCGGAGGCGACAACGTCGCCGCCGCTCGTGTTGAGAGTCAGGATACGGTTGAGGGCGCCGTTGGTGATTTCGATGGAGCCGAACGTGGTGGCGCCGCTGTTGCTGATCGTGAGCGTGGTGTTCCCGTTGTTCTGGGTGAGCAAGCCGGAGAAGGAGAGATCGGAAGCGCCGCCGATGGCGGCGCTGCCGTCGAGCCGCAGGTCGTTGGCGAGGGTGCGCGGCGTGCCGTCGCCGGCAAGGGTGGCGCTGGTGGAGAAGAGGAGGGTGCCGGTGCCGAAGGCGCTGTTGTTACCGGCCACGAGGGTGCCGGCGGAGAGGGTCGTGTTGCCGGTGTAGGTGTTGGTGCCGGAGATTTCCCAGGTGCCGGTGCCGGACTTGACGACGGCGACCGTCCCGCTGCCATTGGAGATGATCCCGGAGTAGAGGTTGGCGCCGGTGCTCGTGCCGCTGAGGGTCAGATTTTTGGCGCTGCCGGCCGAGGCCGAGGCGGTGCCGGAGAGGGACAGACTGGCGGTGCCGTTGTTGGTGAGGGTGCCGCCGCCCGTGGTGCCGGCGAGATTGAGGTCGCGACTGATCGCAGCATCGGTGTCACCGGTGTAGAGCAGGGTGCCGGTGCTGGTGGTGCTGCCCAAGCGAATCGCGCCGCTGCCGCCGAGATTGGCATCGGTGGCGATGGAGAGGGTGCCGGCGGCAATCGTCGTGAGGCCGGTGTAGGTGTTCGTGCCGGCGAGCGTGAGGATGCCGGTGCCGGCCTTGGTGAGGCTGCTGGCTGTGCTGCCGCCGCCGTTGGCAATCGTGCCGGCGACAGTGACAGCGCCCGTGTTGTTGATCGTGAGCACGCGATCCGTGCCGCTCTCGGAAAGATTGATATCGGTCAGCGTGGTGCCGCCGGTGTTGCTGACGGTGAGCGTGCGGTTGCCGAGACTGTTGGTGAGCGTGCCGTCGAAGGTGAGCGATTGGGTGCCGCCGAGAGTGGCGTTGCCGCCGAGCGTCACGGTGTTGGCGACGGTGCGGGTGGCGTTGGCGCTAATCGTGCCGCCGTTGAGCGCGACGGAGCTGGTGCCGAGGGAGTCGTCATGGCCGAGCAGCAAAGTGCCCGCGGTGATTGTGGTGGTGCCGGCGTAGGTGTTGGGACCGGAGAGCGTCAGGACGCCGGTGCCGGACTTGGTGAGGCCGCTGGCAGTGCTGCCGCCGCCGTTGGCGATGATGCCGCTGGTGGTGGCGGCGGCGCTGTTGCTGATCGTGAGGACACGGTCGGTGCCGCTTTCGGAGAGGTTGATGTCGCTGAGCGTGGTCCCGCCGGTGTTGGTGATCGTGAGCGTGCGGTTGCCGAGACTGTTGGTGAGCGTGCCGTCGAAGGTGAGTGACTGCGTGCCGCCGATGGTGGAGTTGGCGTCGAGCGAGACGGCATTGGCGAGGGTGCGGGTGGCGTTGGCGGTGAGCACGCCGCCGTTGAGCGCGAGTGTGCCGGTGCCGAAGGCGTTGTCGTGACCCGCGGTGAGGGTGCCTGCGGTGAGGGTCGTGGTGCCGGTGTGGGTATTGTCGGCGGAGAGGAGCCAGGCGCCCGCGCCGGTCTTGGTAACGGCGGTCGCGCCGCCGTTGTCGCTGATGGCGGACGCAAGGGTGTTGGCCCCGGTGTTCGTGCCCGTGAGCACGAGCGTGCGCGAGCCGCTGCCGCTGAGATCGAGCGTGCCGCTGTTGGTGAAGCCAAGCGTGTTCGTGCTGGAGCCGGAAGCGTCGAGCGTGCCGCCGGCAAGGCCCAGGGTGAAAAGGCGATCGGTGGTCTGCGCACTCGTGCCGGTGAACCGCAGCGTGCCGCCGTCGAGGACGAGATTTGATGCTGCATTAGTCGCGGCGCCGAGGCCGCTGTCCGTGCCGCCGTCGGCGACAGTCGTGACGGCGAGCGTGCCGGCGGAAAGCGTGGTGACGCCGGTGTAGTTGTTCGGGCCGGAGAGGGTCCAGGTGTTGCCGCCGCTCTTGGTGAGGCCGCCGGTGCCGCTGATCACGCCGGAGATCGTGCCGCCGCCGGTGCTGGAGGCGGAGAGGGTCAGCAAGTGGCCGCCGTTATCGACGGTGCCGTTGATGGTCAGTGCGCCGGTCGACGTGGTCGTGAACGAGGTGGAAGCGCCGAGTGCCAGTGCCAGGTCGATGGTCTGAGTGTTGGCGTCCTGCTGGGAAATTCCACTGGCGCCAAGCGTAAGTGTTCCCGCGCCGGAAAAGGTAAACGCGCCCGCCGTGCTGGCGAATACCAAGCCGGCCACGCTGCGGTTGGCCGCGAGGTTCGGGTGGTGGGTCGCAGCGGTGCCGAAGGTTGCGATATCCGTCGTGGGATCGTCGGTCGGGGCCACGCCGCCCGACCAGTTGGCGCCAGTGCCGAAGTCGGTGCCGACATTGCCCCAGAGGACGATGACGGCGTGGACGCGTGGCGCCGCGAGGGCGAGCAGTGCCAGCGGGAGAACGGAGTGGTGGACGGCCGCCGCAAATACCCCCCACAGTATTGCCCGCTGCTCGCCAAGGGCTCGCGTCCAACGGCGACCCTGCACCCCTTGGAGGGTGACGGGATCGGTGCGACTGGCCATTGGCGGAGGAACTGACATTCGGAAGGGGGCGACTGGGGCCATAACCACCTAGTGCGCTCCTGCCCGAACGGCAATCTCGATGGCCGGGTATTAACCGCACCTGAGCCAGCGAGTTATTCCCTTGAATTCAGCCAGCGGGAAGCCTGGCCAGCGGCTGTCGTCACGGTCGGGTTGCCCGCGCAGCAAAAACGCCGGCCCGAAGGCCGGCGTTTTGGCGGAGAGGCGACCGGGCGGATCGGTTTACCGGCTGCCGCGCGAGCCGCTGCGATTCAGCGTGTAGCTCAGGAAGATCGCGCGCGGATCGCCGATGAGGCGGTTGGCGCGGAGATACTCGAGGTCGAATACGTTGTTCACATTGAGCGCCAGCGAGTGGTCGTAGTTGCCGGTGCTGGGAAGCCGGTAGCGGACGCCGATGCTCCAGAGCGCGTAGGATGGCACGCGCAGGCGATATTGGCCGGTGGAGCGCGTGACGACGCGGGCGCCGGTGCCAGCAGTGGTGGCGTAGGTGTCGCCTGCGTTCGGCGCCTCGGTGGGAGTCGAGGCGACATAGGTCGCGCCGATATTGCCGGAGAAGCCCCGGAGCGCGCCGCGATGGGGAGCGTATTTGAGGTAAACGCTGCCGTTCTGCGGCGCGATGCCGTTGACCCGGCGGCCGACGGCGGCGGGGAAGGCCGAGCCGAAGTCCGTGTAAACTGAATACACGTGACCCCAACTGCCGCCGGCGGACACCTCGTCGGTCACGCGCCAGTTGACGTCGATCTCGTAGCCGCGGACCAGTTGATCCCCATCGCGGCGGGTGACCTGGACGAAGTTGCCCGAACCGAGCGGGGTCTCGACGATCTCGCTCACGCTGACGTTGTGGCGGTTCGCGTAATAGCCGCTGACGGTGTAGTTGAGCCGTTCGGTGAAGAGCGTGCCCTTGAAGCCGAAGTCGTAGCCGTCGGCCACCTCGGATTTGAAAGTGGGATCGAAGTGGGCCTGGGTGTTGTCGTTTTGCGAGACGAAGTAGCTCTCGCTGTAGCTGCCGAAGATGCGGAAGGCGGGGGTGAGCTTGTAGTTGAAACCGAAGTTCGGCTTCAGCAGGTCGACCTTCTTGTCGACCATCGCGCCGGTGGTGTAACCGGCGAAACCGATCCAGTCGCGATCGCGGAAGCGCACATGGTCGAAGCGCGCGCCGGCGAAGGTGAGGAGCCGCCCGTTCATGAACGAAGTCTGCTGGCGGATGAGTCCGCCGAAGACGGTGGTGCGCCGCTTCTGGTGGCGGGTCTTCACGCCCTGCGTGGGATCGTAGAGCTTCGGGAAATACTGAAGCGGGGCGAGGGGATTGAAGTTGCGGTCGAGCGCGACGGTGCGGACGGCGTTCCACGCGACGAGGTCGGGGTGCGTGGCGCCGGCGTAGCTCAGGGTCGGGTCCCAGCGGTAGTAGTCGTTGATATCGAGGGTGAGCAGCGTGCGGTGCTCCAGCGTGCGGTTGCCCGTCCAGTAGTGGGCGAGGATGTCGCCCTGGAAGCCGCCGCCATCCTCGATGATGCGGGTGGTGTTCGGCGTGGCGCCGCGCGCGGTGGTGATGGGAGGGATGGTGCCGCTGGCGGCCGGCGCGGGGTTGAGGTTGATCGCGCCCCAACCGGTGTTCTGGTTGAAGTCCCAGCGGCGGGCCAGGTAGTAGTTGCCGGCGACGCGGGTGCTCCAGACCGAGTTGAGCTTCTTGTCGTAGACCGCGTTGAAGCCGGTGTTGCCGCGCGTCAGCTCGCTGTTCGGGCCGAAGGGATTGTAGCGCGCGAGATTGAAGGCGTAGCCGATGGCCTCGTCGTCGGTGTTGGTCGCGGTGCCCTTCAGGTCGGTGACGAGCGGCGCGGAGTTGTTGGGCGCGTGGCGGAGCTGGAGAAAATACTCGGCGGAGAGGAAGAGATTCGAGCCATCCGGGAAGTGATGGGAGAGGGCGAGGTAGTATTCCTGGTTGCGGTTGCGCGCGTAGTCCTGCTCGAACTCGCGCTGATAGTGGCTGCCGGTGAGGATGTAGGCGGTCTTGCCCAGGTGCCCCTGGAGGAGCGGACCCGTGCTCTCGAGGGTGACGCGCTGCGTGCCTTCGTCTCCATAATTCAAGGACAGGCGCTGGCTCTCCCGCGTCTTCGGCTGCTTGGAGATCATGTTGATCATGCCGCCGGGCGAGGTGCGGCCGTAGATGGCGGCATTGGAGCCCTTGATGATCTCCATGCGGTCGACGTTGCTCGAGCCGTAGCGGCCCAGGCGGAAGAAGCCGTCGCGGAGCTGGGAGGTCGAGCCGAAGCCGCGGAGATTGAAGCCGCCGCCGACATCGAGGCCGGTGAAGCCGCCGATCTGCGTGAGGTTGTCGGCCAGCTCGAAGATGCCGAAGTCCTCGAAGAACTCGCTCGTGAGCACGTTGACCGTATAGGGCAGGTCGATGATCTGGGTCTTCACGCGGCTGCCGGTCAGCGTCTCGGAGGGCGCGTAGCCGCGGTCGCCGTCGGCGCGGACGCTGAACTCCGAGAGAGTGACGACCTCCTCCGCGGGTTTCGCGGCGGCGGGTGCCGGGGCGGTCTGGGCGCCGAGGGTCGTCACGAAGAGCGCGGCGCACAGGCCAGCGACGGTCAACGGGTGCTTGATAGGTATTGGGCTCATGGGTTGGGTCAGGGACGGTTAAAGCGGGAACGGGGTCGGAACGGGGCCGCCGGCTGGTGCCGGCCGGCGTGGGTGCCGGGGTGAGAGAGAGGATTTGGTTTGCGCCTGGCGACAGAAGTCCCGTTTTGCTTTCATCCTTAACTGTTCGATGAGCAACGGCGTCACCATGAAATCGATCGCGGCGCAGGCGGGCGTCACGCAGGCGACGGTGTCGATGAGCCTGGCGAACAATCCACGGATTCCGCTCACGACGCGCGAGCGGATCCAGGCGATCGCGAAAAAACTCAACTACCTCCCGAACCCGTATGTCTCGACGCTGATGCGGATCCGGCGGCAAGGAAAGCCGCTGAAGGACAAGCCGGCGCTCGCGCTGGTGTGCGCACAGCGGACAGCGCACGGCTGGCGCGAGCACGCGGCGCCGACGATCCGGCAGATGCGCGAAGGGGCGTTCGAGCGGGCCACGCTGCGGGGCTATCGGGCGCAGGAGTTCTGGCTCCACCGCGACGCGATGTCGAACGAGCGGTTTTCCGAGATGCTGCACGCGCGCGGCATCCAGGCGATGTTGATCAGCCCGCTGGCGGAGGGGGATCCCACGCCCTCGCTGCGCTGGGAGTATTTCGCGTCGGTCTGCCTCAGCGTGCCGCTGCCCGCGCTGACGATCACGACCGTGTGCAACGACCATTATTTCTCGAGCCTGCAGATCGCGCGGGAGTGCCATCGCCGGGGCTACCGGCGGCCGGGCCTGGTGTTGCGGCGCGAGCATCAACTGCGTTTCCAGGGCCGCTGGGAGGCGGGTTTTCTGGTGGGCGGGACGATGCTGCCCGAGCTGCGGATCGCGAAACCCCTCTACGTGGATGACTGGAAGGATGTCGGGCGCATCCTCGCCTGGCTCAAGCGCGAGAAGCCGGATGTGCTGATCACGCCCGCAGCCGATGTGCTGCGGAACGCGCTGGCGCAGGCGGGGTGGCGCGTGCCGGCGGACATCGGGCTGGCCCTGCTCGCGTGTCCCCAAATAGGGGATACGTGCAGCGGCGTCTTCCAGAACGGCCGGATGATCGGCGCCCTCGCGGTCGACACGCTGATCAGCATGGTCGAGCGCAACGAGCGCGGCCTGCCCGAGCAGGCCACGACGCTGATGGTCGAGGGACAATGGAATGAAGGCACCACCCTGCGCCCCGCCACCGCCTGAGATCGGGCGCGCGGGAGCCGGCGCCGGCCGGAAAGCGCCCCGCGGCCCGGACTACCGGAATCCCGGTAGTCTGGATGCTTTCATTCCCAGGGGCGAAAGCTAGGGTTGAGGCAGACCACAAAGCCCGTTCGCATCCGATCCTGCCATGTTGCCCACCCCCTTGACGATGGCCAGCCGCACCAAACCCCTCGCCGTGGTTGTGGCTGACGATGTGCTGGAGATCCAGCAGTTGGTGGAGCACTGGTTGAGCGAAGCCGGCTGCCAGGTGAGCTGTGCGTCGAGCGGCAACGAAGTCGCCAAGCTCGTCCGCGCGCACCACGTCGATCTCGTGATCACCGATGTCATCATGCCGGATGGCGACGGGCTCGAGGTGATCGCGGACCTCAAGCGGGCGCAGCCGGCGGCGCGCGTGCTGGCGATTTCGGGCGGGGGCAATCACCTGCCGGCCCACGACTGTCTCAAGTTTGCCAAGGGCCTCGGCGCGCACGCGGTGCTGCTGAAGCCGTTCAATCGCGAGCAATTGCTCGACGCCGTCACCAAGGTCGCGCTGGGCGCGCCCTCCCCCGGCCCTCAGCCCCCCGGCAGCGGACGAACCGGCGCCTGAAACACGCGTTCGCGGCGGGTGTGGCGGTTGGTGACACGCTCGGCGGGCGTCTTGTAGGCGCGACGCCGGTAGCCGCCACGCGTGGGATCGGCGGCGCAGCGCAACTGGAATTCCTGCATGCGTTGAAAAAGGTCGAGCATCTGCTCCGGCCGCGCATAGCGGTCGAGTCCGCTGCGTTCGAGCGCGAGCAGCAACTCGTGCGCGGATTCGAGCGTGGAGAGGCAGCCGGCGTGCGGTTGTGGTTTGATCACATAGCGGCTCGGCGCGGTCGGCGTGAACATGATGCGCGGGAGCCGCTGCAGGCTTGGACTGAGGCGCAGCATCTTGCGGGCGAGGGCCCACGTCGCATCCAGCAGGAAAACCACCAGGCGCCGCGTGCCGACTCGCGCCGCGAATCCCGCAGGATCTCCCGCCGCCAGATCGATCGCCTCGCGCCCGGGATAGAGCAGCACCGGAAAATTCGCATCGTCGTCGATCAATGCCTGGACAGCGGCATCCTGGTCGAAGCCGATCCCGCAGTGGATTTCGCTCTCCTTCAGGCAGAGGTGGATGAGCCGGCCGGTCGCGGCTTTTTCCTTTTTGAATTCCTTCGGGTGCATCAACAGCACGAAACGCGTGCGCGTCCCAATCGGCGTGATCGACCCGCACCAACACAGGTGCTGCGGCCAGAAACAGCGATAGCAGGTGACGCGCATCCCGGCGATGGAGCGTGCCGAGGCGGCGGAGCGCCAGCGCAAAGATGCCGGGGCGGACGGAGGGGTGGTAAAATACGAAATGCAGGGCGGGCCGATACCTTCGGTCTCTTGGGTTGTGCAACCCATCGAAAGCCGTGAAAAAATTCCAAAATGGCCCGACCAGCCGGTCGGAATCCCGGTGGCCTCGGTCGGTGGGCGCACAATGAAGGAAATGTCTTCCCCCGCACTGCCTCCGCAACAGAGATTGATACTCACCGTGGATGACGATGAGGACGATATCGCCCTGCTGCGGCTCCTTTTTCGCAAGGCCGGAATCACGCTCCCGCTGGAGAGATATCAGCGCGGCGAGGATTTCATCAGCGCGCTTTCCGCCTTGGTGGCCAAATCCGTGAACGCGGTGCTGCCGCTGCTGTGCTTTCTCGACGTGCGGATGCCGGGCATGAGCGGACACGACCTGCTGCGCTGGATACGGCAGCAACCCGAGCTCGACGGGGTCTCGGTGGTGATGCTGTCGTCGTCGGAGCACCCGGCCGACGTGAAACAGGCGGCCGAGAACGGGGCGCAATGCTATCTCGCGAAATATCCGCAGCCCGCGATCCTGAAACGGGTCGTCGAAGAGGCCGCGCGCGTCGCCAGTCTCGCGCCGGTTCCGGCGCAGGAGTGGTTTGGGTTGCCGGCCAACCTGCTGCTGCGTTGGGGGCTCGGGGGCACCCGCCGCGCGGCGAGTTGAGACGCCCTGAAAATGAAAAGCCCGGGCGGAACCGCCCGGGCTTTTTTTCGGCGGCGAGACGCCGCAGCCCTTCTGATCGATCAGCGCACCACGCGGGCGCCACCGCCGGCGAAGGTCTTCTCGACCTCCTTGCGCGTGGCCATCGACGTGTCGCCGGGCGTGGTCGAGGCGAGGGCGCCGTGGGCCGCGCCGTATTCGACCGCTTTCTGGGCGTCGTTGAACTGGAGGAAGCCGAACTGCAGGCCGGAGGCGAACGAGTCGCCGCCGCCGACGCGGTCGAGGATCTCGAGCTCCGGATATTTGCGGCTCTCGCAGAATTTTCCGTCGTGCCAGAGGATCGCGCTCCAGTCGTTCTTCGTCGCGGTGATGACGCGGCGGAGCGTGGTCGCGGCGACCTTGAAGTTTTTGAACTCCTTCACGGCGGTCGCGATCATCGCCTTGAAGGCATCGGTCTCGATGTGGCTGAGCGAGTGATCCGCGCCCTTGACCTCAAAGCCGAGCGAGGCGGTGAAGTCCTCCTCGTTGCCGATCATGACGTCGACGTATTTGGCAATCTCGCGGTTGACCTCCTGCGCCTTTTTCAAGCCGCCGATGGTTTTCCAGAGCGACGGGCGGTAGTTGAGATCGTAGGACACGATCGTGCCGTGCTGGTTGGCGGCCTTGACGGCTTCGACGGTGAGCTCGGCGGTCGAGGCGGAGAGGGCGGCGAAGATGCCGCCGGTGTGGAACCAGCGGACGCCGAGCTTGCCGAAAATGTGATCCCAATCGATGTCGCCGGGCTTGAGTTGCGAGGCGGCGGTGTTGCCGCGGTCGGGATTGCCGACGGCGCCGCGGATGCCGAAACCGCGCTCGGTGAAGTTGAGGCCATTGCGGACGGTGCGGCCGATGCCGTCGTCCTCGCGCCACTTGATGAAGTCGGTCGCGACGCCGCCCTGCATGATGAAGTCCTCGACGAGGTGGCCGACCTCGTTGTCGACGAAGGCGGTGACGACGGCCGTCTTCAGGCCGAAGCATTTGCGGAGGCCGCGTGACGTGTTGTATTCGCCGCCGCCCTCCCAGACTTTGAATTCGCGGGCGGTGCGAATGCGGCCCTCGCCCGGATCGAGGCGGAGCATGACTTCGCCGAGCGAGATTTGGTCGAAGGCGCAGGTGTTGGCGGGTTTGATGGTGAGCGACATAGAGGGAGAAAGGTAACCGAGAGGGTTGAAAGTAGAAATTGCGAGACGGGGGACGGTCAATCGCGACCTCCAAGAAAGTGTCATCGCAGCGGCAGAGCCACGACTCGTCCACGCATCGCCTCGGGCTCTTCCGTCTGCGCCAGGAGCGCAAGATCATCGCTACCGTGGGCAATGGGCACGTTGAGTTGATGGGCGTCGATCACGCCGCCGATCTCGTTGCGCGATGACGCGGACGAGCCGAATCACGCTTTCGTCAGCACCAGGCTGAACCGGCGCGTGCTGCGGAAGCGGTAGGTGCGGAAGCCGCGCTCGTCCAGCGTCAGAATTTCGTTGTGGCCGGTTTCCTCGGCGAGCAGCACGAGCGTGGCGTCGGCGAAGTTCATCGGGGTGTCGGCGTATTTTTTCATGACGCGGGCGGCGGCGCGGAGTTGCGCAGGGGAGAAGCAGTCGCGGATGTCCGCCTGCGCGTCGTCGAGAAATTCCGCGAGGGTTTCGGCCCCGTCGGGCAACCCGCCGAGAAGATACATGGCCTCGGTCACGACCGCTCCCGTGGTGAGCAGAGTTCCTGAAAACGAGGCCAGCGCTTCAGCGCATCGCGTGTGGTGCGGGTCGCGGCGATTGAGGGCGGCAATCAGCGGGCCGGCGTCGAGCAGCCACGCCGTCATGACCGCGTGATTATTTTGCGGAGATGAGCCCGCCAGGGGTCGGCATCCAACCCAGCCGGGGCGAAGTCGAGCCGGCCCAGATGCCGTCCGGCACGCTCACCCAGCGTGCCCTTCGCGCGCAACCGGCCGTCGATCAGCTCGCGCACGACGTCCGATTCCGTCTTGCCGGTCGCGGGCGCGCCGCGCCTTGCGTTGGGCGCTGCCCAGCCGGATGGTGAGGGTCTCGGTCATGGCGGCAGGTTGGCCAGCGTAAGACAGGATGCGAGACGTTCTGTCCGAGGAAGGCAGGAGAGACCTCTCGACTCTGCGTGCCTCGCGTTTCGCTACAACGAAGGTTTTCGCGCGACGCGAAAACCTGATTCGACGGAGATTGCGATCCAGCCCAAATCGATAGCCGAGCGGCGGATGGAGCGGGTTGTTGCGAAGCCGGCTTTTTTCCAATGATCGAAAAAATAGGTTTTCGCGCCGCGCGAAAACCTTAGGGTGCCTGGTGTGAACGAGGTCAATTCGCCGATTCGGATCATCGCGGACGATCGGGAGAATGCGGGTGGAGTGATTGAAGAACTGCGAAAACGAGCCGATGTGGCGCTCGAAGTGCAGAGGCTTGGGCTGGGCGATTTTCTCGTCGAAGAAAATTTCGCGGTTGAACGCAAGACGCTGGCAGATTTTTCGGCATCGGTGATCGATGCGCGTTGGTTCAAACAGGCGGCGGCCATGGCGGTGGGTGCGCGCCGAGGGGTGATTGTGTTGGAAGGGACGCTGGCGGCTGCAGTTGAGCTCGGAGTATCGCGGGAGGCATTGCAGGGCGCGTTGATCACGGTGAGCGTTTTCTACGGGCTCGCGGTGCTGCGAGCGCGTGACACGGCGGAGACGGCGCGCTTGCTCGTTTACCTCGGCCGGCAGGCGAAACGGTTCGCCCACGGCGCTCTGCCGCGGCCTGGCTATCGGCCCAAAGGCAAGCGCGCGCGACAATTGTTCGTGTTGCAAGGCCTGCCCGGCATAGGACCCGAACGGGCCGAGCGGCTGCTCGACCATTTCGGCTCCGTCGAGAACGTCGCAAAGGCCTCGGCGGACGCCCTGTCTGCAATCGACGGAATCGGCGAATCCACCGCCGCCCGCATGCGCTGGGTGCTCGAAGATTCGCCGGCGGATTGAAAATCCAGGTTTTCGCGTCGCGCGAAAACCTTAGGAATTCGCGACCGCGAAGTCCTGGAGGTTCCACTTCGGTTTGCGGGCCTCGGCGGCGAGTTCGTTGAAGGCGGTGATTTCGGCTTCGGAGAACAGGAGGCCGCCGTTCTTCGCGCAACGGGCCGCGGCCTGGGCCTCGATCTGGCCGGGCAACATGCAGCCCTCGTTGCCGTGGCCGAGGATGTCGTCGATGACGGCCTTCACATTCTGCGACTGATTGCGGCCCTTCGCGAACGCGCCGGCGTTCATCGCCTCGGGTTTCCAGACCTGGAAGAAGAACGCGCACGTGCCCTTGTCGTCGCCGACTTGGTCCCAGCGGTTGCGGAGCGTGGGCAGCGAGCCGCCGATGAACGCGCCGATGATCTCGTTCATGAGCGCGAGGCCGTAGCCCTTGTGCGCGCCGAAGGGGATGAGATACTTCGCCTGCGCCGGGTCGGTCGTGGGCTGGCCGTTGAGGTCGACGGCGGCGTTCGGCGGGAGTTGCTTGCCCTCGCGGAGGAGTTGCTGGACGCGGCCCATGGCGACGACGGAGGTGGCCCAGTCGATCACGATCGGATAGCCGATCGCTTCGGTCGTCGGGAAGCCCCAGGAGTGCGGGTTGGTGCCGAGGGTCGGATACTTGCCGCCGAAGGGCACGACCTCGGCGAGCGCCGCGGTGCAGTTGGTGTAGGCGATGTAGCCGCGCTTCGCGGCGTCCATCACGTAGCCGCCGCCCCAGAGGTAGTGGAAGGCGTTGTCGACGGAGACCATGCCGACGCCGTATTTGTCGGCGAGCTTGATGGCCTGCTCGATCGCGGCGTAGCCGGTGGCCTGGCCGAGCTTTTTGTTGGCGTTCCAGATGGCGGAAGCGCGGTAGGGCGACTTCACCTTTTCGATTTTGGCCTTCGGCACGCAGCCGCCGGCGCCGGCGCCGAAGAGGTGATCGAGGTGGAGGGCCTTGAGGGCGTTGTGGGTGCGGATGCCGTGGCGCGTGGCCTCGGCGCAGAAACGCGCGCCGGCGTCCGCCTCCGACGTGGAGTAACCGCGCTTCTTATACGCGGCGGTGACGAGATCGTTGTGCTGCTGTTCAGGGACGACGTAGAAAATTTCGGACATGGAGGAAAGAGGGACTTTGATTTAGCCACAGAGGGCACAGAGCTCGGACACAGAGGACACGGAGCAATTCAGCTTGGACTCTCTGTGCGCTCTGTGCCGGAGCTCTGTGTCCTCTGTGACCCAGGTTTGATGATTTGATTCAGTTACTCAGACCACTTTCTTGACCGCGACCTCGGGATTGATCTGCGCGAGCGGCTTTTCGCCGTGCATGGCGCGGATGAGGTTGGTGACGGCGGCGACGGCCTGGCGCTGGACGCTCTCGGCGGTGCGCGAGCCGATGTGCGGCGTCACGATCGCGTTCGGGAGCTTGAGCAGCGGGTGGTCGGGCTTCGGCGGCTCCTCGTCCAGGACATCGGTGCCGTAGCCGCCGACCTGGCCGGACTTCAGCGCCTCGACCATGTCGGCGGTGTGCACGATCTCGCCGCGGGCGCAGTTGAGGATGAGAACGCCCTGCTTCATCTTCGGAAAACTCTTCGCGCTGATCATCTCGCGCGTCTCGGGCGTCAGATTCGTGTGGAGCGAAATGTAGTCGGAGGCGGCGTAGATTTCATCGAGCGTGGCGACGCGCTTCACGTCGTGGGCGGCGGCGAATTTCTCGTCCCAGTAGACATCGTAACCGATGGCCTTCATGCCGAAGGCGCGGGCGCGGATGGCGACTTCCTTGCCGATGCGCCCGAGGCCGATGATGCCGATCGTCTTCTCGAGGAGTTCGTGGCCGGTCTTGCGCTTCCAGCCGCCGGCGCGGGTCGAGTCGGTGTGGAAGAGGAAGTTCTTCTCGAGCGCGAGGAGGAGGAGAAACGTGTGCTCGGCGACCGTGGTATGGTTCACGCCGGGCGTGAAGAGCAGCGGGAGGTCGAACTCGGTGCAGGTCTTCACGTCGATCTTGTCGACGCCGATGCCGTATTTGGAAAGGACCTTCAGCTTGGGGCGCGCCTTCTCGAGGACCTGGCGCGTGATCATGTCATCGCCGCAGATGTAGCCATCGATGTCGCCGACGAGTGCGAGGGTGTCAGCCTCGTTGAGCGGTCCGCGGGCGCGGATGACTTCCCAGCCGGTGTCGGCGAGGAGCTTGTGATGCTCGCCCGGCGTGTCTTGGAACGAGGTGGTCGTGAGGAGGATTTTCGTCATGGCAACGGGAATGGTCCTTTTCGCACACGCGTCCGGCTGACGGAAGGCGAAACTTTGCGCATGACTTGAATCCAAGCGGAGTTGAAGCCGGAAGCCAGGCAGCCATGAAGCGACTGAATACTGGGTCGGAGGCGGGGGAACTCCCGGCGCGACCTTGCGCGGGGCGGCCGGCGAGTGCATTGGATAAAACGACATGAAGGCATTTGCATCCGCCACCTCCGCGCTCAAACGCCGACTCGGGCCGCGCGTCGTTTTCACGGACGCGGCGGCGCTGCATGAGGTGGCTTTCGACAGCTCGAAGATTGTGTTTCGTCCGAGTGCGGTCATCCGCGCGCGCACGGAGGAGCACGTCGGCGTCGTGCTCGAGCTGGCGAACAAGCATCGCGTGCCGGTGACGACGCGCGGCCGCGGCACGACGTTGACGGGGGCGGCGGCGCCGATCCGCGGCGGATGGGTGCTCGACATGCTGGCGTTGAACAAAATCGCGATCGACGACGAGTCAGGCATGGCCCACGTGCAGGCGGGCGCAAAGGTCGGCGATATTCAACGCGCGGCGGAAGCGAAAGGTTGGTTCTATCCGCCCGATCCCTCCTCGAAGGAATACTGCACGATCGGCGGCAACATCGCGTGCAACGCCGGTGGCATGCACGGGGGCAAATACGGCGTGACGCGCGATTTCGTCGTCGCATTGCGCGGATGCCTGCCGACGGGCGAGCTCGTGCAGTGGGGCACGGCGACGAAGAAATTTTCCGCGGGCTTCAATCTGCGTGATCTCTGGATCGGCAGCGAGGGCATGCTCGGCGTGATCACGGGCGCGGTGATGAAACTCATTCCGCAGCCGGCGGCGCGCTGGACGCTGTTGACGTCGTTTCGCGATGAGACAACGGCGCTGCGCGCGGCGCTCGCGCTATTCCGCGCGCGGGTGCAGCCGGCGATCTGCGAGTTCCTGGATCGCGAGAGTGTGCTGTGCGCGGAGCGCGCGACGGGGCAGGCCGTGTTTCCGGGGCAGTCCGGCCGGCCGGTGCTCCTGCTCGAGCTGGCGGGCTCGACGGCCGAGGTGGGCGAGCAACGCACGGCGGTGCTGGCGTGGGCGGCGGCGCGCGCGACCGCGCATCGCGCCGCGAAGAATCGGGAGGAAGCCGAGCAACTCTGGGCCGTGCGGCGCAAGTGCTCGGGCGCGATGTTCGAGCTGGGCGACGCGAAGCTCAACGAGGACATCGTCATCCCGATGAAGAACTACGTGAAGTTCATGCAATTTCTCGTGCGGCTGAAGCGCGAGTCGGGGTTGCCCGTGCCGACATTTGGTCACCTCGCCGACGGCAATCTCCATGTGAACATCATGTATCACAAAGCAGTTCCGGCGGAGTGCCGGGCGGCGGAGAAAGCGGTGCAGCGGCTGATGGAAACCGTCGTCGCGCTGGGCGGCGCGATTTCGGGTGAGCATGGCATCGGGCTGGCGAAGACGCCGTTCCTGCGGATTCAGCATTCGCCGGCGCAGGTGCGCGCGATGCAGGCGGTGAAGCACGCGCTCGACCCGCGCGGCATTCTCAATCCGGGAAAGATGTTCGATGTATTCAAAGTTTGGAAACACCCGCGGCTCGAGGTGAAGTTGCCCTGGGATCACAAGTAAACGCTGCCCCGCGCGATGGGGCGGGCGGGGCCTCAGCGGGCGTTTGATCCGCGGTCGTGACGTTCCGGGCACATGCGCGGCTCAATTGGTGCGCCGGCGCCCACGGATTGAGGCGATCCACGGTGCGGCAGGCGTCCCCGCCGAAAGTTTCCGTGGCCGCAATCACGGCAGGCACGGAGGCCTGCCGCTACGGAAGCCGGCTCAGAGGCTGAACGATGCGGTGAGAATGAAGAGCTGCGGATCGATGATGCGGAAGCTGTGCGGCTGGCCGTTGGGCAGGGCGCCGACGGGCTGGATGCGGCCGTTTTCACCGGCGTTGCGGAGGTTGAGCTGCACGCTCATGCCGACGCGGTTGCGGAAGATGCGCTGGTTGTAGCTGGCGCCCAGGTCGACGTAGACGTGACCCTTGTCGAAGACGACGCGGTTGGGATCGTAGGCGTTGGGGTCGTTGTCGTAGGTGTAGTAACCGATGCCGCCCTTGTCCTCCCAGCGCACGGCGCCGCTGACGGCGAAGCGCTTGATCCACGCGCGATCGGTGCCGAGGCCGGCGAGCCGGTAGTTCGTGAGGAAATTGGCCCGCCATTCGCGTTGTTGCGGGCGCCGTTTCCCCTCGTTGGCGCGGAGCAGCTTGTAGGGGCCGACCACCACGCCATTGAGGAAGTCGCTCGCCGTGCCTGCGCTGCCGTAACGCGTGGTGAACCACGGCGTGTTGGTGCGCGGGTCGATCACTCGGTTCCAGATGGGGAGGCGGTTGTCGATGTAGTCCTGGATGCCGGGCGTGACGTTGGCTTCGACGACGGACTGCTGCGTGATCGTGGTTTTGGCGGTCCAGAAATTCGTCGGGTTGTAGGTGATCTCGATCTCCTTGCCCTTCGAAACGACGTCGGAGGTCTCGGCGATGGGGAACGCGTTCATCTGCGCGAGGCGGTCGGCGGGCACCTCCATGATGCGGGCCACCTCCGCGTTGAGCTGATCCTGCGTGAACGTGGGATTGGCCGAGCCGACCCAGGCGGCGGCCTGGCGCTGGAGATTGAACTGGTCGTTGTTGCCGGCGAAGGCGAAGTCGATGCGGCCGGCGCGCGTGGCGATGACGCCGGCATCGCCGGTGCGCGAGTTGACCTGCTTGGTCTCGTAGACGTTGAGCTTGACGTAGAGCTTGCCGGCGAGGCCGAAGGAGACGCCGCGGTCGAGGGTCTCGGAGGTGGGGTTGGGCAGTTGCCGGAGGTTGAGATTCTGCGCGGTCGTCTGGGGAATGAAGCTGTCGGCCTGGTTGTAGTGGAAATTCAATGACCGAATGAAGTCACTCGCGACGCGCGTAATACCGGAACCGGTCTGCGCCCGGGCATCGAGGAACGACCAGCCGCGGAAGGGGCGCAGCACGGCGCCGGTGGTCTTGGTGCGGCCGGAGCGTTCGAACCAGTTGTTGGGCCAGACATCGTCGGCGTTGTAGTTGGGCGTAATGCCGTCGGGCAGCAGCGTGGTCTGGGCGGCGTTGCGATTGAAATTCGTATCCCGGCGCAGGCCGAAGGTTGTGACGAGCCGGTCGCCGAACAGGTGATTCTGCATCACGCCGCCGGCGGTCTTGATGACGTTCGCGGAGACGCGGTTGCCGGGGACGAAGGCCTCGCCGATGGCGGTCGGCTCGTCGACCCAGCGGCCGAGCTGCGCGTTATACCAGGTGAAGTTGCGCGTGCCGTTGAGCTTGTCCCAGGCGGGCGACCCGTAGTCGATGTTCTCACCTTTGTTGTCGCCGAGGTAATAGCGGTAGTTGGCGCGCGCGATGGTGGCGCCGTTGGCGCGGTTCGCGCCCGCCGGGAGCCACGCGTGATCGGAGACGATCACGTCGCGGAACGGGTAGCTCATGTTGAGCGTGCGCTTGTATTCATGGTAACCGCTGAAGGCGTGCTCGCCGATCCAGCGGCGGCGGCCCTGCTCGCGTGAAAAGTCGAGCTTGTAGACGAGCTGGCTCTTGTATTCGTCGCGCACGGGACTGCTGCGCGAGCTGCTGGGCTCGAGGGCGTCGACGTAGGGCCGGAGGAAATACGGGTTGGACCGGCCGTCGGGCAGGCGCTCGGTGACATCCATGTAGACGATCATGGCCGACCCGCCGCTGGTGCCGATGAACGAGCGCGACTGCCGGCGCGACTCCTCGCGGCGGAAACCGAGCTGGGCGGCGAGGACGTGGCGCGGGGTGTTGATGAAGAAGTGCTCGAGCTGCGCCTGATAGCTGTCGGTCTTGTCGTGGCTCCAGTTGGCGGCGGAGATGTTGACCTCCGACCAGTCGTAGACGGAACGGTCGGTGATGCTGATCGAGGTGGGCGCCAGCGGGCCGACGCGCGGCGGCGGCGCGGTCTCGATGAAGCGCTGGTGGCCGGTGTTGGGATGGAAGTCCGGCGAAGGAATGCCGTTGGCGTTGATCCCGCTGATATAGCCGGTGGTCCAGAGATCGGCGGCACCGCGATCGACGAAGATGATGGCGCGGGCCAGCTCGGTGCCGGCGGAGACGACGCCATTGCCGAACGCGGCATTCTCGGTCGCGACTGTGGTGGAGTAGGGGACGACGGTGCGCACGCCTTGCCGCGTCAGCGTCCACGTCGAGGCATCCCAGGTCGGACGGCCGCTCTGCTGCCAGTAGCTGATGGCGTCGCGCGGCAGAATGGCGTTGGGCCGGCGCGCGTAGTTTTCGTAGCTCTCGACGGCGGTGCGCAGCGTGGTGCTGCGGAATGGACGGTAGGTGATCATGCCGCCGTAGCGGTTGGTGCGGCTGAACGAGGGCTGCCGCACGTATTGATCTTCCTGGAAGATCGCCATGCCGCGCACCGCGAGCTTGTCCTTGAAGAGGGGGCGATTGAGGTCGAGGACGGTGCGGAAGCCACCGAGGCTGTCGGTGCGCAGCTCGAGGCGTGAGGACTCGCGCCGGAGATTGGCGGCGGAGGGAATGGCGTTGACCGTGCCGGAACCGCTGCCGAGGCCCCAGATGTTGGAGTTGGGACCGCGGCTGATCTCGAGGCTGTCGATCATCGCGGGATCGATGGGCACGCCGGTTTGGAAATTGCCGAAGGCCTGATTGGCGGGGCCGATGCCGCGAACGCGATTGGCGTTGTTGGGGTCAAGAGCCACATTGTCCTGGGCGACGCCGTTGCGGTCGATGAAGAGGTCGGTGTAGTTGCCGGTGCCCTCGGTGTTCGCCTCGTAGAGGAACACGTCGTTCAGATCCAGCATCGCGAAGTCCTGCATCTGCTGCTTCGTGACGACGGTGATGGAGGCGCCGAGATCCTCGAGCTTGGTGTTGATGCGGGTGCCGGAGAGGGTGTTGGCGGCGTAGTAGCCTTTATCGCCGGCCGCTGTGACCTGGAACGGTGAGAGTTCGACTACATCGGGCGCGGAGCCGGCGGACGCGGCAGAGGCAGGGGTCGCAGCGCCCGCGGCGCGCGCGTCGTCGGCGGCCTTTGCCGAGAGCTCGTCGGGGTCGAGGCGGCCGTTGGCGTTCTTGTCGTATTTCGCGAGAGCCGCCGCGTTGGCGCTGGCGGAGGCGGGCGCCGCTTGGGGAAACAGCGCGGCGGGTGCGAGCGCTGCGATGAGAGCAAAGCGAAGGACCTGACGCGGGGAAGGGGTCATAGGCGAATCGGGGTGTTGGATCTAAGGTAGAACGCGCGGCGTGCTGCCGTCGCCGTTCCTCGACGCTGACAGTCAACTATGACGGCGGCGCACGCGAGCCTGGAGCGGACTGTCCGTGGGTGAACGCGGACAACCTTGGGTGCCCGCGCTGCGTCTGGCTTGCCACGGGGCCGCTTCGGCATGCGCTGGCGCGAGTGGGCGGCGCGCCCGCCTCCGTTCTGCCTCAAAATCCCCTGATGAAAAAAATTCCCCTGCAACTCCTGATGCTTGGTTCACTGGCGCTGGCCTCGACGCTGCGAGCGGCGCCGCCCGCCGTGGAACTCAACTGGCTCGACAGCGCGCCCGCGCCCGCCCCGACCGGCGTGAGCTGGGGCGTGCCCTGGCCCAAGGGCGCGGTGCCGAAGGCGCAGGCCTTCGCGCTCACGACGGCGGACGGCAAGACGCTGCCCGTGCAATCGTGGCCGCTGGCCTACTGGCCGGATGGCTCGCTGAAATGGAGTGGGTTCGCGACCGTCACGACGCCGGATCTCGCCGGGCCATTTACCGTGAGCGCGGCCCCGGCGAATGCCGCGGGCGCCGGCGGCGCGACCCTGCGCGTGCGGCGCAGCGACACCGGCGTGGAAGTGGACACCGGCAAGCTCAAGGCACGCGTCACGCTCTGGGGGCCGAACTTGATCGACTCGCTCACCGTCGACGGTCGCGAGGTCGCGCGGCACGGCCGGCTGGTGTGCATTCTGCAGAATGGACCCAGCGGCGCGGCGGACGAGACGCCGCGACGCGAGAAGTTTTCCGGCAAGATCAACACGGTGACGGTCGAGCAGAGCGGGCCGGTGCGCGCGGTGCTGAAAGTGGAGGGCGTGCACAAGGCGGTGGCGGGCTCGCGCGAGTGGCTGCCGTTCATCGTGCGGCTCTATTTTTACGCCGGGCAGGAGAGCGTGCGGCTGGTGCACACGATCATCTACGACGGCGACGACCAGAAGGACTTCATCCGCGGTTTGGGCCTCGAATTCGGCGTGCCGCTGCGCGAGGAGATCCAGAATCGGCACGTGCGCTTCTCTGGCGAGGGTGACGGGCTCTGGGCCGAGCCGATCCAGCCGGCGGTCGGGCGGAGCAGCGCGATGGTGTCGTATCCGAATACTGGAGGCGGCAACGGCAACGTCTATCCGGATCAACTCGCCGGGAAGCGCATTCCCAACAAGGCCGAGCTCAGCGAACGCAGCCAGGGCTGGCTCGCCGACTGGGCGGTGTGGGATTCGTTCAAGCTCGTGCAGCCGAACGCCGACGGCTTTTCGGTCGTGAAGCGCACGAACGCGCAGAGCGCGTGGATCCCGTGCGGCGCGGGCCGGCGGGCGTCGGGCCTCGTTTTTGTCGGCGACGTGAGTGGCGGGCTCGGCGTGAGCGTGAAGAATTTCTGGCAGTCGCATCCCGCCTCGCTCGAGGTCGCGAACGCCACGACCAACGAGGCCGCGCTGCGCGTCTGGCTCTGGTCGCCGGAAGCGGATGCGATGGACATGCGGCACTACGACACGCGCGCGCACGGGCTGATCGCCGTTTACGAGGATGTGCAACCGGGCCTGAGCACGCCGCTCGGCGTCGCGCGCACGAGCGAACTCACACTGTTCCCGAGTGCGGCGGTGCCGACGCGCGCCGATACGGTGAAACTGGCGCAACTCGGCGCGCAGCTTCCGGTCATCGCCGCGGCGCCGCAGTATCTGCATTCCGTGCGCGCCCTGGGGCTGTGGAGCCTGCCGGACAAGTCGACGCCCTTCAAACGCGCGGTCGAGGAACAGCTCGAAAGC
>Ga0163144_10004976_pt1 | contig 29718 bp, 19 predicted proteins | sample OliLak19BULKMAT1_FD_123175 | JGI IMG/M metagenome (GOLD analysis project Ga0163144, IMG submission 123175) | Freshwater microbial mat bacterial communities from Lake Vanda, McMurdo Dry Valleys, Antarctica - Oligotrophic Lake LV.19.BULKMAT1 | ecosystem: Environmental > Aquatic > Freshwater >...
CGTCGCGTATGGGATAGCTCCGCGCGCCCTGCGGAAGCGAAGATTTATCTCGTCGGGGGTCGCCTTTTCAAGGCTCTCAAAGATGCTGAGGCCGCTACGCGCCATGGCGACCGCGCCCTGCGGGCGGAACTCATCCGGCAAGGTGGCTCTTGTCGCTTCTCCGCAATGCGTGCATTTCACCTGGCAGCATTGATATTCGATGACGTGTGCCTGGATGGGCGGCAATTCCAACACTTGATGCCGGTAGGGCGCACCGATTCGATTGTCTGCTTGTGCCGTTTTTGTAAATCGCGCCCCGCAGCCACCGCACTGCTCCGGCAACACCACTACAATCTCGGAAACCCGGGATGGCTCGACGAGCTTCCGCTGGTGGCCGGGATGCCCCACTTGTCCGCCGGGCTCGCGTTTACTTTTGGTTCTACTTTTGCTGCCAGCTTTCCGGCAGCGTGCCCTCTGAGGCCCCGCCATTCCGTCGGAACTGGGAGGCTTGGAGGAGTTCGTTGAATTCCGCCGCCAGCCCGACAGTTCCTTCTCCAACTGTCCGATCAGTTTCCCCTGTTCCGCGATCCGCTCCCGCTCCCGCTGTTTTACGAGTTGCTCCTGTTGCCGGGTGATCCGCTCATGCGCTTTTTCCAACTCGCCTCGCAGGCGCTCAACCTCTCGCAACACGCTGTCGCTGTTGTTGGCTGGTTGCTTCGGCGATGGGTTCTTCGCTCCCGAACATTTACTGTGACAAATGTTTGCAAGTTTGTCGAGTCCTTTTTGAGCCGCAATGCCATCCTACGCCCTCAGGGGGCCTGAACTGTTACAAAATTGGCGGCAAGTCGTTCGTGGGCAACATTGCGAACTACATCAAAGCGGTAGAAGCATTCAAGGACAAAGCTACCGGGCAGACACCAGCGCCGATCACAAAGAAGAATCCCGACCTCAACTTCACCCCGGAGTTTAATTGGCCGAGGAAGAAGTACAAGCTCACATCCGCCATCGAAAGCCAGTGCGATCACGGAACGGTCGCCAACACGCTTCATGCCGATTTGAAAGTGTTGGGATTCGCGGCCTGCAAGACCTCGAAGATCGACCTGTTTTTAGCCGATGCCGGGGGAACATCACGTATTTGATCGAAGTTAAGACCGATCAGACGACGACCAGTCTTTATCAAGCGGTAGGGCAAGTGATGTTGCACGGAGCCTTGGAGAAGAGTGATCCACGGCGCATATTGGTGTTGCCGGGTGAAGTCTCCCAGGACACGGCAAGGCGGCTCAGAAGGCTCGGAATTCAAAGCGTCCAGTACGAATGGAAGGGAAGCCAGCCCATCTTCTTGCATTTGAAGAGGGTACTATCGTGAAGGTTCGGGAGCCGCCAAAGGACTCTACTTTAAAGCTCTACCAACTGCAATACAAAGATCGGGACGTAGAAGGTGCCGCCTATTTGACGTCCGCGATTCTGCCGATCTGAACAGCGTATGCCTCACGACTTCTGGACGGGAAAACAAGTTCTCGTCACCGGTGCCACTGGATTCTTTGGCGGTTGGCTGGTCCGCTCGCTGCTACAGCGCGACGCTCAAATCACGGCCATCGTTCGCAACGACAAGCCAGAATCGCAGTTTTACGAGCAAGGCTACGACCAGCGCGTCCGCATCGAACGGGGCAGTGTCTACGATGCGGCATTCTTTTCCGGCGCCATCGAAAGTACCCGGCCCGATGTCTTCTTTCATGCGGCCTGCGGAGCCGATGTCGCGCGTGTCCTTCAAGAACCCGTGGAGTGCTACCGCACGACCGTTGAAAGCACTTGGAACGCGCTGGAAACGCTGCGCACCCGCCCAGGGCTCGACCGCTGCATTACCGTGCTCAGTTCTTCGGATAAGGTTTATGGCGTGCAGGAGTTGCCCTATCTCGAAGAAAAGCCCTTGCGTCCGATGCATCCCTATGAGGTGGCCAAGGCCTCTGCCGATCTCATCGCGCAAAGCTACGGCAAGATCTACAAACTGCCGGTCGCCATCACACGCTGCGGTAACTATTTTGGCCCCTACGATCTTTCGTGGGCGCGTTTGATTCCCGGAGCGATGCGCAGCATCGCCAACAATGAAGCTCCGGTGCTGCGTTCTGACGGGCGCTTCACTCGCGATTATCTGCATGTCGAGGATGCGGCCGAGGCTCATCTGTTGCTCGCCGAGCAACTGGCCGCCAAGCCGGAACTCGCTGGCGAAGCTTTTAACTTCTCTTATGGTGAAGAGGTGGAAGTGATCGACATCGTGCGCCGTCTCATCGCGCAGAGCGGCAGGCCGCTGGAAGCGGTTGTGAACGCCAGCGCGCGGGCGGAAATCCGGAAAATGCTGCTCGATTCGAGCAAAGCCAAGCAGCAACTCGGTTGGCAGCCCAAGCTGGGCTTCGCAGAAGGCCTGCGAAACACCGCCGAGTGGTACCTCCGTCACTTTGCTTCCAGCACGGAGCGGGTTCACCGTACAAATGACGCAGCATATACTGCACCATTTTCACATCAATATTGGCATTGACGCTGCTTTTGCCGACGGACTGCTCGACTTTGTGGAGAATGGTTTCACCACCGATCGAGTCCTACCGGATAGAGCGGACAAAAAACATCTTGGTTTATCTTCCAATTGCACAGACCCCACCGGACCAATACCGAATACATTTGACGAAGGTCTAGCGATCCGGGCGCTTCAAGAGGGGGGACTAGTTTGGAGGCGCGGACCGGATTCGAACCGGTGGATAAGGGTTTTGCAGACCCTGGCCTTACCACTTGGCTACCGCGCCACTCCAACTTGACGGTATCGCGACGGGCTGCGCAATGTCAAACGGTTACCATATTGTCATTGGAGTCCGTCATCGAATACCGTCAGTCCGTTCTGATCTACAATCCCGTCGCGGGCAAACTCAAAAGAAACGATCAACTTCTCTTGCGCCAAACCGTCGCCGCCCTGCGTGGCGTGGGCATCGAGGTGCGGCCCGCTCCCACCATTGGCCCTTCCACTGCCGGGACAATTGCCCGCGAAGCGATCGCCAACGGTGCGGATCTCATTATCGGATTGGGCGGCGATGGCACCATCAACGAGATCGCGTCCGGAATGATCGGATCCCACGTTCCCTTGGCGATCCTGCCCGGTGGCACAGCAAATGTCCTGTCCATCGAAACTCGCGGTGGCACCCATACCGTCAAAGCCGCAAAGCGCTTGCCGCAGCGTGTGACGCGCCGCATCGCCGTCGGCCGACTGGCATTGAGCTCCGGCGAACAGCGGCATTTTCTCGCCATGGCCGGCATCGGCTTGGACGCCCGTGTGATCGAGGGCGTCATGCCCGGCTTGAAGAAAGCCACCGGAAAATTCGCCTACTGGGTTGCTGGATTTCAGCGCTTCTTACGTCCCCTGGATCCTGTCATCTTCGACGGTGAACGCTTGGGCTTTGTGCTCGCCAGCCGTGTTCGTAACTATGGCGGCGATCTCGAATTGGCCCGCGGCGCTTCCTTGCTGCACGACGATTTCGAAGTCGTGTCCTTCAAAGGCACCAATCCTCTGCTCTACGCGTTCTACATGAGCGCCGCCGTGATCCGCCAGCATCGACTCCTCCCCGGCGTGAACGTCCGGCGAGTCAGCAAGTTGGAATTCCGTGAACCCGGCGCTCTCGTTCAGGTCGATGGCGAACTCATCGGCCCCACCCCCGCGACGATCGAAATCATCCCCGATGCGCTGACCCTGTTAGTGGACCCCGCTTTCCAGCGGTGAGTCCAGTGCCGTCCTCAAAAGGCACCAGTCTGCGATCCGTCCAGCACGGATTGCTCTCCGGCGTACGGTCCAACGACCGGACGCTCTCGGCCAAGGAGATTGCGATCTGCTCTCCTACCCCTTCGAGGCTTGAAATCATTCCCCCACATTCCCAAGTTGAGCCCAGCCGTGCTTTGAATCTGGAAACGGCAGCACTTCTAGTCGGACCGGCATTCCAACGCTGACCCGTTCACAACCGATTCCGAAAACTCTCACTTTTCTTCTGCCGTGTTTTCAACAACATGTATCTGTACATAAACTTAACACTGTTAAGTGACGCCTGTCCTCCTGCTATTGTCGAAATCGAGAGAGCGCCCCACGGCACTCTCTTTTTTTATTTCCCAATAGGAGATCCCGATCATGTCCGCCACCGTTACATCTATTTCCACAGGACCCCGCACCCCGCGCGGCAAGGCAACGTCCGCACTCAATGCGCTCACCCATGGCCTCACCTCCAAGTCCCCCGTCCTCCCCTCCGAAATGCCCGCCCAATTCGAAGCCTTCCGCGCCGCCGTGCTCGATCGCTTCACCCCCCAGGCCCCAGAAGACATCTCCTCGGTGCTCGATTACGTGGACGTCACCTGGCGCCTCCGCCGCATCGCTCTCCACGAAGCCGAACTCATCACCCTCGAAGTGAAACGCCTGCAGGACGATCCCGCTGTCGCACAGCTCATCCCCACCCTCACGCCCACTGCCTCCGAAGCCCTCGCCGTCGAGCGCCTCTTCGCCTCCAAAGCCCTGGTCAACCTCCACCGCCTCGAAGACCGCCTCAATCGCCGCCTCGCCCGCATCCAGCCGCTGCTCGACTTTCTCGCCGAACGCGCCAACGAACGCGAGTACCTCCGCCGCCAGTCCGCTTCCAAAACCCCTCCCAAACTCGCCATCGTAAAAAACGAACTCCCCGCCCATGCCTTGACAGCCATTGATGCCGGACGCAACAACCTCTGCCCCTGCGGTTCCGGACTCAAATTCAAGCGCTGCTGCATCGACAAGCCCCTCCCGGAGGCCGCGTAAATGCCATGTGCCTCGCCATCTTGCTCGCCGCTTCACTGCACACCCAAAGTCTTTCCGTAAGGCCCGCCTCGCTGACCCTAAAACCAGGTCAACGCGCGAGCCTCCGCATTGCGCCCGAACCCACCCAGGTCGAAGCCTCGGACCCACACACGATCCTCGAACTCGCACCCAACGGTCTTCTCACCGTCCAGGCCCCGCCCTACGCAAAGGATCTTTCCATCCTTATTCGATCCAGAGACGAGTTCGTCGTCGTACCCGTGCGCGTCCAGCATTCAGCCACCACACCCCAAGCCCGCATCGTCGTCGGACTCACTCAGTCCGGAGCCAGTTCCGCCGATGCGACTCTCCATTACTTCTTCGACTTCTGCGCCCAGCGCCCCATCAGCCGAAAAACAAGCCTCTGGGGAAACGTCCGCATCGCCACTGCACCGCAACAGCTGGACATCCCGATCGCCCAGTTCGCCCCGGATTTCCTCCGCCAACTCGGAACAGTCCAAGTCAACAAACTCGCCCTCGCCGGTGAGTTCCTCACCGGATTCGAAGTCCGCACAACCCAAACCCTCGGCCTCGTCGCCTTCTTCGGAGCCACCGGCGCACTCTCCGATCCAACCGCCGCATCCCACGTCTTCAAATCCGCACCCAATCAATACCTCGGGCTTGTCCCCCAAGACCGCGAACGCTTCTATCGCCAATACGGCGCAGGCATTCGCTACTCCGCCCCCGAATCAGGCATGCTCCCTGCAACCATCGGTCAGGATCAATCCGTCACCGCCGGACGCTACCACCGCCCCGTCTTCCGCATCGATACCTTCTATCCGATCCCGGCCTCCGAACCAGTCGCCTACGAACTCGCGCCGGATATCCCCATCCACGACCCGCGCGTCAAACTCCGCACCATCGCCACCGCCCGCGATAGCTACCGTATCGGATTCGGAATCGACCTGATCGCACTACTGAATCCCAATACTCGCGGACAAAAAGAATAGCACCGCTGAGACGAAACGCTGGAAGTCACCCAGGAACTCGCGATAAGATCAAGTACGAAAATGTTCTTGATCGCAACCGCAGCCCTCGCCAGCATGTTCAGCGCACAACAAATCCGCATCGATCGCTATCGGCCCATCCCCATGCGCGACGGCGTCAAGCTCTACGCCGACATCTACCGTCCCGATAACGACGGCAAGTTTCCCGTCCTCGTTGTCCGCACGCCCTACGGCGTCCAACGCGAAAACTCCGGTGTCCACGACAAACTGCCGTTGTTCGCTCGCCACGGCTACGCGGTCGTGAATCAGGACGTCCGCGGACGCTACGAATCCGAAGGAAAATGGGATCCCTTCCGCTTCGAAGCCCAGGACGGCTACGACACCATCGAATGGGCCGCCCAACAACCGTGGTCCAACGGCAAGGTCTGCACAGAAGGCGGCTCCTACCTCGGACACGTCCAATGGGCCGCCGCCAAACTCACGCCGCCGCACCTCGTCTGCGCCTTCCCTGCCGTCGCGTCCACCAACATCTACGCCAACTGGATCACCCAAGGCGGAGCCTTCCGCCTCAGCTTCAACTACGGTTGGAGCGTCGTCCGTATGCCTAACCGCATCATGCTTCCGCAGAACTGGCACACCGGGAAAGAGGCCGTCCCCGAACTCGCTTACGAAACAATTCTGAAGCACCTGCCGCTCTCGACGGGCGACCTCCGCTCCGCCAACTACGCGGTCAAACACTATCGCGATTGGCTCGAACATCCCAGCTACGACGACTACTGGAAGGCCATATCCGACCAGGAACACTTCGACAAAGTGAAGGTCCCCATCCACACCTCCGGAGGCTGGTTCGACATCTTCCTCGCCGGAACTATCGACGGCTATACCGGCATGCGCGCCCGCGGAGGCTCGCCCGAAGCCCGCTCCAAAACCCGCATGGTCATCGGACCCTGGGGCCACGGCCCTTCCAGAAAATTCGGCGACATCGACTTCGGCCCCGAAGCAGACCACAAACTCACCGACTACGAACTCCGCTTCTTCGATCACCACATGAAAGGCGCACAGAACGGCCTGGAAAGCGAACTTCCCGTCAAAATCTTCTATATGGGCGCAGCCAATAAATGGAAATTCGAAAAGGATTGGCCCATCCCCGGAACCCAATACACCAACTGGTATCTCTACGAAGGCGGACGCCTCCGCCCCACCGCACCTGAATCGGCGACAACCACCAGCTACCGCTACGATCCCGAAGATGCCGTCCCCACGCTCGGCGGCAACAACTGCTGCGGATCCCCCACCGTCGCCGGACCCGTCGATCAACAACCGCTGCAGAATCGCGCCGACATCGCCCGCTTCATCGGCGATCCCCTCGCCGAACCGCTCGCCATCGCCGGACCCGTGAAAATGAAGCTGCACGCCTCAACCGACGGCCCGGACACCGATTGGATGATCAAGCTCCTCGACGTCCACCCCGACGGCCGCGCCTATCCGATGGCCGAAGGTATGCTCCGCGCCCGCTTCCGCCATGGCCTCGACAAACCCGCGCTGCTCAAGCCCAACGAAATATATGAATTCACCGTCGATCTCATCGGAACGGCGGTCGTCTTCGCCAAAGGCCACACCATCCGTGTGGATGTCATGTCCAGCAACTTCCCGCAGTTCGATCGCAACCCCAACACCGGCGAAGCGTTCGGAACCAGCGCCAAGGTCCGCGCCGCAAAACAGATCATCCATCATTCGAGGGCCAAACCCTCGCACATCGTCCTGCCGGTGGTCCCGCTGCCCTAACTAACAGCACATCCCTGGTGAGAATCAGTATCTGATCGGATGGAAGCCGCCGTTGCACGAGCGTTCACGAGAGCATTCTTGCCGCAGCCACCCGCGACGGGGTGAGTGTCTCGGCCTGGATGACCGTTGCAGCGCGTGAGGCACTCCAGCGGCGTTCTGAGTTGGCGGCGGTCGCCCAGTGGGAAAAGCAGCATGGACGATTCACCCCAGAGAAAATGGATGAGACCCGTCAAAGTGTCTTAGCGCAACGACACCGAACAAGCGCTCGGCGTCCCGTTTGAGGAACTTTGTCTACGATGCAGCTGTTCTTGTGGCTGCGGATAAAAACGACCGGCGATCGTGGGCTGAACACAAGGCACGTTTGGAACTCGGCGTTGTGCCGATGGTACCTGCGCCGGTCGTTGCCCAGGTCAGCCGGTCTCCACAACAAGCCCAACTGCGCCGCGCGGCGCAACAACGCCGTAATTCTCACAGGCGACCCGGAAAGTATAGAAAGGCTAGTTCGCGCCTCCGGCCATGAAGCGGTCGTCGTCAGTGTCTGATCGCTCCAAACCACGGAATTTCGGACTCCAGCCCGGCGGCACACGACCGATTCGTCAAGAAAAGCCGTGGAAACTCAATTCACCCGGAATTCACCCGGAATTCATGGCATCTCAGCACTCGGTTGGTAATCTCGATCCGCATGCTACCCACTGCACTTCTGGTGCTCTCGCTTCTCTCGTACGCCCCGCAAGCCGCCGCGCCTGCGGTGGAAGGCATCGTACTCGACACCACCAATGCCGCAGTCCCCGGAGCCGAGGTGACTTTGCGCACCATCGCCACCAACACCTCGGTCAAAACCACTTCTTCGTCAGAAGGTGCCTTTCGCTTCTTGAGCGTCCCTACCGGAAACAGTGAAATCAGCGTCAAAATGCCCGGATTCGCCGTCGCCCTGCGCAAAATCGACATCCCTTCCGGCGGCGTCCAGGACCTTAAGATTACCGTCAACGCCTCCGCCATGTCCGAGCAGGTTGCCGTCAGCGCCTCGGCGGAAATGCTGCAAGTCAGCCGTGCCACCCAATCCGCTTCCATCACTTCGCGCGAACTGCAAGCCTTGCCCACCGCCTCGCGTAACTACACCCATCTCATCGCAGGCGAAGCCGGTGTCTCCGCCGCGCTCCCCGATCGCACCGGCAAAGGCTTGAACCTCGCCACCGGTCCCGGATCCCAAAACGACGACGGCAACCAATCCCTCAACCCCTCCGTCAACGGCGCTCGCCCCACCTCCAACGCCCTCTCCGTCAACGGTGTCGACACCACCAACATGATGAACGGCGGCGGAAGCCTCGGCAACAACATCACCGTGCCGCTCGATTCGCTCGAAGCCGTCGAAGTCCAGACCGCCCTCTACACCGCCAGCGCCGGGCGCAACGGCGGCGCGAACATTCAATTGATCACCAAAGGTGGATCCAACGACTTTCACGGTTCCGCCTCCCACTTCCTGCAGAATGAAGCCCTGCACGCCAACGATTTCTTCCTCAACCGCGTCGGAACCGCGCGCCCCAAACTCCGCCGCCAGGAAACCTACGCGGGGCTCGGCGGTCGCATCGTCCGCGACAAGACCTTCTTCCACATCTCTGTTCAGCGCCAGGATTTCAAGACCGGCTACGCCGCTCGCGCCACCGCACAGACCGGCATTCCGGAACTGCTCGGCGACGTCCGCACTCGCGACACCATGGCCGCCGCAGTCAACCAGTATCTGCGCGGTGGCCAGGAAGACAACGCGGCTTTTGCAGCGAATTTCCTCACCGCACTACGACGCTTTCCCGCGGCGCAGATCCCCGGGCTCGAAGCCAAGTTCTTCTCAACCGTCGCCAACCCGGCGCAACCTGTCTTTCGCCAACTCACCGCCACCGACATCCACCCCGTCGCCATCAACATCCTGAACCAGAAGCGCAACGGCAGCCTGCTGATCCCCAGCGTCACGGCGGGCATGCCCGTGGCTCGCGGCAACGGCACCTTTGGACGCGAACTCATCCAAACTCTCAACTTCCCGACCTTCTACAACTCCTGGTCCGGCGCCGCCAACATTGAACACAACTTCTCGTCGACCAACCGCCTCCGCCTCGGCTACGTGAAGTCGGTGCAGTTCGTCGAAGAGGCCTTTCCGTGGGCGAATTCCTCCGCATCTCCCACTTTCGGCCAGACCCCCGGCTACGTCGCCTCGCTCTCGGACATCCACAATTTCGGATCGAGTTGGGTCAACGAATTCCGCGGCGGCTTCTTCGAACTCAACAACACCCGTATTTCCAAATACCGCGACATTCTCAATTCCACCCTCGGTATCTACAACCCGCTCGAAGTCGCCGTCGGCGGACTCGCCTCCCTCATGCCCACCGTCGACATCAACACCCAACGCAGCAGTTCGGGAATCGGCAATGCCTGGGACTTCTTCAACCGCCAACACGTCATCAACGTCGCCGATAACGTCACCCGCATTCTCGGCCGCCACAACCTGCAATTCGGAGGCGAGTTCCGCCGCCCGACGGTTGCCGGTGAATACATGGCCCGCACCAATGGCGATCTCGACTACGACAACTGGGCCTTCTTCCTCACCGGACACGGCGCTTCCGGCGGCGGTAGCGATCTCGATCAGGGCGACACTCGCCGCCACTTCAGAATGCGCGACTATACCGTCTATTTTCAGGACGACTGGCGCGTCCGCAAGGGTCTCAACATCAACTTCGGCGCACGCTACGAATACTTCTCATGGCCCTCCGACACCGAAGGCCGCATTGGAACCTACTACACCGCCGACATGGCCAAACAGGCCGGCGTCCAGCAGGGCTTCCACATCGCACCCGAAAGCAAGATCTTTCAACCGAACTTCGATCCCATCCAGATCGGACTCGTCGTCCGCCCCGGCACCCCCTGGAACCTCAATCAGGTCACCAAGGCCGGCAACCGCTCCACCATCAATCCCGACCTCAACAATGTCTCCCCCCGCATCGGTTTCGCCTGGCAGCCCACGCGGCTCCCGAAAATGGTCCTGCGCGGCGGTTATGGCATCTTCTACGACCGCCCCTCCGGATCTTTCCTCGCCAACCTGCAGGTTTCCGCGCCGTTCTTCATCTACCAGAACGTGCCCTCGCCCGAGGACATGGCGAACCCGTATCCCAGCCTGAACATCAACCCCTTCCAGATCCCCGTCAGCGTGCAAGTGGCGCGCGATGCCAACGGCGCGCCTTCCTGGCGCCGCTTCGATGGATCCGCGTTCCCCGCTACCGAACCCTTCGTCGCCAAGAACTTCACCTTCATCAGCCCGTTCACACGCACCCCGTACGTCCAGCAGTGGACCTTCAATGTCCAGTACGAACCGCTCAAAGGCAATCTCATCGACATCCGTTACGTCGGCACCAAAGGCTCGAAGTTGATCGCCCGTGTCAACATGGCGCTACCGGTTGACCCTCGGGTCACACCAATCAACGGCTTCACCGATATCCGCACCCGCACCGGTGCCCTCATCAATCCCGATTTCTTCGTGCCCTCTGAATTCCTCGGCCTGGGACGCGCCAGCGGATTCCTGCTCCGTTCCAACTGGGGAAGTTCCACCTATCACGCCGTGCAAGCCAACTATCGCCGCCGCTTCGCTCGCGGTGTGCTCGTCAACGCCTCCTACACGTGGTCGAAGACGCTCGACTACGTCTCTTCCGATAACGCCGTGGTCGAACAGGATGCCCGCAACATCGCCAACAACCGCGGGGTCGCGGACTTCGACCGCACGCACCGCCTCACCATCCAGTACGTCATCAACCTGCCCAACCCGGTGAAGGCACTCCAAGCGGTCACCGGAGGCTGGTCGCTCAACGGTGGACTCACGCTGCAAAGCGGCGCGCCCATCGCGATTCTCGGTGCATCCGCCGCTAACGCCTACTTCGCGCAGGTCAGCCGAGCGCGCCCGAGCTTCGCCGCCGGCAAGACTTTGGATAACGCCATCAAGACCGGCCGCGTACAGGATCGGCTCGCGCAATATTTCGACCCCTCCGCCTTCGTGAGTTCCGAAGACAAGTGGGGCAACGTCGGACGCAACATCCTTCGCGGACCCGCACAGCGCCAGACCGATCTCGCCCTCGCCAAGTCGATGCGCTTCACCGAACGCATGGGCGGCGAGTTCCGCTTCGAGATGTGCAATCTGTTCAACCAGGCGACGTTTGCCAATCCCAACGGCACGCTACCCGCTGCAGGCTTCGGAACCATGGGCCAGATCACCTCCACCATCGGTGGTCCTCGGACGATGCAGGTGGCTTACCGCCTCAAGTTCTAACTGTTCGCGCCACTTTCGACGCATCGCTTTAAGGTCACTCACCCACGCCTCGTGTTCTCTCTCGCAAAAATTGACCGGATCGACACACTTCCGCCTCTGAAAACACCGTAAAATAAGCAGTCAGGCCTCAAGCCACCAAAGGACCCCCTATGCGTCTCCTCGCACTAGCTCTTCCCACTCTGATCCTCGCCCAAACCGCCGACCGCCCCGTACGCGCAGTCACAGACCCTGGCGTGATCACGACGCGTCAATCCATCACCCCCGCCGGCACCCCGACCGTCTTCAATGGCAAGGTCTGGGGAGTCACCTTTGGATCCACCGCCAACGACCTCTGGGTGCTCACCGCCGGCCAAGTCTTTCACCTCGACTGGCGCGAAAACAAGATCCTCTCAAACACCAGCCATGGATCTCTGCCGGGCCTTCTCGGCATCGCCACCAACGGCGGTCGTACGTTGATCTCAGGCGTCCCGCGCCAAAAGAAAGCCGGACTCTTCAGCATCGAGGATGGACTGAAGCCGATCGCCGAATCCCTCGGGGCCAACAACGTCGGAGGCATCGCCACCGCTGGCGACATCGCCGTTGTCCCTCTGCCCTTCGAAAACAAAGCCGCCATCATCGAACTTTCCACCGGCAGGATCAAAGGCCACGCAGCCACCGGCATCGCGCCTTTTGCTGCTGCCATCAACAAAGCTGGAACCATTGCATACGTTTCCAATTGGGGCGGACGCAAAGCCGTCGCCGGCGACAAAACAGCACCAACTGGCCTCGCCTCCACTGCCGATCAAGTCGTCGTCGACGCTCATGGCATCGCCTCCACCGGAACGGTCTCCCGCATCGACCTCGCCACTCAGCAGGTCACCCACACCATCGCCACCGGACTCCACCCCAACGGGCTCATCTGGGACGAAACCACCCAGCGCCTCTACGTCGCCAACAACAACAGCGACACCGTCACCGCCATCGACACAGCCACCAACGCAGTCGCCCAGACCTTGAAGCTGAAGCCTTTCGCCGTCGAGGCCAGCGGCATCGCGCCAACCGCCGTCGCCTTCCACAACGGCAAGCTCTACGTCACTTGCGGAGGCATCAACGCAGTCGCCGTAGTCGATACCAAGACCATGCGGCAAGAGGGGCTCATCCCCACCGGCTGGTATCCGAACTCGATCGCTGTCAGTCCCGATGGCAAGCACCTCGCTGTCGGATCGCTGCTCGGCGCGGGATCCGGTTGGCAGAACGACCCCAAACGCCGCTTCGTCCATTCCAATCGCGGATCCGTCAATGTCGTCGACATCCCGGATGCCGCGCAACTGGCGCACTATACGCTTGCGGTCTCGGAGAACAATCACTTGGCGCTGGCTGGATCGGCGGTCTTGCCGGTAACGGCGAAAGTCACCACGCCCAAGGCCGTCCCCGCCAAGCCTGGCGATGCCTCGTCGATTGAGCACATCGTTTACATCGTCAAGGAAAATCGCACGTACGATCAGCTCTTCGGCGATCTCGGCAAAGGCAACGGCGAACCCTCGTTCGTCATGTTCGGCGAGGACGTCACCCCCAACCAGCGCAAACTCGCCCGCGAATTCGTCCTGCTCGACAACTTCTACGCCTCAGGAGGCAACTCCGCCGACGGCCATCAGTGGCTCACCCAAGCCAACGAAGTCGCTTATACGATGTGGCCCGGATACCAGGGCCGCAGCTATCCCTTCGACGGCACCGATCCCATCGGCATCGCTCAAGGCGGCACCATCTGGGACGCCGCTCTGAAACGCGGCAAAACAGTGAAGATTTATGGCGAATATGCCGGACGCCAAGCCGAACCCGCCGCGCAGCGAATCCCGAATTTACAGAAGTGGAAAGACGGTGGCGAATTCAGCTTCAACACCACCGCCCCCATCGCGCACATGAACGCCTTTCTTGCGCACAACTATCCCGCCTATTCGAACGCCGTGCCGGACGTCGTGCGCGCACAGATCTTCAAGAAAGATCTCGCCCAATTCGAAAAAGATGGCAAGATGCCGAACCTCACCATTTTGCAATTGCCCTGCGACCACACTTACGGAACCTCTCCGGGCGCATCCACCCCGAAGGCCATGGTGGCTGACAACGACCTCGCCGTCGGTCTGATCGTTGAGGCTTTGTCGAAGTCCAAGTTCTGGCCCAAAATGGCGATCTACATTGTGGAAGACGATGCGCAGAACGGCGTCGATCATGTCGACGGACATCGCACCGTCGCGTTGGCCATCGGTCCGTTCATCCGCCGCGGGCATGTGGATTCGACCTTTTACTCGAATCAGAGCATGCTCAAGACAATGGAACATCAGCTCGGCCTGCCCCCACTGGCGCTCTTCGATCTGATCGCGAATGACATGCGCGCCAGCTTTCAGGATGTCGCCGATCTGCGGACGTACGAACATGTGGTTCCGCAGCAGGATCTGTTTGCCGCGAATCCCAAGGCTTCGGCGTTGAAAGGTGCGGATCGCAAAGGCGCGCTGGATTCGGCCAAAATGCGCTGGGATATCCCGGATGCGGTGCCCACAGAGAAGCTGAACCGCATTCTGTGGCACTCCATCAAAGGCGCATCCACGCCCTATCCCAAAGTGCGGCAGGCCGTCTTCGCGCCATATTCACTGGATATCGACGACGACGATCGTTAACAAGTCGGCAAAAGTCCGTGGCGTCCTAAGCGTCAAAGCAAAGTGGCCGGCTGAATACGCATGCGATTCCCTAGCGGGGAAGCATGAGGGCAATCTCAATCTTCTCTTCCGCGCTCAGCGCCTCGGCTGAACTCCAGCACCCGGAACCGGCAACGCAATATCCACTCAATCGATATCCCCCATCGCGGCGCGAGAATGTCAGCGTGCTCTTCGAGGGATTACTCGCAGTCTGCACAGGCAACATCGCAACAGCGATATTCTTGTGCGCCTCGTCCCGAACGATGACAATCCCGGGACGCTGCACGGCGACAACATAGCTGCCCGCCGGGGCGGACACGCCAGCAGCTTTGAAATCCATAGGGACCTTGCCAATCAACTCGGCGGCTTGTGCATTCAGGACGGTCGCCAAACTCAGTGCGGCGACTTTCAGTGTAAAGGTGTTCATGGTGTCTCTCTTTTCTGCCCGTTTTCTCTCTCGGGCAACCTGTCTAGCGCAGACACCAACGCAAGAAGGCCAAGAATTACAAAACAAATTCCGCGAACACCTCGTTCGACAACAGCACCCCCTGCCGCGTCAACCGCAGGAACCCATCGTGCTGCTCCAACAGCCCCTCTCCAACGAACCGCTGGATCGGTTCCTCGAACCGCTGCCACTCCGCGGGTTCCGGCCGGATCCCTTCCGTCATCCGTAATCCCACAAAAAAGCGCTCGCTGAACAAATCCGCCTTCACCGAATCCGCCAGAGCCGTACCATTCTCGCTCATGCCCCGCACATAATCCGCAGCGGATTCCACATTCTGCCCGCGCAGATCGCCATCGAACGAATGCGCATCGGAACCGAAGCCCACATAGGGCTCCAGCTTCCAGTACTTCATGTTGTGCAGCGATTCATGCCCCGGCCGCGCGAAGTTCGAAATCTCATATCGCGCAATGCCCATGGCCTCCAAACGATCGCAAGCCAGTTCATAGAACTCGACAATCAGATCGTCCGACGGAACCTCGCTAGCACTGTACTTCGACCCGCCGGCCAGCAACTCGCGACCCAACCGGCTGTCCTCATCCACCTCAAGCATGTACACCGAAACATGATCGGGTGCAAGCCGCTCCACCCAATCCAAAGACTCCACCCAGCTCTCGTGCGTCTGCCCTGGCAAGCCCGCAATCAGGTCAATATTAATCCGATCGATACCCGCCGCACGCAACGTCGCCACATCTTTCGCTACCGTTTCCGCCGTGTGCCGACGCCCCGTACGCGCCAACTCCCGTGTCGAAAACGACTGCACACCCAGGCTCACGCGATTGATACCGCTGCGCAGCCAAGCCGCCGATTTCTCCGCATCGATCGACCCCGGAGCCGCCTCAATCGTCGCCTCGCGCCAAGGCTTCCACGGGATCAGCGATAGCACCGATTCCAGCGCTTCCGCATCCATTTGGCTCGGTGTGCCGCCTCCTAGAAACACAGTTTCGGGAGTCCAACGCCAGGCATGCCGCGCGATCTCCGCCCGCAGCCCTTCCATATACTGTGCTTCCAGCGATCGCGGCATCACGCCCGATGCGAAGTTGCAGTATGTGCATTTTTGCGAACAAAAAGGGAAGGAAATGTATACGCCCGGCATCTACAGCGTGACCGTTTCGCCGAGCTGCTGGCCCACCACATTCGCCAGCAATTGATCCAACGTTTCGCCGGTCGACGCCAGTACAAATGCCTGCGCGGCATCGCTCCAATCGAGCTTAAAGCTGCGTACCAGCGCCGATACCCAGATCTGCTGCACTGGCGAGTTCGGGCTCACCACAAACCGCGCAGGCGGATCCTCAAACTCAATCTTGAGCGCACCCTCCTGCAAATCGGCGTCGAAGCCAAAGCGTTCGCCGGCCTCACCCAATTTATCGTTGAGACTTTCAAGAGCCTGATTCGCCAACGTTTGAAACTTCTGATCGTCCATAAGTCAGTATGTGAACCTCCAGGTTAGCGGATTCGTCGCATACTTTCTTGCGACTTTTGCGGTTTGAGGATCATCTGCTAGCCTTAGGGTTCGAGCCTCGTCGTTGGGCCGTAAGGGGATCTTTTATTGCATGGATGGCGTTTGTCTCAGATACACCGAACTGCCCGGTACGTCTCGCTTGTTTGCGGACTATCTTTACGACTTCGGCAAAGTCGCCCGATTTTACCGTCACGCACCCCGCGAAGCGTCTAGTTTCGCGGCCTCGCGGGACGAAATCCAGTATCCGGCTTCCCGCCGCTCCGCCCTGGTCAGCGCACTTTCGAAGATCAACAGCCCCGATAGTCCCAACCTCAAAAAGCTCGCCCAGCCTGGTACAGTTTGCATCGTCACCGGGCAACAGGTCGGCCTCTTCACCGGGCCCGCTTACACGATTTTTAAAGCCATTACAGCAGCCACGGCAGCGCGCGAACTCACAGCGAACGGCACCCCCACTGTTCCGGTCTTCTGGCTCGCTACCGAGGATCATGATTTTGCGGAAATCGCCGCCGCCCATGTTTTCGATTCTTCCTCGAACGTCCAGACGCTGAGAGTCACCACCATAGGCGCACCGGACCGCCCAGTCGGCACCATTATGCCAGATGGCGGATTCCCGCTCGATGCTCTCGAAACCGCGCTGCAGGGCCTTCCCTTCGCCGGGGAAGTGATGACGCTGGTGCGCAAAGCGCATGACGGCAATGTAACGATGGGCTCAGCGTTCCGCGAGTCTGTACGAAGCTTGCTGGCACCTCTCGATCTCATCTTTCTCGATCCGCTGAAACCGGAAGTCCGCGCCATCGGTGCGCCTTTCCTGCGCGACGCCGTCCTGAACGCCGGTGAACTCTATCCGAAATTGCTGGAACGCAACAGCGAACTTACCGCCGCAGGCTATCACGCGCAGGTCCATATCGAGCCGGATACGTCGCTGTTTTTCCTGCTCGCCGACAAAGGTTTGGGCGGTGGATCCCCAAACGATGACGGTCGTCGCATCGCCCTCAAACGCCAGCCGGATGGCACTTACGCCGCGGGCAAAGACATCCGCCTCACCACCCGGGACCTCGCCGCCCGCGCCGCATCGATCTCGCCCAACGCACTCTTGCGTCCTGTGCTGCAGGATTACCTGCTTCCCTCAATCGCCTACGTCGGCGGACCCGCCGAACTTGCCTACTTCGCCCAATCCGAAGTGCTGTACACCGGCCTCCTGGGACGCATGCCCGTGATGTTGCCGCGCAACAGCTATTCGTTGGTGAGTAAGCGTTCGCAAAAGCTGTTGGCGCGCTACGAATTGACGCTGCCGCAAGCGCTGGTTCGCTCTGAAAAGCTGCGCGATGCGGTTTCCGCCAAACTGGTTCCGGATACCATCCATGACCTGTTCGCTGAATCGGAAACGCAAACCCGCGCGATTCTCGACCGCTTGGATACGGCCCTGCGGACCTTCGATCCCTCACTCGCAAAAGCCCTGGGCAAAAGCCGCGCGAAGATGCTCTATCAGCTATCGAAGATGGGCAAAAAGGCCGCCCGCGAGGCTCTGCGGCGCGATGAGCGCGCATCCGCCGAAGCGCAGTATCTCTCGAATCAACTCTTCCCGCAAGAGCATCCGCAAGAACGCTTCTTTTCGATCCTGCCGTTTATCGCGCAATACGGTCCGGACCTGATCGGACAACTCGTCGACCACAGTTGCCTCGATTGTGTCGATCATCACATCCTGTACGTGTAAATCGAATTGTATGTATGGATCGAAGGCCTGGCTAAAGATCGAGTTTGCCTGTGCTATCGCCGAATCGATCGACCGCGACGCCAGCGCGATTCATCATCGCCACAAACAGATTCGCGACGGGAGTCTGTGCTGGGGCGGCCAGATGGCGTCCACCTCGATGACCACCCGCAACCAGCAATGGCAGGTTGTCGTTCGAATGTCCGTTGCCATCGCTCAACGCACCTCCGTATAGGATGGTCGAATGATCGAGTAGCGATCCGTCGCCGTCTGGCGTGGACTTCAATTTCTCCACAAAATACGCGAACATTTCCACGTGCAGGCAGTTGATGCGTGTCACTTTTTCGATGAAGTCCGGATGATTGCGATGGTGCGTCAGCGGGTGATGCGGATCCGGCACCCCGATTTCGGGATACGTGCGGACGCTGCCTTCACGGCCGATCATCATCGTCGAAACCCTGGAAATATCGGCCTGCCAGGCAATCGCCTGCAAGTCGAACATCAGCTTCACATAGTCGCGGAACTCGAAAGGTATGCCAGAAGGCTTCTCGCCAGTGGGTGTCTTTTCAGGATCGATCTCCGACTTCGCGATGCGCGTTTCCACCTCGCGGATCGACGTCAGATATTCGTCGAGTTTGCGCTTGTCCGACGCGCCGAGCGTGCCTGTGAGGGCCTGTGTGTCCTCGCGAGTGACATCGAGAATGCTCTTTTTATACAGCGCCCGGCGGGCGCGGGTGGCTGCGTCGAGGCTCGGATCCATGGTTCCGAACAGGCGCTCAAAGACCGACCGCGGATTCACTTCCACCGCCAGCGGCGTCTCGGGATTCTTCCACGACAAAGTGTTGGTGTAAGCGCAACTGGATCCCGTGTCGCAATTGCCGATCATGCGCGAATCTTCGCAGCCCAACTGCAGTGAAGGTACGCGCGTATCGGCGGCGAATTTCTGCGCGACCACTTGATCGAACGTGATTCCGGCACGGACGTCCGCACCAGCGGTGTACTTGGGCAGAGAAGCCGACAAAAAGCTGCCGGAGGCTTTCGCGTGTCCGCCGCCCTGGGCCTTTTTCGCGGCGTCGTTGGAAAGTCCGGAGATGAGCGTGAAGTCGTTGCGGAAGCGCTCGAGCGGCTTCAAAATGCGGGTGAACGCGTAGTCGGTGCCAGTGGACACGGGCATCCACTGGTTCATAATCATGCCGTTGGGGACATAGACGACCCCGATGCGGTGGGCCGCTGCGGAGGATGCAGCAAGAGCCGGGGACATCGCATCCAGAAAGGGAATGGCAAGGGCGACGTTGCCTGCCCCACGCAGCAATGCGCGGCGGGATAGCTGTTTTCCGGTGACGATGTTCATGGTCTTCTTACAGCTTACGACGATCCGGCGCGGTGCGGTGTGTTTGCGGTTCGCTGTCGAGGCGAGGGCCTGACTCTGCTCCGGTAAGGCTTACTCTCCGCTCACCGGCGCAACAGCCGCGCGCCTTTGCTGAAATGGAAGAGAATTCACGATGTCCAACACCAACGCCGAGAACCGATAGCCGTTCGCGGGAAGCTTCGCGGAAATCTCACTGACAACGGGCCTGTCGAAGCGTTCGAGTCCGCGACCCAGCGCGTAGGTCAGCAACTTGTCGGTCAATCCCTTGATGTACGCCTCGCGATTCTCTTTGAGCAGCACCTTCAACTCCGCGGGACCCGAGAACTTCCGCCCGCCGGGCATCACACCTGAAGCATCGATCGGAAACGCACCATCCTTGTCGCGCCATTCGCCGATCGCATTCAAATTCTCCAGCCCAAACCCCAGCGGATCCATTCGCGAATGACACGACGCGCACGCCGGATTCGCGCGATGCGCTTCCATCTGTTGCCGCAGCGTCATCGTTTGCCCAATCTTGCCTTCATCCAAAGACGGCACGGCTGGAGGGGGCGGTGGAGGCGGCGCATTCAGTAGATTCTCCAGGATCCATTTGCCGCGCAACACCGGCGACGTCCGCGTCGAATACGACGAAATCGTTAAGAGGCTGGCCTGCGCGAGGACGCCACCGCCGCGTTGTGTCTTGCTCATATCCACGCGGCGGAACTCAGGGCCAACAATCCCCGGAATCCCATAAAAGCGCGCCAAGCGCTCGTTGATGTACGTATGATTCGCATCCAGAATTTCCAGCACGCTGGCATCGGAACGGATGAGGTTCTCCAGGAAAAGCTCGGTTTCGCGACGCATCGAGTCACGCAACGAATCCTCAAAATACGGAAACTTGCCGACGTCGGGCTTCGATACATCGATGTTCTTGAACTGCAGCCACTGGCCCGCGAAGTTATCCACCAATGCACGCGACTTAGGATCGCGCAACAGGCGCCGCACTTGCGCCCGCAGCACAGCGGGCTGCCTTAGCGACCGCTTTTCCGCCGCTGCCAGCAGGTCCGCATCGGGCATGCTGCTCCACAGAAAATACGACAAGCGCGACGCCAGTTCGAACTCTGTGACCGGCGCGAACGCTGTGGTTCCGGAGTCGCGCTCGATGCGGAACAGGAAGTGCGGCGATACCAGCACGCCCTGCAATGCCGTCGCAATGCCTTCTTCAAAACGATCGCCCTGCTTGCGCGCGAGCGCATACAGCTTCACAAACGCCGCCGTATCCTTGGCAGTCACCGGCCTGCGAAACGCCCGACGGGCAAAGTCTCGAACGATGATCTGCGCACAGGCATCCGTCTGTTGCGCGCACACAAACACACGCTTCAAGCTTTCAGACGAAGCACCTGCCGTCTGCGTGAAGGGACCTCCGATATCGATCGCCTCGAAGCGGTTGTCGATGCGCGTCTCGTGGCGGTCTGTCTTGATCTTGGTGCCGTATTTGCGCAGTGTTTCGATATCCTTTTCACTGAGCCTACCGCTTACATTGTCGAGCCTCGGGGCATCGGTGATCTTCGACGGGACGGGGCCTTTGTACGAGGCAGGCAGTCCATGCAAGTTTTGCAGATAGGTCGCCGAAAGCATGTGATCGCCGGCTTTCACAAACGTCCGGACCTCGACCGATTGGCCTTCGAGATCGGTCCCTTCGAATTCCCACTGGCGGATGAATTTGCCATCGATATAGAGCGCCGGCTTGGCCGGTTCCGAACCATTGGGCCGATGGCCATTGAGAACCAGCCGGAGGTTGTACTCCCCATCCACGGGAAAACGATGCGAGATATGCGCGGCGTGGCGTGAGCTCAATCCCGACTCGTCGTAATGGAAGAGATCTTTGGGGATCGTCGGCTTTTCCACGACGTCGTTGATGCGCACCGGCGTCGGATAGTGGACCATTGCGGGCTTCAGCTTTTCGGGTCCGAAGATGGCGGTGCGGACGACGCGCTCAGCCCCGTAAAGATAACGTTCCAGCAGGACCGATGAGAGCGTCAGTGCGTCGCCGATATTGTCGAAGCCGTAGGCGGTCTCATCGTTGGGAAACGCGTCGGCGGGCTTGATGTCCACGCCCAGCAGATCGCGCATTGTATTGTTGTATTCCGTGCGATTGAGGCGTCGCGCGGTGACGCGGCCAGGGTCGCGCGGGGCGGTGCGATCCTGATGCGCGAACTCGTCTTCGAGGAACTTGACGAAGGCGGCAGAATCCCCGGCGGCCGGGCGCGTTGCGACCGAAGGAGGCGGCATCTCGTTGTGCTTGATCTTTTCCGCCGCGCGTTGCCAACGGTCGCGCTCGGCGTCGAAGGTGTTGGCGGTGTTCAACAGCGTGAAGAGATCGACGTCGCCGGATGCCCCGGTTTTGTTATGGCAAGCGACGCAGTTCTTCTTAACGTAGGGCGCGATCGTTGCGGGATCGGCAGCGGCGAACGCGAGAATGGCAATTGCGGGGAACAACTTTGATTTTACACCGGTTCGAATCCGACCCGGAGCACCTTCTCATTCCATAATCGCCTGATACACCAGATTCCGCGACAAGGCATGGATGGCCCGCGAAGTCGCCAGATTCTGATGCTGAACCATCCCGACGAAAGTCAGATCGTTCACCGGATCGATCCAGAACCACGTGCCCGCAATGCCCCACCAACTGTAGGTACCGTTCGGGACTGGCTCGCCCGCGGCTGCGGCATCGGTGACGATCTGAAAGTCCAAGCCCCATCCCGTGCCCGGAGGCATCGTCTTGAGCGGATCTGGATTCACGTGATTCGTGCGCATCATCTCCACCGTGCGCGGAGCGAGTAGCCGAACACCTTTGAACTGGCCACCGCGCAGCAGCATCTCGCAAAAGCGCGCGTAATCCATTGCCGTGGAAAAGAGTCCGCCACCGCCGGAAGGTCCCAGCGGAACCACCGAGGGATCCGGACGGTTGGCGTCCACCTTGAGGTTCTCACCCGCACCCATATGGACTAGCGCCAATCGCGTCAGCTTCTCAGCGGGCACGTGGAACGCAGTGTCCTTCATGCCTAGCGGTTCGAAGATCCGCTTGCGCGCGAATTCGGCGAAAGGCTGACCGGAGAGCTTTTCGACGAGATATCCCTGGACATCCACCGCGATGCTATAGGACCAGCGGGTGCCCGGTTGCGCGAGCAGCGGGACTTTGGCGAGACCGTCGATCATGTTTTGCAAGGGGGCATTGGCGTCGAGCATTTTGCCTTCGATGATCATTCGATCGACTGGGCTGATGGGGTTGAGGACGTAGCCGAGTCCGGCGGTGTGGGTCATTAATTCGCGCATGGTCATCGCGCGTTTTGCGTCTTCGAGTTTGGGCGTACCGTCCTCGTTCTTCCCGACGTGGACCTTCAGGCGCGCGAACTCCGGAATGTAGCGCGATACGGGATCGTTGAGCTGCCACTTGCCCTCTTCGTAAAGCATCATCATAGCGACGCCGGTGACCGGTTTGGTCATCGAATAGATGCGAAAAATGGAGTCTTTCTGCATGGCGTCGGCTTTGCGAACGTCGAGTTGGCCAATGGCATTGTAGTGGACGATTTTGCCGTGGCGGGCGACCAGGGTGACGAGACCTGCGACCTGTTTGTCGTCGACGAGCCGTTTCATGGCGGCATTGAGCCGCGTGAGTCGCTCGCTGGACATCCCAACGGATTCGGGTGCGGCGGGTGCGAGTTGGGCTTTGGTTGTGGGCTGCGCTTGAACGAGCGATATGGCGACTGCCAGCAGCAGGAAACGGCGGTTCATAGATAACCGATTCTACAACTGTTATCCTGGTGGGAGTGGTTGCGCTGTTGATCGGTGCTCCAAAGTTTCCAAACAATCCGAGCTTGCGCAGGCCCTCCGCTTGCGGTATCCTGATAGCTGAGTATTCAAAGGCGTTCGTAGTTCAAGATGGCAAATACAGTAACCTCGATCAAGCGCATCCGTAGCACGGAACGGCGCACCGCAGTCAACCAGATGCGCACCACCAAGCTGCGTCACTCGATTCGATCCTTGCGTCGTCTGCTCGATAAGAAGGACGTGAAGGGTGCGGAAGCCCAGTTGTCGACGACCTATTCGGTCATCGATCGCTCAGCGAAGTTTGGCATCATCAAGAAGAATACCGCAGCCCGCTACAAGAGCCGCGTCACCGCTCGCTTGAAGGCGCTACAGAAAGCAGCCTAAGCAGCTTCAACGGATTTTCCTCCTACACTGACGGCCTGGTTCCCCTTTTGGGAATCCGGGCCGTTTTTGCTTTCCTAGCCGGTTGTGGTGGTAGCTTGGCCTCAGGAAGATCGGGTCCCGGCACCCGCATCATAGACGATCCTTTTGGGTGATTTGGCACCATACTTGGATCATGGCGGTGCTTTTTCTACTGCTGTTCGCTGCCATTGCGAAGTCCGCCGAACCCCTTGAGCCGGAAGGGTACTTCGAGCCGAACCTTGGGCAAGCGCATGCAGGAATTCAATTTTTGGGACGCAGCGGCAGCGGGTTGACTCTGTTCGATTCGAGAACCGCAATTTTGCTGCTCTCGCAGGGCGGACGTCGCGATGCCTTGCGAATCCAACCCGGCGATCTCGCGCACGATCTGCTTTTTGAGCCGGATAGCGACGTACTTCGGGGTGTTTCCGCTTACTTTCGCGGTTCCGATCCTGCGCGTTGGATCCCCAAAGTCCCTCACTATTCCCGGATCCGCGCCCGTGATGCCTGGCCGGGCGTGGACCTGATCTACTATTGGACGAGCAGCGGACAATTGGAGTACGACTTTGTTCTCAAGCCCGGCGTCGATCCGGCGGAGATTCGGATGCGTTTTTCGAGTAGGCTGTCTCTTGACCCTGACGGTTCTCTGCTCCTTCACACCGCGCTCGGAGAGCTCCGCCAGCCGCCTCCGCGCGTCTATCAGAGCGATGGCCGCGAGATCGCCGCGGCCTATCGAATTGACGGGCCGCATTCCGCGGCCTTCGAGATCGCCCCATACGACCGAGCGCTAGAGCTCGTCATCGATCCGGTGATCCAATTTTCCACATTTCTGGGCAGTTCTGAAGCGGAATCGCTGGGTGGAATCGCGTCGGGTTCGAGCGGATCGATCTATGTCGTCGGTACTGCCGGATCGGTCGAATCGCCTGAAACCGCCTTTCCGACAACGAATGCCTGGACCCCGGGTGGAGGGTTCCACCGGGGCGGAGGAACTGACGCCTTTGTGAGCCGGCTGGACTGGGATGCCGCCCGGAACCGCCCGGTTCTGATCTACTCGACCTTTCTCGGGGGCGGCGCAGCCGATTCTGGATTGGCGATCGCCGTCAGTTCCACGGAATCCGCCTACTTCACGGGACGTACGTCCAGCCGCGACTTTCCGCTCGTGAAACCCATTGCCGTTACCAACAAAACAACCACAGATAGCGATGTTTTCGTGGCGCGCCTGATTTTGCTTGCGAACGGCGAACTGAGCCTCGCGTTTGCCACCCGCATAGGCGGCTCCGCGGACGATCAAGGCAATAGCATCGCGCTGGACGCCACGGGAGCAATCTACGTTGGCGGAACCGCCGGCTACATTGGCGATTTTCCGACCGCGAACGGGCTGGCTTCCGGCAGTTCCGGATCCGGTGGCTTTGTCTTGAAACTCACCCCAGCCACCGACACCTATCGCATCGCCTACAGCACCATCCTTGCTTCGGAAGTGCGCGGCATCGCGCTTTCGGCAGACGCATCCTGCCATGCCACCGGGGTGGCGCGCGGCGGGCTGCCCATCGTGAATGGACTTCCCGCCAACCTGCTGCGAGGTGCGTCGGACGCTTTCGCGGCGAGGTTGCAGTTCAACTCCACTACCAACGCGTTAACGCTCGCTTTCGCAACCTATCTCGGCGGAACCGGTGACGATACGGGCAACGCCATCGCGTTTCTGGAACCAGGCGATCTCTATGTGGCAGGTCAAGCCAGTGCCGGATTTCCAACCTTGCATGCCGTGGCCGGAAACGAAGCGGTGCAAGGAACCGCCGCCGCCTTTCTCACCCGCCTGAGTTGGAACGGCATCTCCAATTCGCTAAGCCTCAATGCGTCCACGCTCCTGACCGGTGGCGGATCCGACAGCGCCAATGGGCTTTCCGCGAACTTGTCCGGCGTCTACCTGGCCGGAACTTCGCGTCGCGGACCCGCTGGATCCAGGCTCTTCCCTGGGGTCAATCCCATCCAACAGGCAACGGGCAACGTCGGGAATACAGATGCTTTTGTCAGCTATCTTCGCTTCAACATCGGCAGCGGCACACCCGCACTGACATTTTCCTCGGTCATTGGCGGCACATTCAGCGACACGGGTGGAGCCATCACGGTGGATCCCTATGGCGGCGTCTTCGTTGCCGGAACCGGTTCGCTGGGATTTCCGTCGATGAATTCGCTGGAACCCAACGGCGTCAGCGTGCGCGGACCTTCGGATGTCTTCGTGCTGCGCTTCGTTGAGACACCGACAGGAGGTACGCGCAGGCTTACGATCCGGAATTCCGGCGGCGGAACCGTTGCCGGGCCAGGTGTCCATTGCGAAGTCGGCAATTGCACCGTCACTATGGCAGGATCCATCGTGCTCACCCCAATTCCGCAAGCGGACATCGCCTTTGGGGGTTGGTCTGGAGCCTGCACCGGCAAGGGAAACTGCAGCGTCCTCATGGATGCCGACAAAACCGTCAACGCCCAGTTCGGACCGCTGGAAAACCTAGCCGTCACCGTCGCTGGAAATGGCAAAGGAACCGTTTTCGGAGCGGGGGTCGAATGCGGATCCAATTGTTTTTTGTCGTTGCCTTCCGATGCGCCGGTCACGTTGCGGGTTTTATCCGCCTATACCGGCGAGTTTTCCGGTTGGTCAGGAAACGCTTGCACGGGGTCCGGGCCGGAATGTACGTTCCTTATGCGCCCCGGTGCCACGGTCATCGCAACTTTCACTCAAAGAACGCTCACCGCTTCTGGTCTCGAATTCATCCCCATCGCTCCCTGCCGCCTCGTGGATACAAGATCAACTTCGCAAGGGGCGATTTCCGCGCTGGGATCCCGCTCGATCGCCGTTCGTGGGGGCGCATGTGGAATCCCAGCCGATGCCGCTGCCTATTCGATCAACACCACCGTCGTCCCAGTGACCGGGAGCCTCGGCTATCTCACACTCTGGCCTACCGGATCTCTGCGTCCGCTTGTATCCACGCTGAATTCCCTGGATGGACGTGTGAAAGCCAATGCCGCCATCGTGCCCGCCGGAAACGCCGGGGAAGTCTCGGTTTTCGTCACCGACGTTTCCCACGTGATCCTCGATGTGAATGGCTATTTTCGATATGGCGGGCGATCTCCCACAAACGCGTTCAATCCGGTCACTCCCTGCCGGGTGGCGGATACACGCACCGCGATTGGCCCTCTCGGCGGACCTTCGATCCGATCGCTGCAGATTCGCGAGTTCCCGATCCTTGCCTCCGGCTGCGGAATTCCCTCCGGGGCCAAAGCCTATTCACTGAATGTGACAGCGGTTCCCAAACACACCCTGGGCTTTTTGACCATCTGGCCGGGCGGCAACACGCCGCGGCCACTGGTATCGACCCTCAACGCGACTACCGGTACCGTTGTCGCCAATGCGGCCCTGGTCCCAGCCTCAGCCAACGGAACCATCAATGTTTTCGCGACAGACGAAACCGACCTCATTGTGGACATCAATGGCTACTTTGGAGGTCCGCCAACCGGCCCTTCCAGCGGATTGCTTTTCTATCCGGTACCTCCGTGCAGGATTGCGGACACGCGACTGCCAACGGGTCCGTTAGGCGGCCCTTCGATGGCGCCGTTGGAAACCCGGGACATCAATCCCGCAGGCAAGTGCGCATTGCCCCCACAAGCAAAGGCTTATGCGGCGAATGCAACGATCCTGCCTCGCAGTACCTTGGGATACCTGACGCTGTGGCCGACCGACGCCGCCCAGCCGCTTGTTTCCACGCTGAACGCACTCGATGGAGCAATCACCGCAAATGGCGCGATCTTGCCGGCGGCAGCCATTGGATCGATCAGTCTGTTTTCGACGGACTGGATCGACGTGATTCTGGATGTGAGCGGCTTCTTCGCCCCTTGATCCGAGCCTGATGGCCATGAAGTGACCTCAGAACCTGCAACCTTCGACATACGCTGACAGCGGCAAGGATCTTCCGCCAAAGGCTGCATGGCAATAGTTGAGCGGCGCGTGGTTTCGGTCACAAGCAGGCTCACGTCACCGTTGCCAACAGCGGCAAAATCAGGCCTGAGAATCGCGTTTTTACCGCCTCCGGAAGTCCTACTCCTTGTTGACATCGCCACTGCTCACAGCCGCTCGACAGCGATACAGGCGCACCGATCGCGCGGTCAGTGATAGCACGGAAGCTTCGCAATCAGGAAAAGCTGCGCGGTAGGTGGATCGCGGTTAGCGAACGCCAAGAAAGGTAGATTTTTGGACACTCGTCGGAGGATACGGGACGAGAGATCGAAGCCGCAGGCGGAGTTATTGGAGGTAGGAAGCCGACCAAGGTTGCTGTGCCAGTTCGTCGATGACAGGCAGAAAGTAGGCGAGCGATCGAATGCGCGACAGCGGGGGCAACGACGAAGGACGCATCAATCTGCGCAATGAGCCCAGCAGAAGCGCGGCTTCAATGACCTGCAACGAGACCTGCTGCTGGCGAAGTCTCTGCGCCAAAGCTTGATCGGAAGTTGAAGCGCAAGGGTGTGTCGGGCAGGTCGAGGTAGAGTTCCGGCACGGCGGCAACAAAAGCAACATCGGCGACCGGCGTCATGACTTGGACGGCCTCCGCTGACGGGTATTCTTTTCGATTTCCGCTTCGCGATAGCGATAGCGATCGCCCTTAACCACGGTGGCGTCGGCGTGGTGCAACAGGCGATCGAGCAGCGTCGCAATGCAGGTGGCGTTTGGGAACACTTCGTTCCATTGCTGAAACGGTCGATTGGTGGTGACGATCAACGACTTCCATTCGTAACGGCGGTTGACGACTTCATAAAGTAAGTCCGCAGCCTTGTCATCGCACGAAAGATACCCGACCTCATCGAGGCAAAGAAGTTCGACATTGGAGTAGATGCGAAGTTTGCGCCGTCGGCTTTCCGGGGACGGCATGGCAGAGGTTCTTGGCGATCATGGTTTTGCCGAGACCATTGGGGCCGATCAGAATGAGATCGCGTGCGCGAGCCAGGAACTCGAGCGTGAAGGCGCGTTCGACGGTCTCGCGTTCGATGCGCTTGGGCCAGTTCCACTCGAAGTCCGCCATGGGCTTGTAGTTCTTCAATCCACAACGGCGCAGACGGCGCTCAAGGCTGCTGCGGGCGCGCTCACCGGTTTCCCCTTCAGCGAGATGTTGCAGCACTTGGAGCGGAGTCCAGCGGCCATTGGTGGCGCGAGCGAGAAAGTCATCGAGTTGGGCCGGCAGATCGCGCAGCCCGAGCGAGGCCAGATCAGTCGTTGTTTGTTTGTTCGCCATCTATTTGTTCGTCTGGGCTGGGCTTGGTTAGTTGATCGTAGGAAGCCAGCGCATGAGGCCGAATCACCAGAGACCGAACCTCTGGATGGCGGCTCAGGTCGACGGGCGCCGGAGGCGTGCGTTGCCGTGTCCGCAACAGAAACGCGACCGAGGCTTCCGTTGGCGTATCGCGCCGCATTGCTTCCACAACCGCATCGCGCACGGCGGGGACGCCATATTTTTCCACCAGCCGGTGCAAGCGTTGCGTCCGATGACCGGCGGATCCGCCGCGCGAGAAGGCCAGATCGAGCAGAGTGCGCACTTCGGGAATGGCCTGTTCGAGCCAGCCCGCGGGGATCGATTGAGAGACTTTGTTTTTGAAGCGAAGCACGGCGTCGCGATGAGCGGGGTCAAGAATCTGTTGCCCGCTATCAAAGCTGCGCGGATGCGAAGCGAGTTCGGCGGCGCCATCGAGAATGCGCACGTTGGTGTCGGAAGCAGCGATGGTCAAAGTGCGGCCTAAGGCGATTGAGGCGGTCTATCCACAAACATCGGTACAACTCTGCTTGGTCCATCAAGTGAGAGGTTCGCTGAATTATGTTTCGTGGAAACAGAGGAAAGAGGTGGCGGCGGATCTTAAGCCAATCTACCAGGCGGCAACAGTGGAACAGGCCGAGC
>Ga0163144_10004977_pt1 | contig 29715 bp, 27 predicted proteins | sample OliLak19BULKMAT1_FD_123175 | JGI IMG/M metagenome (GOLD analysis project Ga0163144, IMG submission 123175) | Freshwater microbial mat bacterial communities from Lake Vanda, McMurdo Dry Valleys, Antarctica - Oligotrophic Lake LV.19.BULKMAT1 | ecosystem: Environmental > Aquatic > Freshwater >...
CCTCCTAAGCGGTAGGTCGTCGGTTCAACTCCGGCCGGGGGCGCCACTACCTCATTCGTCCAGTAGCTTCCCGGCGGTATGCTCGCGGCAGTGTCCAGTCGGGTGCATCTCGCGCTAATCCTTGCGCTGGCGAGCGTGTCGTCCGTCGGCGCAGCAGCCGCGTGGGCGCAAGAGCGGCCGGCCGCAGGTGCTGCGGACCCGGCGGTGACGCAGGCCGGCCAATGGCTCGCCGAGGGACGTGCCGGGGAGGCCTGGCAGTTGCTGGCTCCGCTCGAAGCCGCGCATCCGGGCGATACGGAATTCGACTACCTGCTGGCACTGGCGGCGCTGCAGAGCGGCCGCGCCCCGGCGGCGCTGGCGCCGTTGCGGCGAATCCTGGCGCTCGAGCCGCGATTCGACGGCGCAAGGCTGGAACTGGCTCGCGCGCTGGCGGCGAGCGGCGATGCGGCCGGCGCACGGCAGCAGTTCGAATGGCTGCTGCAGCGCAGCCCGTCGGCGACCTCGCATGCGGCCGCGACGCGCGAGCTGGCGACTCTCGCGGGCGCTGCGCCGGATGCCGTGAAGCACCAGGTGGTCGCGCTGCTGGCCGGTGCGGGCTTTGATTCCAACGCGAACGCCGCGACCTCGGATGCAGTGTTCGGCTTCACGCTGGACCCGCGCACCCTGCAGCAGTCCTCGGTTTTCGTCGAGGCCGGCGCGTCGCTGCAGGGCTCGTATGCCCTAGCGCCCAGGCTCGGTCTCGTCACCCTGCTGCGCGCGGCACAGCGGCTGAATCCGCAGGCCCGCTTTGTCGACCAGACGGCCTTGGCTGCCGGCTTCGGAGTGAACGCGCGTCTCGGATCATGGACAGCGGGGGTCGCAGCCAACCTTGCGAGCGGCTGGCTCGACGGCGAGCCCTATTTCCGTTCGGGCTGGCTCGAGGCTTCCGCCTCACGACCGATCGCTGCGGACTGGGAGGTGGTCGCCGTCGGCCGTGCGATCACGCTCGACTACCGACCCGATCGTTTCGGGCAGCTCGACGTGCGGCGCTACGTGTGGGGCGGGGCGCTGCAGCGCCGTTCGGGTTCGGGCGGCGTGCCCACCATCGGCGTCGCGGTGCTCGGTGGCCGCGACGACGCGCGCGCAACCGCTTCGCCGTGGTCCAACGACCGTTATGGCATGCGGCTGTTCGGCGCACGCGCGCTTGGCGCGCGCACCGTGCTGGCGGGCGACGTGTCGTGGCTGACATCGGACTTCTTCGGTGCGCGCGGCTTCCTCGGCCTCGACCGACTGGACCGGCAGTTCGTCGCGGCCGTCGGGCTCGAGACACGTGAATGGCCGGCGCCCGGGTGGCGCCTTGCGCCGCAAGTCCGCTATACCGACAGCCGCTCGAACGTAGCCCTGTTCCGCTTCGATCGCTTCGAGGCCTCGGTGTTCCTGCGACGCGAGTTCGACTGAACTGGGAGACGGGTCACACAACGCGAACGTCCTGGTCCCGGTGCGGTGTCTAGAATCCGCTGACTCGTGCCCCGCGCACGGTTGCGACAGCAGACGGACTACGCGAAGCGTGCCCTCACCGACGCCGGATACGACGGCCGAGACCGAAAGACGGCGCGGCGCGGACCGACGACGCAGCACGTTGCGTGCGTTGCTGATCGGCAGTTTCCGGCAGCGCCGGCGCCTGCCACGTCGCGACGACGAGAGGCATCTTGCGGCACTCGACTGGCACCATCCACAATGGCTGGCGGTCGGCCTCCTGATCCTGCTGCTTTCCGTCGCCGACGCCTTCCTGACGATCACGCTGATCGGCCTGGGCGCCAACGAAGCCAATCCGTTCATGGAACCCCTGGTCCAGGATCCGGTCGTGGATTTCGCCGCCTGGAAGATGGCGCTGACCTCCGGCGGCGTGGTGCTGCTGATCCTGCTGGCGCGGATGCGTGCGTTCGGCCGCGTTCCGGTCGCGCTCATCCTCTATGGCGTGCTCTTCGGCTACGTCGCGCTGGTCGGTTACGAGCTCTGGCTGCTCGAGCACCTGACTTTCGGTGCCTACGACGGCTGAGACCGTGCACTCAGTTTTGGCGCAGCGCGTCATGTTCCGTTAAACTCCTGATTTCTCTGGCCACTTGCTGATGCTCCCCTGGAGCGGAGGGCTTCGCTTCACATGGGCGCAACGCGCAACGAACTGATCCGGTCGACTCCGTTGTCCGGCTCCAACGCCGACTACGTCGAGGCGATCTACGAACGCTTCATCGACGACCCGGCCAGCGTGCCGGAAGCCTGGCGCGACTACTTCAACGGACTCGCGGTCGGTGGCGGCGGCGAGTCCTCGCACCGCTCGATCCAGCAAGGCATCGCCGAACGCGCACGCCTGCCGCGCGCGGCGGCGGCGCCCGCCGACGGCGCGGCAACCGACGTCTCGGCGAAGCAGGGCGCGGTCTCGCGCCTGATCCAGATCTATTCGAACCGTGGCCACCTGGTCGCGAACCTCGATCCGCTCGGCCTGACCAGGCGAGCGCGTCCGCGGGTACTCGACCTGGAATACTTCGGCCTGACCGACGCAGACCTCGACACTGAGTTCTACACCGGCAGCCGGGTCGAGAAGGTGGCGCGCCGCGCGAAGCTGCGCGAGATCATCGCCCAGCTCAGCCATATCTACTCCGGCACGGTTGGCGCGGAATTCGCGCACGTCTCCAACACCGAAGAGCGACTGTGGCTACAGGACGAGTTCCAGACCGGCCGGCTGCACCATCAGTTCTCGGCGGACGAGCGCAAGAACATCCTCTGGCAGCTCAGCGCCGCCGAGGGTCTGGAGCGCTACCTGCACACGAAATACGTTGGCCAGAAGCGCTTCTCCCTCGAGGGTGGCGACGCACTGATCCCGCTGCTCGACGACCTGATCCAGAACGGCGGCGGCATGGGCGCCGAGGAGTTCGTGATCGGCATGGCGCATCGCGGCCGACTGAACGTGCTCGTCAACGTGCTCGGCAAGGCGCCGTCGGTGCTGTTCTCTGAGTTCGAGGGCAAGTACGACCTCTCGCACATGAAGGGCTCGGGCGACGTGAAGTACCACAAGGGCTTCTCGTCCGACCTGCGTACGCCGGGCGGCAACGTGCACGTGGCGCTCGCATTCAACCCCTCGCACCTCGAGGTGGTGAATCCGGTCGTCGAAGGCTCGGTGCGCGCCCGCCAGGAGCGTCGCGGCGACGACGCCGGCGTGAAGGTGGTGCCGGTGCTGATCCACGGGGACGCGGCCTTCGCCGGCCAGGGCGTCGTCATGGAGACCATGCAGCTGTCGCAGGCGCGCGGGTTCTACACCGGCGGCACGATGCACGTGGTCATCAACAACCAGGTGGGCTTCACGACCTCGAAGCCCGAGGACGCCCGCTCGACGATGTACTGCTCCGACATCGCGAAGATGCTCGAGGCGCCGATCTTTCACGTCAATGCGGACGATCCCGAGGCGGTGGTGTTCGTCACCCGTCTCGCGCTGCGCTATCGCATGCGCTTCCACAAGGACGTCGTGATCGACCTCGTCTGCTATCGGCGCCTCGGCCACAACGAGGCCGACGAGCCCGCCGCGACGCAGCCGGTCATGTACGGCGTGATCCGCAAGCACCCGTCCGCGCGCCGGCTTTATGCCGACCGGCTGGTCGCCGCGGGCGTGCTGACTTCGTCCGAGGCCGACGGGATGATCGAACAGTATCGCGCCGGTCTCGATGAAGGCCGGCCGCAGGCCCGCGCCTCGCTCGGCTTGATCGGCAACAAGTTCACCGTCGACTGGGACGCCTATACGCAGATCGACTGGGCCGACCGTGTGAAGTCCGGCATAGATCCGGCGACGCTGCGTGCGCTCGGCGAGAAGATCACCCGCGTGCCCGAGGGCCACGTGCTGCACCCACGCGTACAGCAGGTCATGACGAACCGCGTGAAGATGATCGCAGGGGAGATGCCGCTCGACTGGGGCTGCGCTGAAACGCTCGCCTATGCGGGCCTCGTGCAGGACGGATTCAGCGTGCGCCTCTGCGGCCAGGACGCGGGCCGCGGCACGTTCTTCCATCGTCACGCGGTGCTGCACGACCAGCAGACCGGCAACGCGTGGGTCCCCCTGCAGCACATCAACGAGCGCCAGCCGCGGGTGCAGGTGATCGACTCCGTGCTCTCGGAAGTGGCCGTGATGGGCTTCGAGTATGGCTACTCGACCACCGAGCCCAACGCGCTGGTGATCTGGGAAGGCCAGTTCGGCGACTTCGCCAACGGCGCGCAGGTCATCATCGACCAGTTCATCAGCTCGGGCGAATCGAAGTGGGGTCGCTACAGCGGCCTGGTGCTGTTCCTGCCGCACGGCTACGAAGGGCAGGGCCCGGAACACTCGTCGGCGCGGCTCGAGCGCTTCCTGCAACTGTGCGCCGAGCTGAACATGAGCGTCTGCGTGCCGTCGACCCCGGCGCAGATGTTCCACATGCTGCGCCGGCAGATGCTGCGCACGTTCCGCAAGCCGCTGATCGTGATGACGCCGAAGAGCCTGCTGCGTCACGAGCTGTCGGTGTCGAAGCTCGAGGAGCTTTCGCGCGGCAGCTTCGCCAACGTGATCGACGAGGTCGATGAGCTGAATCCGGCGCAGGTGCGCCGCATCGTCTTCTCCAGCGGCAAGGTCTATTTCGACCTCCTCAAGGCACGGCGCGCGGCCGAGCAGCGCGACGTCGCGCTGGTGCGCCTCGAGCAGCTCTATCCCTTCCCGGTCGAGGAATACGAAGCGATCATGCGGCGCTATCCGAACGCGCGCGAGGTCGTCTGGTGCCAGGAGGAGCCGCAGAACCAGGGCGCCTGGTACCAGATCCGGCATCAGCTGGACCGGCCGATCGCCGGCAAGCGCGAGCTGCTGTACGCCGGGCGCGCGCCCGCCGCGGCGCCGGCCACCGGCATCGCCAAGATCCACGACGCCGAACAGGCGGCGCTGATCGATGCGGCGCTGCGTTCCAGTGCCCGTGAAGAATCCTCGCGCGAGACCATTCGCCTGTCCGCCTCCGCCCCGTCGGCTGCCCCCGGCAGCCTGCGCAAGAGTTCCTGAAGGAAATCCGTCCGATGAGCATCGAAATCCGCGTTCCCCAGCTTCCCGAATCCGTTGCCGATGCGACTCTCGTCGCCTGGCGCAAGCAGCCCGGCGAGTCGATCGGCCGTGACGAGAACCTCGCCGATCTCGAGACCGACAAGGTCGTCCTCGAAGTGCCGGCGCCTGCCAACGGCACGCTGACGAAGATCCTGATCCAGGCCGGCACGACCGTGCGCAGTGGCGATCTGCTGGCCATCGTCGAACCCGGCGCCGCCGCCGCGGTCTCGACCGCGAAGCCTCCGGCCGCTGCAGCGGTCGCTGCCAGCGGCGAGGCGGCGAAGCTCAGCCCGGCGGTGCGCCGCCTGGTCGAGGAGAACAAGCTCGATCCGGGCCAGATCTCGGCCTCCGGTCGCGACGGCCGGCTCACCAAGGGCGACGTCGTCGGTCACCTGGGCAAGCAGGGCACTACGGCGAGTGCGCCTGCTGCGGCACCGGCGGCAACGGCGGCACCGGCGGCAACGGCGCCGCCGCTGCCGGCCGGCGTGCGCGCCGAACAGCGCGTGCCGATGACGCGCCTGCGGGCGCGAATCGCCGAGCGCCTGGTGAAGGCGCAGCACGACGCGGCGCTGCTGTCGACGTTCAACGAAGTCGACCTCACGGCCGTCAACGAGCTGCGCGCGCGCTACAAGGACAAGTTCGAGAAGGCGCACGGCGTCAAGCTCGGCTTCATGTCGTTCTTCGTGAAGGCGGCGATCGAGGCGCTGAAGAAATTCCCGGCCGTCAATGCCAGTGTCGAAGCCAATGACGTCATCTACCACGAGTACTACGACATCGGCGTCGCGGTCTCGACCGATCGCGGCCTCGTCGTTCCCGTGGTCCGTGACGCGGACGCGCGCAGCTTCGCTGACGTCGAGAAGCAGATCGGCGATTACGGCGCGCGCGCGCGCGCCGGCCAGCTGTCGATCGAGGAACTGACGGGCGGCACCTTCACGATCACCAACGGCGGCGTGTTCGGTTCGCTGCTCTCGACGCCGATCGTCAATGCTCCGCAGAGCGCGATCCTCGGCATGCACAAGATCCAGGAGCGCCCGATGGCCGTGAACGGCGAGGTTGTGATCCGTCCGATGATGTATCTCGCGCTGAGCTACGACCATCGGATCATCGACGGACGTGACGCGGTTCAGTTCCTCGTGACGGTCAAGGATGGCCTCGAGGATCCGGGCCGCATGCTGCTCGGCGTCTGAGGCAGCAGCCGTGTCCGACAACTTCGATGTGATCGTGATCGGCGGCGGTCCTGCGGGCTACCCGGCGGCGATCCGCGCCGCGCAGAACAAGCTCAGCGCGGCCTGCATCGACGAGTGGAAGAACTACGACGGCAGCACCGCGTTCGGCGGCACCTGCCTCAACGCGGGTTGTATCCCCTCGAAGGCACTGCTCGAATCCTCCGAGCTGCTGCATCGCGCGCAGCACGAGTTCGCGGCCCACGGCATCAAGACCGGGGAAGTGAGCTTCGACCTGGCGGCGATGCAGAGGCGCAAGGCCGGGATCGTCAAGGGCATGACCGGCGGCATCCTGCAGCTGTTCAAGTCGGCCGGCGTCACCGCGCTCCAGGGGCATGGCCGGCTGCTGCCGGGCGGCAAGGTCGAGTACACCGCGCACGACGGCACGGTGCGCACGCTGACGGCGAAGCAGGTGGTGCTCGCGAGCGGCTCGAGCCCGATGGCGCTGAAGTCCGCGCCGTTCGATGGCAAGCGGATCGTCGATTCCTGGGGCGCGCTCGAGTTCGACGCCGTGCCGAAACGGCTCGGCGTGATCGGCGCCGGCGTGATCGGCCTTGAGCTCGGCAGTGTCTGGCGGCGGCTCGGCGCCGAGGTGGTGGTGCTCGAGGCGCTGCCGGAATTCCTCGGGATCGCGGACCAGCAGGTCGCCAGGGAAGCCCTGAAGCAATTCAGGAAGCAGGGGCTCGACATTCGCCTCGGCGCGAAAGTGACGGGCGCGCAGGTGGCCAACGGTGAGGTGCAGGTGTCTTATACCGATGCCGCCGGATCCGCCCAGTCGCTGGCTGTCGACAGGCTGGTCGTCAGCATCGGCCGTCGGCCGTTCACCGGTGGGCTGCTGGCCGATGGCACCGGAGTCGAGTTCGACGAGCGCGGCTTCATCGAGGTCGACCACGATTGCCGCACGACGGCGCCCAACGTCTGGGCCGTCGGCGACTGCGTGCGCGGGCCGATGCTCGCGCACAAGGGCAAGGAAGAGGGCGTCGCGGTCGCCGACCGCATCGCCGGTCTCTATGCGGAGGTCAACTACAAGACGATCCCGTCGGTGATCTACACCGCGCCGGAGATCGCCTGGGTCGGCCAGACCGAAGAGCAGGTGAAGGCGGGCGGTCGGCCCTACAAGGTCGGCAGCTTTCCGTTCCTTGCCAGCGGTCGCGCCCGTGCGATGGAGGCCGCGCAGGGCTTCGTCAAGCTGATCGCGGCGAAGGATGACGACGAGATCCTCGGCGTTCACGTGATCGGCCCGATGGCCGGCGAGCTGATCGCCGAGGCGGTGCTGGCGATGGAGTATTCGGCCAGCACCGAAGACCTGCAGCGCACGATCCACGCGCATCCGACGTTGTCCGAGGGCCTGCACGAAGCCGCGCTCGCGGCCGACAAGCGCGCCATCGACATGCCGAACCGCTGATCCCCCGGGATCGGCGCAGGTCGCGTGGCCTGCGCCCTCAGCCGCTGCGCCGCGCTGATATCACGTCCGGCACCGCGGCCAGCAACCGCAGCACCTTCGTCATCTGCTCGAGGTCGCGCACCCGCAGTCGCATGCCGGTGCGGGCAATGCCATCGCTGCGGTCGGTGGTGGTGTGCAGCGACTCGACATCGACGTCCTGTGCCGCCAGCACCTCTGAGAGGTCGCGGATCAGGCCACGCCGATCGTATGCCGACACGGTCAGTTCGACCGGCAGCCGTACGTCGTCCGCTTCGGTCCAGCTGGCCCGCAGCACGCGCTCGGGCCGCGTCGCCTGCATGCGGCGCAGCCCGGCACATCCGGAGGCATGCACGGTGACGCCGCGGCCTAGCGTCACGTATCCGACGACCTGCTGGGGCCGCACCGGGCTGCAGCAGCGTGCGAGCGTCACGGGGAGGTCACCGATGCCTTCGATCTCGACCGGACTGACGGCGCGGCGGCCCGGCGCACCGCGCGTCGCGCGGCGCGCGCGCGTGGCACGGACCGGTGACGACGCCGTCGCATCCGCGGCGCCGCCGGATGGACGGGTCCCCGCCGGCATCCTTTGCACCGCCGCCTGTGTGAACTGCGCAACGCCGGGCTCGCCTTCGCCGAGCCATCGATACAGCTGGCTGGCGTCCTGTTTGCGGAACCAGGCCCGCACCTTGGCGCGGCTGCGCGCCGAGGCGAGGTAGCCCTGGTCGGAGGCGAGCCAGTCGCGGCTCGGCGTTTCCTGCTTGCCGGTGATGATCTCGACCACCTCGCCGTTTCCGAGCCTGAACGTCAGCGGCACGATGCGGCCGTTGACCTTCGCGCCGCGGCAGCGATGCCCGAGCGAGGAATGCAGGTGATAGGCGAAGTCGAGCGGCGTCGCGCCGCGCGGCAGGTCCACGACCTCGCCACGGGGTGTCAGCGCATAGATGCGATCCTCGAACAGCTCGCTGCGGACACGGTCGATGAAGTCCTGCTCGCCCGTGGCGGCGCCGTCCGCGGGATCGAGCAGGCGCCGCACCCACTCGATCTTGCGTTCCCAGGTGGTATCGCGCGGCCCGCCTTCCTTGTAGCGCCAGTGGGCGGCGACGCCGAGCTCGGCGCTCTCGTGCATCTCGCGCGTGCGGACCTGAACCTCGACGGGGCGATCGCCGGGTCCGATCACGGCGGTATGGATCGAGCGGTAGAGATTGTCTTTCGGCGTGGCAATGTAATCGTCGAATTCGCCTGGGATGAACCGCCAGCACGCGTGCACGATGCCGAGCGCTGCATAGCAGTCCGGGATCGTGCGGCAGACGATGCGCAGCGCGCGCACGTCGAACAGCTGGCCGAACTGCAGCTGCTTGTGCTGCATCTTGCGGTGGATGCTGTAGAGATGCTTGGCGCGCCCGGAGACCTCAGCATCGATGCCAGCCGCGCGCAGTTCCTCGCGCAGCGTCTCCAGCATCCCGTCGATGTAGCGCTCGCGATCGGCGCGCCGTTCATTCAGCTGCGCTGCGATGCACTGGTAGGCCTCGGGCTCGAGATAGCGGAAGGCGAGGTCCTCGAGCTCCCACTTGAGGCGCCAGATGCCGAGCCGGTTGGCGAGCGGCGCGAACACCGCACGCGTCTCGGACGCCAGTGTCTCGCGCCGAGCCGGCGCCGCGTCGCGCGCCGCGCGCAACCGGGCCAGCTGCACCGCGATGCGCGCGACCACCAGGCGTGGATCTCCGACCACCGCCAGCAGCATCTTGCGCAGCGTCTCGGCCTGGGGCTCCTGCAGGCGGCCCGTCAGGTTCCATCCCATGCCGCGGCCGAACTCGCCGAGGCGTGCGAGCTCGTCGGCCAGCCCGGCGGCATCGGGGCCGAGCAGCGCGCGCAGTGCCGAGCGCGCCACGGCGTCGCCGGATAGCGACTCATAGGCGAGGACCGCAACCGCGAGCGGCGCATCGTCGGTCAGTGCGCCCACGAGCCGGCCTGCGGCAAGGCCGCGTTCGACCGCGTCCCGCGCCGCGCCTTCGACGACGAGGCCGTCGCGCGCCGCGCGCAACGCAGTCTCGATCGATGCTGGACAGTTCTCGGCGGTTTCCACGGTGTCGCGAGCCAGGCCGTGCGTGTGCGCAGTGGAGGATTCCGGCTATGATACTTGCGTCGTTTCCCAGCCGTGGCCCACGCCGCGCAAGCATGGCCAACCCCAATTCCTTCGCCGACCTCCGGAGCGTGCGCACGCGTGGCGCGCTATTCGAGTAAAGCCTGGCGGGCATACCGTCCTGGGGCAGTGCGCGATTCGTCCGCGCCGCTGCCGGGCGCGCTTGGCGAGGTCGTATTTGCGGCCTCGAGGGCGCGGTCCGCAGCGTCTCCGCCGCAGGTCGTGGCGGTGATGGCGGCGCGCGCAGCGACGGCCGCGCGCTGCCGGATCCTCGGCATCGACCCGGGGTCGCGCCACACCGGCTTCGGCATCGTCGACTGCACGGGCGGCGATTGCCGCTGCGTCGTTCACGGCCGCATCGAGGTCGCCGGGTCCTCGCTCGCCGAGCGGATGTACCGGATCCACGATGGCATCCGTGCGCTGCTGGCCCGCCATGCCCCCGACGAGATTGCGGTCGAGCGGGTCTTCGTCAACCGCAACGTCGACAGCGCGCTGAAGCTTGGCCAGGCGCGCGGCGCGGCGCTCGCGGCGCTCGGCGCCGACGCCGTGGTGTTCGAGTATGCGCCGCGTGCGATCAAGCTCGCGACGGTCGGCTTCGGCGGCGCCGACAAGGCCCAGGTGGCGCACATGGTCCGCCAGCTGCTCGCTCTCGGCGCGGAAGTCGCGCTGCAGGTGGACGCCGCCGATGCGCTCGCGGTGGCGCTCTGCCATGCGCATGCGCGGCGGGTCGCCGCTTTCATGAGCGCCGCTCTCGCGACCCCGGCGATGCGCACCCCCGGGTTCGGGCGTCCGTGATCGGCTCGCTGCGCGGCACGCTCGCGTGGAAGGCGCCTCCGCAGCTGCTGGTCGAGACCCATGGCGTCGGCTACGAGCTCGAAGCGCCGATGTCCACGTTCTACGTGCTGCCCGTGGTCGGCAGCGAGGTCCGCCTGCTGACCCACCTCGTGGTCCGCGAAGACGCCCACGTGCTCTACGGATTCGTCACCGACGACGAGCGCCGCCTGTTCCGCACCCTGTTGAAGGTGTCGGGCGTCGGGCCGAAGCTCGCGCTGGGGATACTCTCCGGAATCAGCATCGAGGCGTTCCGGCAGTTCGTCGCCGGCAACGACGCCGCGGCGCTGACGCGGATTCCCGGCGTCGGCCGCAAGACCGCCGAACGTCTGATCGTCGAGATGCGCGACCGGCTCGACGGGCTCGCGCAGCCCGCGAGCCTCGACGGCGAATCGATGCCGGCGGGGCCGGAGGGCGAGGCGTTCGCGGCGCTGGTCGCGCTCGGCTACAAACCGTCCGAGGCGACGCGGCTGATCAAGGCGGCGGGCCCTGACGTGAGCACCACCGAAGAGCTGATCCGGCGCGCGCTGCAGGGAGCCGACCGATGAACGGCGATGCGGTCGAGCGGGTGATCGATCCGGTGGTGCGTCGCGACGACGAGGCGATCGACCGGGCCATCCGTCCGAAGCGACTCGACGACTACGTCGGCCAGAACCAGGTCAAGGAGCAGCTCAAGATCTTCGTCGGCGCGGCGCTCGGGCGTGGCGAGGCGCTCGATCACGTGCTGATCTTCGGGCCTCCGGGGCTCGGCAAGACGACGCTCGCCAATATCCTCGCCGCCGAGCTCGGCGTGAACCTGCGCCAGACCTCGGGGCCGGTGCTCGAGCGGCCGGGGGACCTCGCTGCGATCCTCACCAACCTGCAGCCGCGCGATGTGTTGTTCATCGACGAGATCCACCGGCTGTCGCCGATCGTCGAGGAAGTGCTCTATCCTGCGATGGAGGACTACCAGCTCGACATCATGATCGGCGAGGGCCCCGCGGCGCGCTCGATCAAGCTGAGCCTGCCGCCGTTCACGCTGATCGGCGCCACGACTCGCGCTGGCCTGCTGACCTCGCCGCTGCGTGACCGTTTCGGGATCGTGCAGCGGCTCGAGTTCTACGACGTGCCAGACCTCACGCTTATCGTGCATCGCTCCGCCGGCATACTCGGCGTGCCGATCGATGCCCCCGGCGCCGGCCAGATTGCCGAGCGTTCGCGTGGCACGCCGCGCATCGCCAATCGCCTGCTGCGCCGCGTCCGCGATTTCGCCCAGGTGCGCGCCGATGGCGCCATCGATGCGCAGATCGCCGCGGCGGCGCTCGACCTGCTCGAGGTCGATCCGGTCGGCTTCGACACGCTCGACCGCAAGCTGCTGAGCACGATCATCGAGAAGTTCGACGGCGGCCCCGTCGGCATCGAGAGTCTCGCCGCCGCGATCGGCGAGGAGCGCGGCACGCTCGAAGACGTGATCGAGCCCTATCTGATCCAGCAGGGCTACCTGATGCGCACCGCGCGCGGTCGCATCGTCACGCGCCACGCCTACCTGCATTTCGGCCTGCGGCCGCCCGAGTCGCCGACGATCGAGCCGCTGTTCGAGGATCGCCCTTGAGCGGCGCGGCGACCTCGTCTGTCGGCGCGGCGCCATTCGAAGGTTTCGAATGGCCGGTGCGCGTCTACTGGGAAGACACCGACGCCGGCGGCGTCGTCTACTACGCCAACTATCTGAAGTTTCTCGAGCGTGCGCGCACCGAATGGCTGCGTGCCCTCGGCTATTCCCAGCAGGCTCTCGCCACGGATCCGGGTGTTCTTTTCATGGTGGTCAATCTCGACGTCGAATATTTCCGTCCGGCGCGCCTCGACGATCCGCTGCGCGTCAGTTGTGCGCCGGAGCGGGACGGGCGCGTGACGATGCGCTTCCGGCAGCGAATCGTGCGCGACAGCCCCGCTCGCGAGCTGCTGGTCGCGGCGAACCTGCGGGTCGCCTGCCTCGATGCGCGGACGCTGCGGCCGCGTCGCGTGCCAAATTTCGTGCCGCTGGCGGGGTCGCCCGCCGGCGCGAACGCCGACGCCGTCGTGGGAGCGAGCGCATGAACAGCGGCGCCGAAATCTCCATCCTCGGCCTGGTCGCCGAGGCCACCGTCGTCGTGCAGCTCGTGATGTTGCTGCTGGCCGCCGCCTCGGTCTACTCCTGGACGCTGATCTTCCAGAAGATGCAGTTGCTGCGCAGCACGCAGGCCGACGCGGCGCGCTTCGACAAGGAGTTCTGGTCCGGAGGCGACCTGGCAACGTTATACCGCGGCATCGATGCGCGTGGCGACGCCGTCGGTGGCATCGAGAGCATCTTCCACTCGGGCTTCAGGGAATTCGCGCGGCTGCGGCAGCAGGGCGTCACCGCAGCCGACGTGCTGCTGGAAGGGTCGCGCCGCGCGATGCGGGCGCAACAGATCAAGCAAGTGGACCGGCTGGAGCACAGCCTGTCGACGCTCGCGACCGTCGGCTCGACCAGCCCCTACGTCGGCCTCTTCGGCACGGTGTGGGGAATCATGCATGCCTTCGTCGGCCTCGGCGCGGTGCAGCAGGCGACGCTCGCGACCGTGGCCCCCGGCATCGCCGAGGCGCTGATCGCGACCGCGATCGGCCTGGTCGCGGCGATCCCCGCGGTCATCGCCTACAACCGCTTCGCCGATCAGGTCGGTCGGCTCGAATTGCGTTTCGACGCCTTCATGGAAGAGTTCTCGACGATCCTGCAGCGGCATTCGAGTCGCGGTCCGCAGGTCTCATGAAAGTCGCGTTCGTCCCTGGCAGGGAGACATCCACTTGGCGCAGGTGAAGCGCGGCCGCAAGGTGATCTCCGACATCAACGTCGTGCCCTACATCGACGTGATGCTGGTGCTGCTCGTGATCTTCATGGTCACGGCGCCGTTGCTGACGCAGGGCATCAAGGTCGAGTTGCCGAAGGCGGCGGCCGAGCCAATCGATCTGCGGGACCTCAAGGACCAGCAACCGATCGTGTTGTCGATCGACCGCGAGGGCCGGCTGTTCCTCAATCGGGGCGGCAGCCCGGAAGCGCCACTCGAGCGTGCGACGGCGCAGGCGCGCGTCAGCGCGCTGCTGCGGCGCACGCCCGAGGCACCGGTGCTGGTCAAGGGAGATCGCGAGGTGCCTTATGGAAAGGTCGTCGAGGCGATGGTGATGCTGCAGGACGCCGGCGCGGCCAAGCTCGGCTTCGTGACCGACCCGTTGCCGGCCGATCCGCGCAAGCGCTGAGGTCTCGATGGCTGTTGCCGTCGATCGGTGGCGTGCTCTGTTCAAGTCCCTGGCCGTGCATGCGCTGATCGTCGCGTTGCTCGGCTCCGGGTGGTGGATGGTGCGCCGCGAACCACCGCAGGCCCAGGTGCTGGCCATCGAGGCCACCGTGGTGGATGCCCGCGACGTCGGCCTGGGCCGACCCGCGAAGCCGGCGCCGCGACCGGCACCGACGCCGCCGCCCGAGCCCGAGCCGGCACCGGAACTCGCGAAGCCGCCTGAACCCTCGCCGGAGAAGGTCCGGGAACAGCGCGAGCGCGAGCTGGTCCAGCAGAAGGCCGACGCCGAGAAGCGCCGCCAGGTCGAGCTCGAGAAGCAGCGCACCGAACGCGAAGCGCGCGACAGGGCGCAGCAGCAGGAAGCCGAGCGACGCGAGGTCCAGCGCAATGAAGCGGAGCGCGCTGCGGCGGAGCGCAAGGAGGCGGAGAAGAAAGCCGCCGAGGAGAAGCGCGAGGCGGCTGAGTCGCGCCAGCGCGCCGAGCGCGAGGCCGAGCTGATGCGCCAGCTGGCATCCGAAGAGCGTGCCATGGCGGCGCGTGCCGGCGGCCTCGGATCACAATGGGCCGCGGCGATCCAGGCGCGCATCCAGCGGGCCTGGATCCGTCCCGCCTCGGCGCGCACCGGCCTCGACTGCACCGTCGCCGTGACGCAGGTGCCCGGGGGTGAGGTGGTTGCGGTCCGCGTGCTGTCTTGCAATGGCGACGAAACCGTTCGCCAGTCGATCGAGGCGGCAGTGTATCGTGCTTCTCCGTTGCCTTCGCCGCCGGACCCATCGCTGTTCGAACGCAACCTGGAACTACGGTTCAAGCCCAATGACTAAGCGAAACATCCTGTCGTTGCTCGGCGCGCTGTTCGCGCTGGCTATTGCCGCGCCGACGGCACTCGCGCAGCTGCGCATCGACATCACCTCCGGCGTCACCGATCCGGTCCCCATCGCGGTCGTCAAGTTCGCGCCGGATGCGTCGGCCGCGGCCACGTTCGACTTCGCCGAAATCATCCAGCAGGATCTCGAGCGCAGCGGTCGTTTCCGGCTGCTGGCGCGCGAGCGGATGAGCGCCTCGCCTTCGCGTGCCGATGCCGTGGTCGTAGGCGACTGGAAGGCCCTCGGCACCGACTACGTTCTCGTCGGGCGCAGCGCTCCCGCTCCGGCGGGCCAGAGCGTCGTCGATTTCGAACTGCTGAACGTGCTCAACGGGCAGCGGCTGCTGTCGGAGCGCATCACCGTGCCGACGTCGACGGCACGCAATGGCGCCCACCGGATCAGCGATCGCGTGTACGAGAAGATCCTCGGCGTGCCCGGTGCGTTCGCGACCCGGATCGCCTACGTCTCGGTCGACGGTGCGCCACCGAACCAGCGCTACCAAATGATCGTGGCCGATTCGGACGGCGAGGGCGCCCGTGCGATCCTCGAATCGCGCCAGCCGCTGATGTCGCCGTCGTGGTCGCCCGACGGCGAGTCGCTCGCCTATGTGTCGTTCGAGGCGCGCGCCTCGGCGATCTACGTGCAGCGCGTGCGATCCGGCGAGCGGCGCCGCGTGTCGGCACGACGCGGCATCAATGGTGCCCCCGCCTGGTCGCCTGACGGCGGCAAGCTCGCACTGACGCTCTCGGGCAGCGGCGGCAACCTGGACATCTACGTTCTCGAACTGGCGAGCCAGGCGCTCACCCGCCTCACCGAGGATCCGGGCATCGACACCGAACCGGTCTGGGCACCGGACGGCGCCTCGATCTATTTCACTTCCGATCGCTCGGGCGGGCCGCAGATCTATCGCGCCGTGCCCACCCCCGGCGACCGACCGCGGCGGATCACCTTCACCGGCAGCTACAACGCGCGCCCGCGCATTTCACCCGATGGCACCCAGCTCGCCTACGTCACGCTCGAGGGCGGCGGCTTCAAAATCGCGATCCAGGACCTCGCCAACGGCAACGGCCGATTGCTGTCGAAGGGCCGCTTCGACGAGTCGCCGGGCTTCGCCCCGAACGGCGCGCTGCTGATCTACGCCAGCCGCGAGCGCGGGCAGGGAGTCCTCGCCACCGTCTCCGCCGACGGCTTGATCACGCAGCGGCTGAAATCCGATAGCGGCGAGGTGCGCGAACCCGCCTGGGGCCCGTTCCTCCGATGAGCACTGGCCGTTCCTGCGCTTTGCGCACTGTGATAGAAGATCGTTCATCCTCCCGCCCGATGTCCCGCATGGAGTTCCGTCGATGAAAAAGTACCTCCCCCTCGCCGTCGTCGCGCTCGCCGTAGTGTTCGCAGCCGGCTGCGCCAGCAAGCGCGCCAAGACCGACGACGCGGCAGGTGGCGATACCATGTCGTCCACGGGCGCGACGACTTCGCCTGACGATTCGGCCTCGGCTTCCGGCGTCGAGTCCGCCGGCTCGGTGGGCGGCGATATGGCGGGTGGCGTCGGGCCGAGCGGTGAACTCGGCAACCGACGCATCATCTATTTCGCGTACGACAGCGACGAGATTCGCGCCGAGGACCAGGCGCTGATCGCGGCCCACGCCCAGTGGCTCAGCAAGAACCCGGGTGGGCGGGTGCGGCTCGAGGGGCACACGGACGAGCGCGGCACGCGCGAATACAACATTGGCCTCGGCGAGCGGCGCGCACAGGCCGTGCGGCGTGCGCTTGCCCTGCAGGGCGGCGCCGACCTGCAGCCGCCGACCATCAGCTTCGGCGAGGAACGCCCGGCCGTCGTCGGGGAGACCGAAGATGCGTTCGCGCAGAACCGTCGCGTCGAACTCGTCTACGGCAACTGAGCATGGATCCGGCGCTCGCCTCCCGTCACTGGCGCTTTGCCGCCGCCGCACTGCTTCTCGGCCTCGCCGGCTGCGTGACGACGCCGGCGGAGGACGATCCGCTGCAGGTGCGGCTGGACGACATGGACCGCCGGCTCGGCAAGATCGAGCGCGTTGCGGGTGGCCAGGCGCTGCTCGAGATGTCGCAGCGTGTCGATGCGCTGCAGGCCGAGGTGCGCAGGCTCCGTGGCCAGGCGGAGGTGCTGGAGAACGGCAACGAGGCGCTGCGCAAGCAGCAGCGCGACCTTTATGCCGACGTCGCGCGGCGGATGGATGCGCTCGAGGTCGGCGGGCGCGCGCGCGGCGCAGCAACGGGTTCGGCCGCGGGAAGTCTGGGCGCGGCAGCCCCGGCGGCTGGCACCGGCGCTTCGGGCGCGGCCGCTGCCGCAGGCGGCGCGACGCGTGCGGTCGATTCAGCCGAGTTGCTCTATGGCAAGGCCTTCGATGCGTTGAAGGCCGGCGACTACCCGGCCGCGATTTCCGGCATGCGCGACTTCCTGGCCGCCAACCCGGACCACGAACTCGCCGATAATGCGCAGTACTGGCTCGGCGAGGCCTTTTACGTCACGCGTGACTACGACAACGCGATCCTGGCGTTCACGACGGTCGGCCAGCGCTGGCCGCAGTCGAGCAAGGCTCCGGACGCGATGCTGAAGCTCGGCTATGCGCAGTTCGAGCTGAAGCGAGTATCGGCCGCAAAGCAGACCCTGTCGCAGGTGGGCACGCGCTACCCCGGCACCGAGGCGGCAAGGCTCGCGCAGGAACGGCTGCGCCGGATTCCCTGAGCGTGGCGCTCGTGGCTTCCGGCGCCACCGCCGAGCCTGCCGTGGTGCGGCTGCGGATCACCGAGATCTTCCGCTCGCTGCAGGGCGAGTCCGACAGCGTCGGCTTCCCCACCACCTTCGTGCGGCTCACGGGCTGTCCACTGCGCTGCCACTATTGCGATACGGCCTATGCGTTTCACGGCGGAGAGATGCAGTCGCTCGCACAGGTGCTCGCGCGCGTCGAGGCGCTGGCCACCCGGCACGTCTGCGTCACTGGCGGCGAGCCGCTGGCGCAGAAGGGTGCGCGGGCACTGCTGGCCGCGCTCTGCGACGCCGGCAAGCGCGTCTCGCTGGAGACCAGCGGCGCGATCGGCTACGCGGACGTGGACCCCCGCGTCGTGCGCGTCGTCGACGTCAAGACGCCCGGCTCGGGCGAGGAATCGCGCAACCTCTACGAGCAGCTCGCGACGCTGCGCGAGGTCGACCAGGTCAAGTTCGTGATCACCGACAGGGCCGACTACGACTGGAGCCGGGCGCGGGTCGAAGCAGAGGGCCTGCCGGCACGCTGCACGGTGTTGTTCTCGCCCAGCGCCGACCAGCTGCCGGCGCGCCAGCTCGCCGACTGGATCTTGGAAGATAACCTGCCCGTGCGCTTCCAGCTGCAGTTGCACAAGTTGCTCTGGGGCAACGTGCCCGGCAAATGAACTCGGCCTCGACCACGCCCGTCACACCACGCCGAGCGGTCGTGCTGCTCTCGGGTGGTCTCGACTCGGCGACTGTGCTGGCGCTCGCGCGTCGCGACGGCTTCGCCTGCCATGCCCTGTCGGTGGCCTATGGCCAGCGTCATGCCTCCGAGCTCGCCGCTGCCGCGCGCGTCGCCGCGGCGCTCGGCGCGGTCGAGCACCGGACTTTCAGCGTCGATCTCGCAGGCATCGGTGGATCCTCTTTGACCGATCTCTCCATTCCGGTGCCGGAGACCCCAGCCAGCGGCATTCCTTCGACCTACGTTCCCGCGCGCAATACGCTGATGCTGGCCCTGGCGCTGGGCTGGGCCGAAGTGCTCGGCGCGGCCGATCTCTTCATCGGGGTCAACGCCGTGGACTATTCAGGCTACCCGGACTGCCGGCCGCAGTTCATTGCAGCCTTCGAGCAGCTTGCCAGGGTCGCGACCCGTGCTGGAGTGGAGGGCGCACCGCTACGCATCCATGCGCCGCTGCTGCAGTGGTCGAAGCAACGGATCATCGGCGCGGGTCTCGCGCTGGGCGTCGACTACGGCCTGACGGTTTCGTGCTACCAGGCCGACGAAGCGGGGCGGGCCTGCGGGCGCTGTGACTCCTGCCGCTTGCGTCGCGCCGGGTTCGAGGCCGCCGGCGTCCTCGATCCGACCCGATATCGCGACGCCGTCTGAACGGACCTGCCAGGCCGGCTGCGCGCGCCAGGCGTAGTTGCGGCCATGATGTCAGGGCTGCGAGGTTCCGCGGCCCGGGCCTGAGAGGCCGCCTTTTTGTGTAGAATTCGCCGCCCGGGGGCCCTTAGCTCAGTCGGTAGAGCAGTTCCCTTTTAAGGAATTGGTCGTGCGTTCGAGTCGCACAGGGCCCAGTTTCCCGCCTCGGTTCGCGTCCCCGATCCTCGCCTTCTGGACCGATGGCTTCTGCAGCGTCCGCGTGCCTAGAATCGGCTGTCCTGAATCTTCATAAGAACATCGATGTCGAGGCTTGCCAGGGCCCGAACATCCAGGGGTACGACATGGATCTCAACAAGCTGACCGAGCGCGCCAAGGCCATCCTGCTCACGCCGAAGACCGAGTGGCCGATCATCGCCGGCGAACCGGCGACGACGGCCGACATCTACAAGAACTACCTGGTCGTGCTCGCCGCGATACCTGCCGTGTTCGGGCTGATCGATGCGACCGTGTTCGGCTATAGCGTGCCCTTCATGGGCACAATACGCATCGGCATCGCCACGGCGCTGCAGCAGGCCGTGTTCACCTACCTGCTGTCTCTCGCGGGCATCTTCGTGTTCTCGTTGATCGTCAACGCGCTGGCGCCGACCTTCGGTGGCACCAAGGACCCGATCTCGGCTCTCAAGGTCGTCGCGTATTCGGCGACCGCGGGCCTGGTTGCCGGAGTCGCCGTGATCGTGCCCTTCCTCGGCGGGTTGATCACGCTCGCCGCCGGTATCTACGGCATCTATCTGCTCTACCTTGGTCTGCCGCCGACGATGAAATGCCCGCCGGAGAAAGCCGGGTCCTACGCGGCCGTGTCGGTCCTCGCCGCGATCGTGATCAGCCTGGTGTTCTGGGGCATCGCCGGTCGGGTCATGGTCGCCGGCATGATGGGCGGTGCGATGCCGGGACTGCCGGGTCGCAGCGCTTCGGACGACGTCAAGATCGATCCGGACAGCCCGCTTGGCAAGCTCGAGCAGATGGGTAAGCAGATGGAAGCGGCCGGCAAGAAGATGGAAGCGGCCGAGAAAGCCGGCGACACGAAGGCGCAGGGCGAAGCGCTAGGCGCCGTGCTCGGTGCACTGGGCGGTGCCGGCGGGAAGGTTCAGGCAATGGCGCCCGAGCGCCTGAAGGCGTTCCTGCCTGAGACGCTCGCGGGCCTGCCGCGGCGCGAGTTGTCGGCCGAGCGCAATGCAGCGATGGGGCTGCAGATCAGCGAGGGCAAGGCACGTTATGGCGACGGCCAGGGCCGCGATCTGGCGCTCGAGATCACGGACTTGGGTGGCGCCCAGGGCGTGATGATGTTCGCGGGCTGGGCCTCGATCGAATCTGAGAAGCAGACCGAAACCGGTTATGAAAAGACCATCCGCGAGGGCGGGCGCATCGTGCACGAGGAATGGGATTCGAAGCGCCAGAGCGGCGAGTATTCCGTGGTGCTCGGCGAGCGCTTCATCGCCAAGGTGTCGGGCGACGCGGCCGACATCGGCCAGCTGAAGGCGGCGCTGGCGTCGATCGACCTGGCCGGGCTCGAGGCGCTGAAAGGCGAGGGCGTCCAGGCGGCGCCCTGAGGCTGGTCTGGCGTCGGTGGCTCGTCGCGGCAGGGCTAGCCGGATGGCCTAGCCTGCCATTCGCCGGCGATGCCCCAACCGCCGCCCATACCCGGGCTTGCGGGGAAGTGGCGCTCCTTACGGGATTCGAACCCGTGTTACAGCCTTGAGAGGGCTATGTCCTAGGCCTCTAGACGAAAGGAGCGTCTGCCGCCTGCCTGTGCAGAAGGCAGAGTATTATATTCACCGCCCTCCATTGCTCAAGCGGAATACCCCTCCTTTGAACTCTTCCCACGCCTCGTTCGAGGCAGTTCCCCAGCTTGCGCGGGTCATTCCCCGCGACGGCCACCCCATTTCTCGTTCCAGGATCTCGCCGGATGCGCTCCGGGTGCTCTACCGACTGAAGGAGGCTGGTTTCCAGGCCTTCCTGGTCGGCGGCTGCGTCCGCGACCTCATGCTCGGGCTGGAGCCGAAGGATTTCGACGTCGCCACCAATGCGTTGCCCGAGGACGTGCGTCGGCTGTTCCGCAACTGCCGGCTGGTCGGACGGCGCTTCCGCCTCGCCCATGTGTTCTTCGGTCGCGAAACGATCGAAGTCGCGACGTTCCGGGCTTCGACCGCGCCCGGGCAGGCCGAGGAGCCGGTGCTCGAGGACGACGTCGACGATCCCGCGCTGGCGGAGGCCGACGATGCACTCAACGAGGACTCGGGTCTCGAGGACGACGGCTTCGACGAATTGGACGATGACGACGACCCGGACGATGGTGACGACGGCGATGCCGACGGCAACATCGAAGAGGCCAGGATCGACGTCTACGCGCGACCCGGCGATGTTGATGGCAACGTCGGCGATGCACGCCCCTCGCGCGGGCGCGAAGGCGGTGAACGGGGCGAGGGCCGGCAGGACGCGACGCCTGCCCGCGGCGCTTCCCGCGATGAAGTGCGCGACAGCCCGGACACCGAGCGCGTGGTCAACGAACACGGCCGCATCCTGCGCGACAACGTCTACGGCACGATCGACGAGGACGTCTGGCGTCGTGATTTCACGGCCAACGCGCTCTATTACAACATCGCGGATTTTTCCGTCTGGGACTACACCGACGGCTTCGAGGACGTGCTCGCGCACCGCCTGAAGCTGATCGGCGACCCGGAGACGCGCTATCGCGAAGATCCGGTGCGCATGCTGCGTGCCGCACGCTTCGAGGCGAAGCTCGGCTTCACGCTCGATCCGGCGACCGCCGAGCCGATCGAGAAGCTGCGCGACCAGCTGGCCGGCGTGCCCGCGGCACGCCTGTTCGACGAGACGCTGAAGCTGTTCCTGACAGGTCACGGCGCCAGCAGCCTGCGGGTGCTGCGCGAGCGTGGGCTGCTCGACGTGCTGCTGCCGAACGTCGGCGCGTTCCTGCGTCGCCATCCCGGCAGCGCGGTCGAGAAGATGCTGATTCGCGGTCTCGAGAGCACCGACGAGCGCGTCCGGGCCGACCGCCCGGTGACGCCCGCCTTCCTGTTCTCGATCCTGCTCTACGGCCCGATCGGTCTCGCGATCGAGGCGGCGCCGCGCGAACGCTGGAACGACACGGGCACGATCCTCGACGCCGTCGATTCGGCGGTGCGGGTGATCCAGGCCCGCGTATCGCTGCCACGCCGGTTCTCGCTCGGCGTGCGCGACATGTTCGCGATGCAGCCCCGGCTCGAGCAGCCGCGCGGGCGCCGCGCGCTGCGGCTGCTGGAGAATCCGCGCTTCCGCGCCGCGTTCGACCTGCTCGTGTTGCGAGCCGAATGCGGCCTCGCCAGCAAGGAACTGGTCGACTGGTGGACTTCGCTGCAGAAGGCATCACCGCAGCAGCGGGCCGATCTGGCGGAGTCCGACGATGGCCCGGGCGCGCCGCGCGGCCAGGGCCAGGGCCAGGGCCAGGGCCAGGGCCAGGGCGCGCAGGGTCGTGGCGGGTCTTCCGGTGGCGGTCGCCAGGGCGCTTCGGCCGGCGGCTTGGGCGGCGGCCGGCGCCGGCGGCGGCGCGGCGGCGGCGGTCGTGGACCACGCGGCGGCGCGCCCCAAGGTTGACCGATGCAGCCCTGGCAGCCGGCCTACGTCGGGATCGGCAGCAATATGGGTGACTCGCGCGAGCGGGTCATCCGGGCGATCGCTGCGCTCGGCGAGCTGCCACGGACACGCCTGGTGGCACAATCGCCACTGTATGCGACCACGGCATTCGGCCCGGTGGCACAGCCCGACTTTCTCAACGCGGCGGCCGGCCTGTTGACGGGCCTGACGCTCGACGGGTTCTTCGACGAGCTGCGCGCGCTCGAGGTCGTGCTGGGGCGTACGCCGCCGAGGCAGCGTTGGGGTCCGCGCGAGATTGACCTCGACCTGCTGGTGTTCGGTCGTGTCATTCGCACCGGGGCGCACCTGACGCTGCCGCATCCCGGCATCGCCGAGCGCGATTTCGTGCTGTTCCCGTTGCGCGACTTGGCGCCCGATCTTGAGGTGCCGGGGGTCGGGGTGGTCCGTGATCTTGCTGCCGCAGTGCAGGATCGCGGCATGCGTCGTCTGCACTGACGAGCGGCATCGCGATGCCGCAGACCGCCTTGCAGCAGGCAGAAGCCGTCCAACGTTTCATCGTCGTCGAAGGTCCGATCGGAGTCGGCAAGACGACACTCGCGCGGCGGCTCGGCGAAACGCTCGGCGCCGAACTGGTGCTGGAACAGGCGCACCTGAACCCGTTCCTGGAGCGTTTCTATCGCGACCCTCAGGCGACCGCGTTCGCGACCCAGCTGCATTTCCTGTTCCAGCGCGCGCAGCAGCTCGCGTCCTTGCGCCAGGCTGACCTGTTCGCGCCGGTGAGGGTGGCCGACTACCTGCTCGAAAAGGACGACTTGTTCGCGCGCCTGACGCTGGACGCCGCCGAATATGCCCTCTACCAGCAGGTGGCCGCCAAGCTCGCAATCGAGGCGCCGAAACCGGACCTGGTCGTCTACCTGCAGGCGCCGGTCGATGTGCTGGTCGAGCGGATCGCACGCCGGCGGAACCCCGCGGAGCAGCAGATCGAGCGTCCCTACCTCGAGAAGCTGAACCAGGCTTACGCACGGTTCTTCCATGACTACGAGGCCGCGCCGCTGCTGATCGTCAATGCCGCCACGATCGATCCAGTCGGCAGCGCCGGCGACTACGAGGAACTGCTCGGCGCCATCCAGCGCATGAAGCGCGGTCGCCTCTACTACAATCCCCTGCGCCACAAGGCGCTCTGAACCCGGATCCAACCACGATGTACACGCAGCTGCAGTTGCGCGATTCGACCCGCCCGCCGGTGTCGCTCTCGACGCTCGACAGGATGAAGGCCAGTGGCGAGAAGATCGCCTGCCTCACCTGCTACGACGCGAGTTTCGCCGTGCTGGTTGACGAGGCTGACACCGACGTCGTGCTGGTCGGTGACTCGCTCGGCATGGTGGTGCAGGGCCACGACACCACGGTGCCGGTCACGATGGACGACATCGTTTATCACTGCCGTGCCGTGTCGCGCGGCCTGCGGCGCCCCCTGCTGATGGCCGACCTGCCGTTCGCCAGCTACCCTACTCGCGAGATCGCGCTGGCCAATTCTGTGCGGCTGATGCAGGAAGGCGGCGCCGAGATCGTCAAGCTGGAGAGCGGGCCTTCGCAGATCGACATCGTCGAGTTCCTCGCCGGCCACGACGTCGCCGTCTGCGCGCATCTCGGACTGAAGCCGCAGTCGGTACACAAGACCGGCGGCTTCCGCGTGCAGGGCCGCGAGGCCGACGCGGCGGAGCGGATGATCGCGAGCGCCAAGTCGCTCGAGTCGGCGGGCGCGGACATCGTGCTGCTCGAGTGCATCCCGACCGAACTCGGCCAGCGCATCACCGCAGCGCTTTCGGTGCCGGTCATCGGCATCGGCGCCGGCCCCGCTACCGACGGTCAGATCCTCGTGCTCTACGACGTGCTCGACATCACCACCGGGCGCAAGCCGCGCTTCGTGCTCAACTGCATGGACGGTGCCTCGGGCAATCTCGACGCAATGCGGCGCTTCGTGCGCGCGGTCAAGGAGCGCAGCTATCCGGCGCCGGAGCACTGCTTCGCATGATGCAGGTGGTCTCGACCGTCGCCGAGGTTCGCGAGCACGTCCGTGAGTGGCACGCTGCCGGCGAGCGCATCGCGTTCGTGCCGACGATGGGCAATCTGCATCCGGGCCACATCAGCCTGATCGAGCTGGCCCGCGAGCATGGCGACCGTTTCATCGCCAGCATCTTCGTCAACCCGATGCAGTTCGGTCCCAACGAAGACTTCAACCACTATCCGCGCACCCCGACGCGCGATGCGCAGATGCTCGAACAGGCCGCCTGCGACCTGATGTTCCAGCCGGACGTCGACGAGATGTATCCCGCGGGCCCCGGCATCGCGACGCGGGTGGACGTGCCCGGGCTCTCGACGATCCTCTGTGGGGAGTTCCGCCCGGGGCATTTCGAAGGGGTCGCCACCGTGGTCGCGAAGCTGTTCAACATCGTGCAGCCGGACGTCGCGGTGTTCGGCGAGAAGGATTTCCAGCAGCTTACCGTGATCCGCCGGATGGTCGCGGACCTGTGCCTGCCGGTGCAGGTGGTCGGCGCCCCGACGATGCGCGAGGCCGACGGCCTCGCGATGAGTTCGCGCAACCAGTACCTCGCAACCGGGGAGCGCTCGCGTGGCCCGATGCTCAATGCCGAGCTGCGTGTCGCGGTGGCCGCGATCGCCGCTGGCGCCACGGATTTCGCGGCCATCGAGTCCGATTCGGCCGGGCGGCTCGCGGCCGCGGGCTTCCGGATCGACTATTTCTCGGTACGCCGCGCTGCGGACCTGCAGTTGCCCGGGCAGGGGGATGCCGACCTCGTGATCCTGGTGGCCGCCCGCATCGGCAAGGCGCGGCTGATCGACAACCTGCGGGTCAGTGCTGCAGCGGGTCGCTAGCGCCGGCGGCCTCGTGCCGGCCGAGCGCCCATTCGACGTGTTCGCGTACCAGCGCTGATTCGTCGTTCGCGCGGGCGCGCAGCGCCGCGACCACCTCTTCCGAGCCCGGCGCGTTGCCGAGCGCAACCGCGATGTTGCGCAGCCAGCGCTCGTGGCCGATTCGGTGGATCGCCGACCCTGCCATCCGGGTCTCGAATTCCTCCCGCGTCCAGGCGAACAGCGCCGCGAGGCGCGGTGCATCCAGGCCGTGCCGGACCTTGAAATCGGGATGGGCGGCGGCCTGCGCGAACTTGTTCCACGGGCACACCAGCTGGCAGTCGTCACAGCCGTAGATCCGGTTGCCGAGCAGCGGCCGCAGTTCGACCGGGATGCGATCCTTCAGCTCGATGGTCAGGTAAGAGATGCAACGTCGCGCGTCGAGCTTTCCTGGCGCCACGATCGCGGCCGTGGGGCACGCGGGCAGGCAGGCCTCGCAGCTGCCGCAATGCGCGCTCGCTGGCGCGTCTGCCGGCAGCGGCAGGTCAGTGTAGATCTCGCCGAGAAAGAACCAGGAGCCGGCGTCGCGCGCGATCAGGTTGGTGTGCTTGCCGAGCCAGCCGAGACCGGCATCGCGCGCCAGCGGCTTCTCGAGCACGGGCGCCGAATCGACGAACACGCGATAGCCGAAGGGTCCGACCCGGGCGGCGATCCGTTCGGCCAGCTGTTGCAGGGCGCGCCGCATCACCTTGTGATAATCGCGCCCGAGCGCATAGCGCGAGACATAGGCGAGGGCGGGGTCGGCCAGCACCGTCTCGGGCGCTGCGGCGTCGCCGGGCCAGTAGTCCATGCGCACGCTGATCACTCGCACCGTTCCAGGTACGAGTTCCTGCGGGCGGCTGCGGCGCGTGCCGTGGCGCGCCATGTAGTGCATCTGCCCATGCATCCCAGCCTCCAGCCAGGCGTCCAGATGCCGTTCATCGGCGGCAAGATCGATGTCGGCGACGCCGAGCGCGGCAAAGCCGAGATCGAGGGCGATGCGGTCGAGCTCGCGCCGTAGCTCGGCCAGGTGCGGCGGGTTCAGGTCAGGCATGGTGGGTGCCGGGCAGTATAATGTCCCGATGGCGCTGCCCACCGCGATCTACTCCACCCGTCAGGTCCGCGATCTCGACGCCTACGCGATCCGCGAGCTCGGCATCCCGGGCTACACCCTGATGAAGCGCGCCGGCGAAGCGAGCCTGCGCATGATGCGCACGCGCTGGCCGATGGCCCACCAGCTCGTCATCGTCTGCGGCGGGGGCAACAATGGCGGGGATGGCTACGTGCTCGCGCGCTTCGCACAGGCCGCGGGTCTCGAGGTGCGGGTCTTCGCCGTCTGCGATCCGCAGCAGCTGCGCGGCGACGCACAGCGCGCCTGGCAGGATTTCGTCGCGAGTTCCGGCATGGTCGAAGCCTTCGGCGCGGACGCCGACCTTGCCTCGGGCGATGTCGTGGTGGACGCGATCCTCGGCACCGGCCTCGACGGCCCGATTCGGCCCGCGATCGCCGCGGCGATCACGGCCGTCAACGCGTCCGGCCGTCCCGTCTTCGCGCTCGACATCCCCTCCGGCCTCTCCAGCGACTCAGGCCTGCCGATGGGCATCGCGGTACGTGCCGATTGCACGATCACCTTCATCGGCCTGAAGACCGGCCTGTATCTCGGCGACGGACCCGAATACTGCGGCACCGTGTTCTTCGACGATCTGGAGGTCGGAGCGCCGCAGAGCCAGGACCTGGTGCCGCGCCTGCACCGGATCCTCGAAAGCGAAATCGCCGCGGCGCTGCCGCGGCGGCCGCGCGCCGCCCACAAGGGCTCGTTCGGCCGCGTGCTGGTGATCGGCAGCGGTCCCGGCATGCCGGGCGCCACCCGGCTCGCCGGCGAGGCCGCGCTGCGGGTCGGCGCCGGGCTCGTCACGGTGCTGGCTGCGCCGGAGTCGGCGCCCGCAGTCGCCGGCGGCCGGCCGGAGTTGATCGTGCATGCGCTCGAGGATCCGCGCAGCCTCGAGGAGCATCTGGCGCGCGCCGACGTGGTGGCCGTCGGCCCGGGGCTCGGCCGCACGTCGTGGGCGCGCGAGGTGTTCGAACGGGTGCTGCAGACTCGCAAGCCGCTGATCGTCGATGCGGACGCGCTCAACCTGATCGCCGAGCAGGGGCTCGGCCCGCGCGACAACTGGGTGCTGACGCCGCATCCGGGCGAGGCCGCGCGCCTGCTGAACGTCGACACCGCTGCGATCCAGGCCGATCGACTCGGCTCGCTCGAGGCGCTCGTGGCCCGCTACGGCGGCATCGTCGTGCTGAAGGGTGCAGGCACCCTGATCGGCGGACGAGGCCAGGTCGCCGCGATCTGCGAGCGCGGCAATCCCGGCATGGCAGCGCCCGGAATGGGCGACGTGCTGACGGGCGCCGTCGCCGGCATCCTCGCCCAGGTCGGCGACCCCTGGAGTGCGACGCGGGTCGGCGTGCTCGTGCATGCGATGGCGGGTGATGCCGAGGCGCGCAATGGCGAGCGCGGCGTGCTGGCCAGCGAGGTCGCGGAAGAGATCCGCGCCTGGGTCAACCTGCAGTGAGCGAAGCGCCGGCCGGCACCGGCCGCCGCGCCTTCACGGTACCGACCGACGACGATACCGAGCGGCTGGGCGCCGCGTTCGCCGCTGCCTGTCGACCGCTCGCGACGCGCGCGCTGCGTGCCTGGCTCGCCGGCGATCTCGGTGCCGGCAAGACCACTTTCACGCGCGGCCTGCTGCGCCGCCTGGGCGTCACCGGCACGGTGCGCAGCCCGACCTACAGCCTGATCGAACGTTACTCGCCCGGAGAGCTCGAAGTGATCCACGGCGACCTCTATCGTCTCGAAGGCCCACAGGATCTGGTGACGCTCGGTCTCGACGAGTTCGACCGCGCCGGCGCGCTGTGGCTGATCGAATGGCCGGAGCGCGGCAAGGGGATGTTGCCTACCCCTGACCTCGAGTTCGAGTTCAGCGTCGAGGCCGGCGGGCATCGCATCGTCGTCACAGGGTGCTCGGTGCCCGGCGCGCAATGGTTGGCCCGTCTGCCCGTCGAGGGCCCTTGAAGTCGGCCTGCCTACACCGTAGATTACGCGCCAGCTGTCGGCGGGAAGTGCCTGATACAAGTGGAATTTAGTATTCGCCGGGTTCTCGCTGCCTCCCTGCTGCTCGGCTGTGGCGTCGCGCCGTTCGCGCTGCGCGCAGCCGGTGGCTCCGCGATCCTGGTTCGCGCCGTCGAGATCGAGGCCCGGCCGGACGCAACGCGGGTCTCGCTCCAGCTGTCGGGCCCGACTGCCTACAAGTTCTTCATCCTCGATGCGCCGCGGCGCGCCGTGCTCGACCTGCAGCGCTCGCGGCTTGCCGCCGGCAGCGCGCTGCCGGCGCCGGCGGGCCTGGCCCGGGGGATGCGCATCGCACCGCGCCCGGACGGTGCGCTGCGCCTGGTCATCGACCTGCCGGCCGGCACCGGGGCTCGCGCTTCGGCGGACGGCGCCAGCGGGAGCGGCCCCTATCGACTCCTGGTTGATCTGGGTGCGCGCGGCGTTCGCTCTCCCGATGACGCGGGTTCGCCCGCCAGTGCCGCGGGGATCCCGGTGCGCGCCGCGCACGCGCCACGCGAGAGCGGGCGGCCCGTGATCGTCGCGATCGACGCCGGCCATGGCGGCCAGGACCCGGGCGCGATCGGTCGCGGCGGAACGCGCGAGAAGGACGTCGTACTGTCCATCGCGCGCGACGTGGCGGCCCGGATCAACCGCGAACCCGGCATGCGCGCAGTGCTGACCCGCCAGGGTGATCATTTCCTGACGCTGCGGCAGCGGATCGGCAAGGCGCGCGAGGCGAAGGCGGACATGTTCGTCTCGATCCATGCCGATTCGGTGCGGGACCGTTCCGTCTCGGGCGCCTCGGTGTATGTGCTGTCCGAAAAGGGTGCCAGCGACGAGCAGGCGCGCTGGCTCGCGGAGCGCGAGAATGCGGCTGACCTGAAGGGCGGCGTGTCGCTCGATGACAAGGACGGCATGCTGGCCTCGGTGCTGCTCGACCTGTCGCAGTCGGCCAGCATTGCCTCGAGCATGCACGCCGCCGAGCGCGTGCTGCGTTCGCTCAACCGCGTCGCCGACGTGCGCAAGCCGCGCGTGCAGCAGGCCGGATTCGTGGTGCTGAAGTCCCCGGACATCCCTTCGATGCTGGTCGAGACGGCCTTC
>Ga0163144_10004978_pt1 | contig 29712 bp, 20 predicted proteins | sample OliLak19BULKMAT1_FD_123175 | JGI IMG/M metagenome (GOLD analysis project Ga0163144, IMG submission 123175) | Freshwater microbial mat bacterial communities from Lake Vanda, McMurdo Dry Valleys, Antarctica - Oligotrophic Lake LV.19.BULKMAT1 | ecosystem: Environmental > Aquatic > Freshwater >...
CCAATAATCAATTCAACAATTGTAACAGCAAGCATAATCCAGAAAACGTTCCAAAGCTTTCTACGCTTTTTCTTTCCATCTTCTTCGCTGTGATGAGCCATGAACTCATACTGTGGGTAATCATCGTGAAATTCTGACATACTATATAATTTTAATTTCTAAATTTTAATTTCTAAAACTTCTTGTCTCTTTGAGCACGTCACCCTCCCTGAGCAGGAGTCGAAGGGCGAAGTGCCAATAATTTTTTTGTTATAGTAGATAGAAGAAGGTAAATACGAATACCCAAACTAAATCCACAAAGTGCCAATACAATCCTGTTTTTTCAATCATTTCGTAATGACCGCGTTTTTCGTATGTTCCGGCCAGTACATTTATAAATATCACAATGTTAATGATAACACCACTAAATACGTGGAATCCGTGGAATCCTGTAATGAAGAAAAAGAAGTTTGCAAATACGGGCAATCCATACTCATTAACTTTCATATTGGCTCCATGAAAAACTTCATTGACCCATACACCATCTGCATTAACAAAATTACGCATTGCCCCATGCTCTGTTCCAACAATGAAGTGATACCACTCCCATGCTTGAGAACCTACGAACATTGCACCACCAATGATGGTTAAGAACAACCAAAAAGTTACTTTTTTCTTATCATTACGATGCCCTGCTTCCACAGCTAATACCATGGTTACAGAAGACATAATCAAAATCAAGGTCATTAAACCTACATACGCTAAAGGAATGTGTCCATCATAACCAGGGAAATGTGTAAACACATCACCCGGATTTGGCCAAACTTCAGGATGTTTGTGGCGCATAAAACCATATGCACATAATAAACCTGAGAATGTTAAGGCATCCGATACAAGGAAAAACCACATAAACATTTTTCCGTAACTAACACCAAATGGAGATTTACCACCACTCCAATCTGAGCTTGAATCTGTTTCTGTTACTGCGTGACTTGACATATATTTTACTAATTATAATTCTTGCAAAGGCAAGAGAGGTTTAAAACTTATTTCGGGTGCTAATATGCAAAATATTCCTTTAATTTTCAACGCACAAATAACAAAAATAAAAACAAAAATATCCACAGGGCATCTAAAAAATGCCAAAAAATTGCGCAAAGCCTTATTCCTAAAAGGTTTTCGGAATTGTAGCGCTGTAATCTAGATTTAATCCAAACTACTAAAACAGCTCCTATTCCGAATACTAAATGGGCTAAATGCAAACCTGTCAATATATACATGAATGAGCCTCCTGCATTGCTGTCGCTCCCTGCAAAAAACACTTTTTGATCAACCAAAACACCCCAAGCCTGAAATTGACAAATAACAAATGTAAATCCTAATAAAAGTGTAATTAAAGAGGAGATTTTCATCCCTTTAAAATCATTTTTACGAGCTGAAGATAAAGTCCAATTCATTGTAACGCTACTGATGATAAGCACTGCAGTACTTACATAAAACAGTTGTGGCAATTCAAAATGAATCCACTTTCCGGCACCTCTGCTTACAATATAAGCGCTGGTACATGCTCCAAAAAGCATTACCATTGATACCATAGCCACCCAAAGCAAAGGGATTGCTACTTTTTCTCTGATTTGACGTTGTTCGTTAGCTGCTGACAGAGGTGTTTCCATTGAAATAGTATTATCCATAAAGTACTGCTAATTGAATTGCGGGTAAATAAAAGAAGGAGCCGAACATCAACTTGCGTGCGGCTTCTACTGTACAATCTTTGTACAAAACATATGCTTGATATAAAAAATAAATGCTGCAAAAAGAGATAATCAATGATGAAATGAATCCTGAAAAGTGAAACATCACCGGCATTAAACTAATTGGATATAAAAAAAGTGTGTACACCAAAACCTGAAAAGCACTGCTTTTATCACGACCACCAGGTGAAGGCAACATTTTGAATCCTGCTTTTTTATAATCATCGTCCAGCACCCAAGCAATTGCCCAAAAATGAGGAAACTGCCAAATAAATTGTCCTGCAAATAAAATCCAACCTATTAATGGAACACTCCCAAAACCTTCTGTAGCAGCAACACAGCCTAATAATGGAGGAATTGCTCCCGGAAATGCACCTATAAAAACAGCAAAAGGGGTGACTCTCTTTAAAGGAGTATACACAACTGTATAAAGCAACAATGCTAATAATCCAAGTAAACCGCTCAAGGGATTCATAAAAACCCACAGAATTGCAACCCCAGCAATCCCGGTAACAGAAGCCAATACCATGGCTTCGGCAACACTCATTCGCTCTTGCGGAAGCGGACGATTTTGTGTGCGTGTCATTAATTTATCTAAATCCCGCTCTATAATTTGATTAAAACCATTGGAAGAACCTGTTACCAAAAAACCTCCCAGCACCAACCAGCCCATTTTTACCCAATCAAGTTCTTTGGAAGCCGCAGCAAAAGCAATGGCAGCAGAAATAACAACCAATGAAGCTAAACGAAACTTCATAAAGGTTGCGTAATCACGCAATTTACTCGTTTGAAGTTCTGATTTTTCGATGATATTTAGGTTTTCGGTTTGCAAATTGAAAGGCTTTTTGAAAAAGCAATGCAATTTTACCAATTATTATGGGATTTGGAAAGGGAAAAATGAGAATTTAGACTATTTATCGATTGTAAGAGATGAAATTGATTGAGGATTTGGATTCTAAATTTGGAAAACTCCCTCCATCTTATTCTGCTTTTAAAAAAATTTATTTTCTAAAAGGGTTCCCTCAAAAAAATAAAAGAGAATATAATTCTATTCATCAATTTGAAATTATATTTACCAAAATATTTATGAACATCAGCAACTAAATACTATCTTTATCGTAAACGAATCCACTCCTAGAATTTGTACGTAGATTAAAACGTAGAAAACCCGAAAATTAGAACGCAAAAATTACATTTGAATGATGAAACGGATACTTATTCTATTAGTCTTGGTTTTATGTGTCCCATTTGCTGCTGTTTCAACGCACATTGTGGGAGGGACACTTACATATATATATAATGGAGGCTCTTCATACACAGTAACACTTAAATTATTTCGTGATTGTAGTCCGAGCTCTGCTGCTTTTCCTGGCTCTGTAACCATCAATGTTGCCGGATACAACGGAGCTACTTTTACACCAAGCAAAGATTTTACGATGAACTTGGGAACGGTTACCAATATTCCACCGGTACTCGATCCTTGCGCCATTCCTCCTACACCAATGCCTTGTGTTCAACAAGGAATTTATACTACAACTGTAAACAATCTTCCGCCAAATCCGGGTGGATATCATTTATACTACCAAGTAATTGCACGTAACTTAAGTCTTTCAAATGTGAACGCTGTATGTAATTGTGTTGGGGAAAGTTTTTACGCATACATTCCGGGTGAAACCGTAAGATGGTTTGAAGATTATACACTTCCAAATAATACAACAACAGATGCCGGTGCAACTGCATGGACAATTGCTGCGGGAGTTCCTCCTCCTTCAGGTGCTGCAGTACAAACAAATGTATTTCAAGTAATGGGAGCAAATAACGCATCCGAAACCTGGACATCACAAGTTGTAAATATTTCTTCCTGCACCTCAACTAATATACGTGTAGCTCTTTCTGAAAATGGAACACTGGAACCCAACGATTCTATTTTAGTTTATTATCGCTTGAATGGCGGACCGCTCACACTTTTTACGACAAATGGTTTTATTGCAGATGACTTTACAGATGCAGTGGCATCTGTTTCGGGATTAAGCGGCACCACAGTGCAAGTCATTATTCGTGTACATTATGATGCAGTTTCTACTGCAACTGAATTATACCGTTTTGATAATGTTTCCATTTCTTGTAGTGATTTTTTACCAAACAACAATCCTGTGTTCACATTGTTTCCACCACTTTTCCTTTGTGTCGGACAACCATTTACATTTGATCATTCTGCAACCGATGCAAATGGTGATTCCTTATATTATTCTTTTTATACACCTTACAATGGTGATAATGGTGTTGGACCACTTGATCCAACTTATGTTGCCAACACTGCTATTTTCACACCCATTGTTTGGCAACCGGGATATTCATTAACCAATCCGCTTGGCGGACCAGCATTAACACTCAATCCGAATACTGGTTTGTTGACCGGAACACCTACTCTGATTGGACAGTTTGTTGTTGGAATTTTGGTGAAAGAGTATCGTAACGGAAATTACCTGAGCCAAACGCTTCGTGATTTTCAGTTCAATATTGTAAACTGTCCACCTCCACCAGTTACCATTGCTGGAAATGACATTATCATTAATGATGGTTGTATTGGACAATTCAATGCTACTGGATACAATACTCCAACAGTAACATGGAATTCAATTGCACCCGGAGCACCTGGAGCATTCAACAGTTTTTTATCATGTACTTCAGGATGCCTGAATCCAACTGTTGCTTCAAGTGGAACACCACCAGCTTTTGTGGATTATGTTATTTGCGGAATATCTTCTACTTGTAATCCAACAATGGTTTGTGATACCGTGCGTGTAACTTTTAATCCTACACTAAACGTCACCATAGCTCCTTTAAACCCAACCATTTGTTTTGGTTCAACCTCTACAAACATTACTGCTACAGGCAGCGGAGGAACTCCTCCATACAGCTATTTATGGAATGGCATTAATCCTTCTCCAACTATTTCTGTTGGTCCGGGGAACTATACGGTTGTACTTTCAGATGCTTCAGGTTGCCCTCCAGCTACGGCTTCTGTTACTGTTACTGCATTCAGTGTTCCTATTTCTGCAAACGCAGGAGCCAATGATACGAGTTGTGCGCAGAGTCCGAACACTATTCTGAATGGAATTGTCACGGGAGCAAGCGGAGGTATTTGGTCAGGAGGAGCTGGAGTATTTAGTCCAAGCAACACTACACTTTCGGGAGTAGTTTATATTCCAACAGCGGCAGAGGTTGCAGCCGGTACAGTAAATCTAACACTTACCACAACCGGCAACGGAACTTGTCCGGGTGCTTCTGATATTGTCACCCTAACCTTTTTAAATTTTACAGGAACGCCTGCTGTAACGCCTGTCAATATTAGTTGTTTTGGCACCAACAATGGTACCGCAACGGCAAATGTCACCGGTGGAATTCCTCCTTATACTTATTTATGGAATACCGTTCCTATTCAAACAACGGTAACAGCAAGTAATCTAGGACTCGGAACATATACTGTAACAATTACAAATGGCATTGGCTGTTCTGCCACTGCGACTGCAACAATCACACAACCAACAGCCATCAGTTTAAACAATACCGTAACAAATATAAATTGTTCGGGAGGCACAACAGGAACGATTGCAATAAGTCCAGTAGGCGGAACACCGGGATATACTTATCTCTGGTCACCGGGCGGACAAACCACATCATCAATCACAGGACAAGCTGCGGGAACATATACGGTTACGGTTACGGATTTGAACGGATGCATTATCACAAATAATTATACCATTACACAACCGGCCATCATTGCTATTGCATTAACAACAGTAAATATAAATTGTTTTGGAGGCAACACCGGGTCAATAGCTACGAGTGTTACAGGCGGAACACCAGCTTTTACTTATAGTTGGACGCCAAGTGGTGGAACAGCTCCTACAGCTTCAGGACTAAGCATTGGAATCTATACGGTAACAGTAACGGATTCTAAAGGATGCACAAGAACTGCTTCCACAACTATTACCCAGCCGCCTAATCTTACTGCTACTATTGCAAAAACAAACGAAACCTGCAACTATCTAGATAATGGAACGGCCACAGCAAATCCTCTTGGAGGAACTCCTGGTTATACGTATCTCTGGAACCCTGGCGGATTAACCACTTCAATGGTAACCGGACTTGCTAGCGGAACCTATACATTAACTGTGACAGATACAAATGGTTGTACTAGAACAGTTATGACAACAATAACACAACCTCCAGCATTGATAGTAAACTTTACAGGTCTTGTTAATGTGAGATGTTTCGGTGGAAGCAATGGTTCTGTTCATGCGGCTCCAACAGGTGGAACTCCCGGTTATACTTATTTGTGGGCCCCCGGTGGACAAACTACTTCAACTATTACTGGTCTTGCCGCAGGAAGTTATACTGTAACAGTTACAGATACCAGAGGTTGTACAGCGCAAAATATTGCTGCAATTACTCAACCTCCTCTACTAACTGTATCTGTAGGAGCAACACCACTTACTTGTTTTGGATCAGCCAACGGAACAGCAACCGCCACTCCTGCGGGAGGAACACCGGCATATACATATTTATGGATGCCAGGTGCTTTAACAGGATCAACTATCACCGGTTTGGCAGCGGGGACCTATACCGTAACGGTTAAAGATTCTAAGTTATGTTCTGTGACAACTACAGTTGTTGTTACACAGCCGGCCTCTATTAATCTTACTACCAGCGTTATCAATTCAACCTGCAGTACAGCCAATGGTCAAGCTTCAGTTGTTGCAACAGGAGGTGTTCCACCATTTACCTATTTATGGTCTCCAACAGGAGGAACAGGAAGTACTGCAACCGGACTACTTTCGGGAGCATACACCGTTGTAGTTACGGATGCAAATGGTTGCACAGCCACTCAATGGGCAAATATTAACGACAACTCAGGTCCAACTGCGACCATTTTTTCAATCATAAATGTTACCTGCTTTGGAGGCTCTAATGGCTCTGCAAGTGTAGGTGTTGTGGGCGGGACAGGGCCTTACACTTATACATGGCTGCCAATAGGCGGCTCTTCTCCTGTTGCTACTGGCCTTACAGCTGGTACATATACAGTTACTGTGTTAGATGCAAATGGCTGCATTTCCAATGCTACTACCAGCCCTAACATTACTGAACCTCCGCCTATATCTATTTTTGTTACAACAAGCGATGCTAATTGTTTCGGCAGTAATGATGGAACGGCCACAGCCTCTGCTAGTGGAGGAACTCCGGGTTACACATATCTTTGGCTGCCTTCGAGTACAAGCGGAAACACAATCAGTACACTAACTGCAGGAACATTTACTGTTCAAGTTACCGACACGAATTCGTGTGTACAAACAACAACATTTACTGTTGCTGAACCGACAGCTGTTGCAGCAAGTATTTCTTCGTCCAACAATGTAAGTTGCTTTGGTGGAAATACTGGAAGTGCTACCATTCTGGCTACAGGTGGAACAACTATATATAGCTATAACTGGCTGCCATCTGGCGGAACTGGACCAACAGCAAGCGGATTAATAGCAGGAACCTATACTGTAACAGTTACAGATGATAACAATTGTACCGCTACAACCAGCGTTATTATTACAGAACCTGCTACAGCACTTACATCTGTGGGAACAGGGTCAACAATCAGTTGTTTTGGAGGATCAAATGGAACTGCTTCCATCCTTACTTCAGGAGGAACACCTACGTATTCTTATCTATGGCTTCCTACAGGAGGAACAGGTTCTTCAGCAACGGGACTTCCAGCAGGGGCATATTTTATATTTATCTCAGATGCAAATGGCTGTTTTACAAATGAAATCATTACTATAACAGATGTACCTCCTTTGGTTACCAATCTCGCGTCTGTTCAACCATCATGTGGTTTGTCAAATGGCGCTATAACACCAATGGTTACAGGCGGAACAGGCCCTTATACTTATTTATGGTCTCCGGGCGGAGCAACTACTCCAACAATAAGCGGACTTAGTCCAGGCACATATAATGTGGTGGTTACGGATGCGAATAGCTGTACAGCCTCTGCTTCTGCTTTGTTGACGAACATTCCTTCTCCAACTGTTTCTATTTTAACAACCACAAACGTATCTTGTTTTGGTGGAAACAACGGTAGTGCAAATGCTATTGTTTCATTGGGAACACCGCCTTACATATTCAGCTGGTCACCATCAGGTGGAAGTGCATCCACAGGAACAGTATTATCTGCAGGCAATTATACCGTAACTGTAACGGATGATATCGGTTGCACAAGTACTGCAACAACTTCAATTACACAGCCATTACCACTTGGCATTTCAGTAACTTCTTTGACCAATGCATTGTGCAATGGCAATAGTAATGGAACAATTACTGTTTCAGGTACGGGCGGATCTCCGGCTTATTCTTACTCCTGGAGTCCAATTGTATCTACGCTTCCTTCTGTTTCAGGACTTGCTGCTGGCAGTTACACAGTAAATGTGAACGACATAAATGGTTGTGCTACATCTATTTCTATTCCTATTACACAACCTGCAGCACTCACTTCAGCTGTGGGCGGATCAACCAATCCATCTTGTTTTAATGGAACCAATGGATCTGCATTTGTTTCTGTTGCGGGTGGAACAATTCCATACAGTTATTTGTGGTCGAATGGACAAACAGGAAGTACAGCAATAAATTTAGGAGCAGGGTTTTATACAGTAACCATCACCGATTTTAATGGATGTACATCCAGCAGTATTATTCTGATAACACAACCTACACAAGTTATTACTTCTGGTGGACCAAACGATACGATTTGTTTAGGTTCTTCCGGATCACTAACTGCCACTGCTACAGGTGGTGCGGGAGGTTATTATTATGCTTGGCAACCTCCATTTATAATTAATTCCGGAACACTGGTTGTTTCGCCTACCACCAACACAAACTATATTGTAATTGCATACGACATGTTAGGTTGTGCAGGTGCTCCAGATACTATTTCAATCATTGTATACAATCTTACAGCAGCAAATATAGATGCTATAACACTTGTTTCACCAATCTGTCCCGGCCAAAGCACTACTGTTTCTGCAATCGTAACAGGTATAACTGGACCACTAACCTATTCCTGGAACAATGGATTGGGAACTAGTCCGGGTCCAATTACAGTTAGCCCATTGGTTACTACAACATACATTGTGTCAGTAACCAATTCATGCGGAACAACAGTAATGGACTCTGTACAAGTACTTATCAGTCCTCCACCAACTGTAATTATTTCTTCTGATCCTGATGTTGTTTGTGTTCCAAGTGTTGTTCAGTTTTACGACAATTCTGTTTCAGGAAACCCTGCAGACCCAATTCATACTTGGTTTTGGACATTTGGTGATGGGAGTACTTCCACTTTAATAAATCCAACACATCTCTATACCACACCTGGGTCTTATTTAGTGACCTTAACAGTAACAACAGGAAACGGCTGTACTAATGCGTCCGCTTCGCCTTTGGTAATCAATGCATACCCTTTTCCTGTTGCGGCTTTCTCTATCAACTCTTCTGTTTTAGATTTGCCTTATGATCCGCTGATCTGTAACAATATGTCGATCGGAGCTTCTACTTATAGTTGGAATTTTGGTGATGGAATTGGTACTTCTACAGCAACAAATCCTCAATATACTTATACCACTGTTGGAAGCTACCCTATAGAACTAATCGCAACAAATATTTATGGTTGCTCCGATACTGCTTATGCTGTAGTTGAAACAAACACCGACATTGTTTTCCCGAATGTTTTCACTCCAAATGAAGATGGATCTTCCGGTGGTTCTTACGATATAACAAGTCTTACCAATGATGTTTTCTTCCCTTATGCTTCAGGAGTTGAAGATTTTAAATTGCAAATTTTTGACAGATGGGGAGAACTAATTTTTGAGAGTGTAAATCTTTCACAAGGATGGGATGGATACTATCGAGGCAAAATATGTCAACAGGATGTTTATATTTGGAAAGCTTATATTAAATTAAATAACGGAAGAAGATTTAACAAAACAGGTGATGTTACACTACTTAGATAAGAAAAATATTTTTTTTATTCTGTTGCTGATGGCTATTCAACATCTATCGGCACAGATCACTCCTATGCAAGCAAATCAATTGTGGTTAAAAGCCGACAAAGCATTTGAACACGGAGATTATTTGTCTGCGTTAACCGGCTATGGCCAGCTTTATCCTTCCGACAGCACTAATGCAGAGCTCAATTACAAATTGGGTGTTTCCAATTTTAAATTAAGAAAATATAAAATGAACTCTAAAAAATATTTTGACAAAGTAAACCCTGCTGACTTTCCTGAAGCATGGTTTTATCTTGGAAATTTAAATCATCTTCTCAGAAACAATGATTTGTCTATTGGAAATTTTCGATCTTATAAAAACAGTAGCTCCGAAAAAGAGCATAGTATAAAAGAAATTGATAATCTGATTGCAAAATGTCAAACAGCCTTGCTTCTTGAATCACAACTCGACAACAATGTTCAAATTGAAAATTTGGGAAACACCATTAACACCGAGTTTGCAGAATATGCTCCTTTGATTCCCGTTATGGAAGATTTTATAATTTTCACATCACGCAGAAGCAATTCTGTTTATACAGAGAAAGATCCGATGGGAGAATATTTTGAAGATATTTATATGTCATCGAAGTTTGGAGATATCTGGCAAGATCCACAAATGCTGAATACAACTATCAACACTCCTTTGCATGATGCATGTACTGGTTTGTCAGCTGATGGAGAAAGACTCCTTATCTACAGAACCAGCAAAGATCTTTCGGGTGGCGATATTTATGAAAGTGCACTCGCGTTGAACAAATTCGGTACTCCAGTAATTCTGAATTCAAATTTGAATTCTGAAAAATATGTTGAAGCAAGTGCTTGTTATTCTCAAGACAACAACACCATCTTTTTTTCCAGTAATCGTTTAGGCGGATATGGCGGAATGGATTTATACATGATGAAAAAATTATCAAATGGTAAATGGGCAATGCCGTTTAATCTTGGTCCGAATATAAATACTGCATTCAATGAAGATGCACCTTTTGTTCATCCATCCGATGCAGTCTTGTTTTTCAGTTCAGAAGGACATACGAATATGGGCGGTTATGATATTTTTAAATCAAATTTTGATGAATTGGGTAATTTTTCCGATCCAACAAATATGGGTTATCCTATCAATACAAGAGATGATGACATTTTCTTTGTATTGAATACAGATGCGACCACCGGCTATTTTTCATCTGAACGTTCAGGTGGAATGGGCTCACAGGATATTTACAAAGTGCAATTTTCTCCGAACCCTTTGCCATTGAATGTTTATTCAGCTCATATAATAGATGAAAACAACGATCCAATTAAAAAAGCAGAGATTGTCATCACAGATCTTTCAGCAAAAACAATTTATGGTATTTATAAATCGAATGAACAGTCGGGAAGAATCGTAATTGTATCTGTACCAAACAAAGAATATCAAATCACAATAAAAGCAATAGGATACGAACCTTACACTACAAATATTATTTTAACATCAGATAATGATTTATCATACAGATTAATTAAACACGCACAATGAAGATTTATTACAGGTTTATAATTTTATTTTTTATCCTAGCAAACAGCACAAAGCTGTTTAGTCAGGATATGCATTTCACACAATTCTACTCTTCTTCACTGTATTTGAATCCTGCCTTTACTGGTGCAAATGTTTGTTCGCGCTTTTCTTTAACCTACAGAGACCAATGGCCGGGAGTTGCAAAAGCATATAGAAGTTATTTAGCTTCTTATGATAACTTTATAACAAAGTACAATGTTGGTGTTGGCGTTTTGGTTGGAAGTGATGTTGCAGGAACAGGCCGATTGAGAACCACCATTATCAATCCATTAATTGCTTACGAAGCAAAACTGACTAAAAAATTATATTTAAGATTGGGCGCACAGCCGGGGGTAACAATGAAAAGCATTAACTATAGTAACCTAGTTTTTGGTGATCAGATTGCAAGAGGAGGTGACATACCAACTATTGAAGACCCAACACAAACAAAAATTTATCTCGATATCGGAACTGGAGCACTATTGTATACAAAGAAATTTTGGGCTGGACTTTCTTTATATCATTTGAACAGACCAAATGAAACGCTTTTGGGAGAAAACGGAACTAGCACTTTGCCAATTAAATATTCCCTCCATTCCGGCTACAAGATTATGTTAAACTCGGAAGAAAAGGATCTTTCAAAACAAAGAAGTCTTTCACCTGCAATGAACTATAGAGCGCAGTTGGAATTCGATCAATTGGATATTGGGTTTTATTATACCCGCGATGTTTTGAATATAGGTTTATGGTACAGAGGACTCCCTGGTTTCAAGCCCTATAAACCAGGTTACGCAAATCATGATGCCATTGCGATTTTAATCGGTGCGACAAAAGATAGATTCAATATTGGATTTAGCTATGACATCACCATTTCAAAACTTACTATGCGCACATTTGGTGCAACAGAGCTTACATTGTCTTATCAGATGTGTAAGCTAAACAAGAAAAAGAAAAAACCAATTCTTGTTCCTTGTCCTAAGTTCTAAATGCTTTAATAATCATTATACAAATTACCCAAATCGGTTTTGATGCCCACAAAAACAAAAGGCATTTGTTTTTTAGTATAAAATGCTTGTTCAACTCTGTAGGCAAAACCCAATTCAATTTTCAAGTTCATGCGTGTGTCCAACATATATGCACCACGTAACGAAACAGTCGTCAACTTAGTTTGAAATCCTTGAGTAGTGTAATTATTGTAATCGTCTGCACGATTCACATAGGATACAAAAATATTTTTTCCATAATCTGTTCCACCGCTATCAGCACCATAAACAGCATAGGTGTATTTTGCTTCAATAAAGATTCGTTTGTGCCGAAAATTTAGAAATGTTGCCGACTCAATAAAATTTGCACCCAATGGATGCGCTAATGGCTGATTCATGTGTCCGTAATTTTGTTGCACACTTCCGTGAGCATATGTAAACGGACGAACATAATTGAATTCGGTTTGAAAATTAAGGTGTTTGATTTTAAATAAATCAAAGCTCTTGAAGCCAATTTGATACGCTTGTTTGTTTGCCCACCAACCCCATTTAGCTGCTGTGTCTCCAGTAATTGAATGTTTTAAATCAGCAACCACTTCTTTCAATAAAAACTCATCCAACAAAAGTTGACCGTACAATTGTTGTTTTTTTGCAATTTTAATTTTGAAATTTAATCCAACAAAAGCATTGTCGCTTGAGCCTAGTGAATATTCTGTTGGACGAAAAAACATAATCGGATTTAAATAATTAACATCGTAACCGCGGTGACGAGTACTATCAGACCCTTGCCAAACAATGGATTCGAACAAACCAATATTAATTCTTTTTGTTGCGTTCCAACTCAAATGGTGAAACGTTGCATATTTATTCAGCCAATCTTTTTTAAATCCGGAAGGGTGTGTTGCATCTTTCATTACCGTAAATAAATTTACGTAGCTGAGTTTCCATACATTGGTTGTAATTTTCAAATAGGGATATGGTGCAGCCACATCTGATAAGAATAAAGATCTATAACCATCTCCCCAGAAATGTTTATCTCTACCTACCTGAAAATTAAAAATTTTATTTGGAGAGTAGGAAACATATCCCGAAAAATATTGATGTGTATATTGCGGATGCAAGGAATCGTCTTTAGAAAGATAAGCATAACCCATTCCTGGGACAACTCTGCTTTCGCGGATTGTGGAATCCATAAAAGAAGTATAAACACCTTTTGCTCCATAACCTGAAACACTAAATGCTACTTTATCTTTATAGAAACCAAGCACTGTTGCACCAATTCCAAAATCACTTGTTGCATGTGAATTAGTTGACATGTCATACCCGCCTTGTGCTGAAAGAAGCGGATAAACTTCTATTTGAGCTTTCGCTTTTTTGTCTTTTTCTTCTGCTTTTGTCCCAGATAATAAACGAGGGAAAACGGCAGTAGAATCTTTTATAAGATTTATTTCATGCAATCGGTATGGCTTAATGAAGGTGAACGCCTTTTCCTCTTTGTTGTTATAATAACTATCAATGCCCCATAAAAAATCACGACTGAGTGTGTAGTTCCATTGCTGAGAAAAAACAAGTTGATTCATCAGCAAAAAAAAGCTGATTAAAAAAGGGATATGAAACTTTTTAGTCATTGTCCTTTGCTGTTCTGTTTTTCTTTTTCTTGATAAAAAAAGGAATTTGAGCAAGTGTTAATGATACTGCTGCAACAATCATAAGTGCAAAATTGGCATTCATGCTCGACATGGCAAGACCAACAGTTAAGACGATTACAAGAATGTTAAACAAATAAACAGTAACAACAGTTCCTTTATGGCTCAAACCAATATCTAACAAACGATGGTGCAAGTGATTTCTATCAGCAGAAAAAGGAGAAACACCTCTCACTGCACGGTAAATAAAAATACGAAGTGTATCAACAAGTGGATATACTAAAACCGCCATTGCAAAAATTGGTTTCGAAACATTGAGTATCGCTTTGTTTTCAATTGTACTCACATCGTACCCGATTACTTTAATTGCGAGAATACAGATAATCAATCCGATGGTTAAGGAACCTGAATCGCCCATGAATATTTTTGCAGGAGAAAAATTGAAAAATAAAAATGCAAACAAAGAACCGGACAAAGCAAAAGCTAAACAAGCCATTGCAGGATCACCAGCTAAAGCAAACCAGGCTCCGAAAGCAGTAGATGCAATAAACCCCACACCACCAGCCAATCCATCCACACCATCAATTAAATTGAATGCGTTCACAACAACTATGTAGGTAAAGAGAGATAAAAAAACGCTAGTCCACAAAGGCAATACATCTATCCCGAATAATCCATGCATACTCACAATTCGAATGTCGGCCATGAGCACTAAAACCATTCCTACCAAAACGTGCGCAACCAATTTTTTTACGGGTGCAGTTCCTATAATATCATCTTTTACTCCCACAAAAAACATAACCAAAAGAGTAGCGACAATAAATTTATAATCGCTCATGCTTTTTGCTAATTGCGGAAAATCATCTCTTTGTTCTGGAAACCAAAGCGAATATGCAAACAGAGTTCCAGCAAAAATGATAACGCCTCCAATAGTAGGAACCATGCGTGTATGCAATTTACGGGTGTCACCGGGTGCATCAAACAGACGTTTAAGTATTGCTACTTTTATCAGCGATGGAGTTGATAAGAGCACAACAAAAAAAGAGGTGACAAAAACGAGTATTAAAAATTCCATGTCTTAAAAATCATAATAAAAATTAGCAAGCGATGTTCTAATTCCGAAATATACGAATTGTGTAGCAATTGTACCTTTATTTGTGCTTTCTGTACGATTAGTGAAACCCAATACAATATTAAAATTTGTGGAAGGATTTACTAAATATCCAATATGTATATCTTGCGTAGTAATGATTGTTTTCAACCCTTGTGTTGTGTGAATATTCTCTAATGTTTGAGTAATTGGAAATTGATTATCTGATTTAAAAATATTTCCACCAAAATTTTTGTTCAGACTATCATTTCCTTTCACAGCATAATTTCCTTTTAGCTGAATGAAAAAATCTTTGAAACGATAATTAATAAATCCTAACATTTCTGTAAAATTTGCTCCTAATGGGTGAGCCAGTGCTTGATTATAATGCGAATAGCTTTGGTAAGGATTTTCAGCTGCGTAAGCATATGGTCGAACGCTATTGTATTCAATTTGAAAATGTAAATTTTTAATAGTGAACAAATCAAAATATTTAAATCCTGCCTGATAACCATGCTTGTTTCCAATCTGATCATCGGCATTAGTTATATCATCTAACATAAATTGTCCGTAAAACGAAATGGATTTTGTAATTTTTAATTTCATGGTCGCTCCTAACAAAACATTGTTTTTATTATGCAAGCCATAAGCCAATGAGCTAACACCAATAATTGGATTGTACGTATGGAAATTTGTATGCTGACGATTCATGGTATCTGCTGCTTCCCATATCATTCCTTGAAACAAGCCCAATTGCAAACTTTTAAATAAATTCACGCTTAAGAATTGAAAACTTCCGATCTTTTTCTGAAATAATCTTTCCACATTCGGGGGAGTTTTTACTCCACCCGTTGTTAAATTCATAAACGAAGTATACAAATTAGTGTACTGAATGTTTTTGTAAGTACTAGTAATCCTTGCGTAAGGATAATTAAATGCGTTATCAGATAAAAGCAAAGAACGATAACCATCACCTACAAAATGCTTTCCATGTCCAACTTGTATGTTGAACATTTTAATGGGTGAATAAGAAATGTAACCCGAAGCCATTGCGTAATCGTAACCATTTGTCTTGAATTTTTTCGCACGACCTTGTCCTGGAACTACATCATACTGATAATTTGCTGTTTGAGGGAATAATTTGTTTGTTCCTGCAATGTAGTTGTCGATATACTTTGCGTAAGTTGCTTGGTTTTCATAGAAGGATGTTTCAAAAGAAAATTTACTGCCTATGCTTCCACGAACTAAAAAACCTCTGGTGTTCTTGTAAAGTTTTTCTCCGCTTGTATCGGCTAAATCTTTCCCGAATTCAAAATTAAAGAGCGGGTCGATTGTTAGATGAAATTTATCGATACTGTCATTAACAATTAACAGACTTTCTTTTTTTAATTTTCGGTATAATAAAGATTTTGATTTGTCCTTTACTTTGTAAGTTGTCGGAACAATGTATGGTTTAAATGGTGAAGAAAAGAAAACAGGAGACGCTTCAACCATAACAACAGGCACAACAATTCTCATTGAACTAGGACTAGTTGTTTCTTTTTTTATATAAGAACTATCGGCTATTTTTTTTGCACTTTTATATGGCAATCCCCACTCTCTATTCAATGGCAAATTTCTCTGTGCCACAAGCAAAGTTGGGAGTACTAACAATATGTAGAGCAGGTTTTTCAACACAGAGTTCTCAGAGTTAAAAGGAGTTTCACAGAGTTGCTATGTTTAAAAAGAGTTTAAATTTCCGTTGATTTTTCTTTTGACGCCTTGTACTAATAATGGAACATTGAAATTGATAAGCAAACCTAATTTTTTATCTGATAATTTTAAATAGATTACTAATTGAGCTTCGTGAATTGGGAGCAATGTTTCTATTGCTTTCAACTCTAAAATAATTTTATCTTCAACTAAAATATCTATGATGAAATCTTTTGCTAATTTTTCGCCTTTAAAACAAACGGGTAAAGTCACTTGACTTTCCACTCGTAAACCTTTTTGTTTCAAAACAGCAATGGTACAAACTTCATAAACCGACTCCAACAAACCCGGCCCTAACTCACGGTGAACTTCGATACAAGCTTCAATTATTTTTTCAGTCAAAAAATTATAATCCTTCTCAGTGAATGCCATACTCTCCTTTTTTCTCTCTTTTATTTTTTTATTTTCTCTGTGCAACTCCGTCAACTCCCTTTACTCTGTGTTGAAACTTTTTAGAGTTTATCCTTCACCTCATTATAAACGCCCACAATCCCCTCTTCCAAATTAATAGTATGTTTCCAACCGAAAGAGTGCAGTTTGCTTACATCCATTAATTTACGAGGCGTTCCATCGGGTTTAGAAGTATCAAATTTTAATTCGCCTCCGAAACCAACAATTTTTTTAACGAGTAATGCTAAGTCTTTGATAGTAATATCTTCACCAACACCAATATTTACCAAACCTGCTTCATTATAGTTTTGCATCAAATAAAAACAAGCATCCGCTAAATCATCTGCATGTAAGAACTCACGCATGGGTGAGCCTGTTCCCCAAATTTCAACACTTGCCGCATTTTCTTTTTTTGCTGTATGGAATTTACGAATCAATGCTGGCAGTACATGTGAGTTTTTTAAATCGTAATTATCATTCGGTCCGTACAAATTTGTTGGCATCACCGAAATAAAATTACAACCATATTGCGAACGATAAGCATCGCACATTTTTATTCCTGCTATTTTTGCAATAGCATAAGGTTCGTTAGTATCCTCCAATAATCCGGTAAGCAGATAGTTTTCTTTCAAAGGCTGAGGAGCCAGTTTAGGATAGATGCAAGAGGAACCTAAGAACATTAATTTTTTTACACCATTTAAATACGAGTGATGAATAACATTACTTTGAATCATAATGTTTTCGTAAATAAAATCAGCACGATAAGTATTGTTTGCTACAATTCCTCCCACTTTAGCTGCTGCTAAAAAAATATAATCGGGTTTTTCGTTTGCAAAAAAATCAGCAACTTCTTGCTGATTTCTCAAATCCAGTTGGGTTGAAGTGCGTGTTACAATATTTGTAAAACCATCTTTCTCTAATCGTCTGATAATCGCGGAACCAACCATTCCACGATGTCCTGCGATATATATTTTATCCTTTACATTCATTAAACTCAATCTGATTTTTCTATTAAATAAAAAACTATATGTAACGATAATCTCTCCCTTCTCCTTTTGGAGAGGGGATTAAGGGGTGAGGTTTATTCGTGGAAGTTCATTACATCGTGACCACCATCCAGCAAATATTTATCTCTCTCAAATAATTTTACATCACAAGCAACCATTTCACTTACCAATTGTTGTAAAGTATGTTTTGGCTCCCAACCCAAGATTGTTTTTGCTTTGGAAGCATCACCAATTAGCAATTCTACTTCTGTTGGACGGAAATAACGAGGGTCTACTTCCACTATCATTGCTCCCGTTTCAGCATTGTATCCTTTTTCATCTACTCCTTTTCCTTCCCATCTGATCTTCACTCCTACTTCAGCGAAAGCTAAGTCAACAAATTTACGGACAGTAATTTTTACGCCTGTTGCCAACACAAAATCATCTCCTTCTTTTTGCTGCATCATCATCCACATTCCTTCAACATAATCTTTTGCATGGCCCCAATCGCGCTCCGCATCCAAGTTTCCAAGGAATAATTTGTCTTGCATTTTCAAATGAATCTTTGCAACTGCACGTGTGATCTTGCGAGTAACAAATGTTTCTCCTCTTAACGGACTTTCATGGTTAAACAAAATACCGTTGCAAGTGTACATTCCATAAGCTTCACGATAATTCTTTGTGATCCAAAACCCATAAACCTTTGCAACACCATAAGGTGAACGCGGATAAAATGGAGTTGTTTCTTTTTGAGGAATTTCTTGAACATAACCATACATCTCAGATGTAGAAGCTTGGTAAAAACGTGTTTTCTTTTCTAACTTTAAAATACGGATCGCTTCAAGAATTCGTAATGTTCCTATTGCATCTGCATTAGCAGTATATTCAGGTGAATCAAACGACACTTTTACATGCGATTGAGCAGCTAGGTTATAAATCTCGTCAGGTTGAGTTTCCTGTATGATTCTAATCAGATTGGTAGAGTCTGTCAAGTCACCATAATGAAGAAAAAAGTTTACTTTCTTCTCATGTTGGTCTTTGTATAAATGGTCGATGCGACCGGTGTTAAACATTGAGCTTCTACGCTTGATTCCGTGAACGGTATAACCTTTACTCAGCAACAACTCTGCTAAATATGCTCCATCTTGTCCTGTAACTCCTGTTATTAATGCAACTTTACCCATTTTTGAACTTTTTAAATTACATGCAATTATACGAAATAAATGCGTTGAAAAAGCAAAAAAAAGCCCTTCCAAGGTATATGGAAGGGCTTTTTCGAAACAGATTTCAAATGACTATTTCGTAATCACAATTTGTTTTACAATGTTTTTATCCGTTGCATTTACTTTCATTGTATATATTCCTGCTCCAAGGCTTGATAAATCAAGAGAAGAAGAAACAACAGAAGAATGCACTAACTCTCCAAGTGTGTTGTATACCTGAACATTAGCTTCATTTGAAGCCATTTCAATTGTAAATACACCTGTTGAAGAAGGATTTGGATAAATGTTAAATAATCCAATGGAAGAAGCAGAAATACCGGTTGCTAGTACAGTTACTATTTGTGAAGTAATGCTAGTATTGCATCCACCTGCTGATGTTACTGTTAATGTTACTGTCCAAACACCCACTGGAAATGTGTGAGAAGGATTCATTGTGTTATCAACTGGAGAACCATCTCCAAAATCCCAAGCATACGTTACTGCTCCTGTTGAAGTGCTAGTAAAAGCAATTAATGGCGAAGCGGTTGTGTTTTGTGTAAAGGATGCAACAGCATTTGCGGTAATGTTTAAATACGTTTCTTTTGTATCCAAACAACTGCTCATTAATCCACCCAAAGTGTACAAAGTAACAGTATCCAAACCTGCTGCGGGATAAGTATATGCAGCATTTGTGCTCCATTGAAGCGGGGAACCATCACCCATATCCCATACATAAATTGAATCAGGAACTGAATTCCAAAAAGCATTAAACGCACCGTAATTGTACATACGATTAGTTAAAATATTTGTTGGAGTTGTTGTATTTGTAAATGTTAAAACAGTTCCTAAGCACATTGTTGTTGCAGCAGGACTCATTGTATAGTTCGTAGCAATTGGATAGCTCAAAACTGGAGCAATTAAGCCTTCACTTTCAATACCAGCACCAAAAGCAACGCTTGGAGCCAACCATCCACCAAAAGCTGGTGCATTTAAAAACCCTAAACTTTCACCATAGGTTGCTGTCATCGCATCGTTCAAAAACACCGTTAATGTATCTGTTGTACTGGTGTTCTTTAAAGCAACTGCATAGTTTCCTGTAACCGTAACTGGAGAAGTAAACATTGCCGTATATTGTCCGAAAGTAGTATTAAGCAATATCGTAGCAGAAGTAATCTGTGTAGTTGGAGTATTGGATGCATTCACGTTATACAACACCACTGTTGCAGTAACAGTTTGCGCTGGATTTACAAAATCTGTAACATTTCCGAAAAAAGAAATTCCATTCACAGTTAAAGTTCCAGTATTCAAAAATGTTTGAGAATATTCTGTAATCACACCATTATACATATCTGTAGTATAATATGTAGATGTTCCCAAATTCTCCTCTTTCAATAAGGTATACAACGTTGTATCGTTTGCGCAAGTCATGCTTCTTGTTTCATGATTTGGACGAATATGAGTGCTCGGTGCTACAGCACTTTTTCTAGCATTAGCAATACTTAAGCCTTGAGCAAAAGAAAGCGAACTACAAAATAATAATAATGCAATTGGTAAATTTTTTTTCATGTTATTTAATGGATTTAGTTATAATACTTGTTTGATGAGTGCAAAAATATTAAAAAAACAACATGGAATAGCATTCATTTTTGTCAAAACTACTTACTGCACAACAAACCAGTTGTTAAGCAGGTTGGGCTTATTGTATAGAAGATTTTGGTTTGTAGAGTAATCCAGTACTTTTTTACCAGCAATTTCACAAATTGCTTGTCCGGCAGCCGTATCCCATTCCATTGTAGGAGCAAAACGAGGATAGACATTTGCACTTCCTTCGGCAACCAAACATAATTTTATGGAACTTCCGGACGAAAGAAATTCTACTTCTTTGTGAGCTGTTTTCAATCCATCAATAAACATTTGGGTTTCTTCTGATAAATGTGAGCGACTTGCTACCACAATAAATTTTTTGTTATTATTTTCAATTGGCAGTTTTATGGATTGCAAAATAATTCCATCCAGATTATCCTCTATCATATCTACAATTGCAAATTTAAAACTACTTATTCCTTCCGCAGCGAAATAAAGTGTTTTTGTAACTGGAACATAAATAACTCCAAGAATGGATTTTTGTTTATGAATCAATGCAATGTTAACGGTAAATTCTCCATTGCGTTTTACAAATTCTTTTGTTCCATCCAATGGGTCAACCATCCAAAAATAGTCCCATTTCGAACGTTCTGAATACTCTATTGATTTACCTTCTTCGCTTAATAAAGGAATATTGAAATCTTTTAAAATGTCAGCAATAGCATTGTGAGCATTTTTATCAGCGAGTGTTAAAGGAGATTTATCGTCTTTCTGTTCAACAGCAAAATCGGAATCATACACTTTTAATATTTCCTCTCCCGCTTTTAAAGATGCGTTAATAGCGGCAAACAACAATTTTTTAATGTCAATTTCCATTTACAATTTAAGATTTACAATATACAACTCCCTTAATATCCCGCTTTGGAAGTGCCAATGTTTTCAATTGGATGCCAAGTTGTTTTTATTTCTTGTGTATCAAAAATGAAGTACGGACTTTCCGCTTTTTCTGTTGCGATATTTATTTTATTATAAACAAAAACACGTTTCACATTCAAAGATGCGTTTTCTTTTATGGTCTTTATTTCTGCTTTGTTGTTGCGGTAATATACAACCGCATTTACATCCATGTGACTTGAAAAATGTTCGTGTAATTCGGATGAGCTACCTGTAAGAATATTTACCACTCCGCCTGGGAGATCCGATGAATTTAAAACTTCTGCAAATGTAACTGCACATAAAGGTTTTGTTTCAGATGCCAAAACAATACATGTGTTTCCTCCCGCAATCACAGGCGCAATGGCTGTTACCAATCCTAACAATGAAGTAGCTTCATCCGCAATAATTGCAACCACTCCAGTTGGTTCTGGAACAGAAAAATTAAAATGCGAAGAGGCAACGGGATTTACGGAGCTGTAAATGGCTTGAAATTTATCACACCATCCCGAATAATAAACCATTCTGTCAATAGATGTTTCTACTTCTTGTTTTGCAGCAGCAACTGTTGAACCTTGCAAAACCAATTCAGAAATAAATTGTTCTTTTCTGCCTTCCAACATTTCTGCAATGCGATACAAAATTTGAGCACGATTGAATGCAGCTCTGCTTCCCCAACCCGATTGTGCGCCACGAGCAGCCACTTCAGCATTTCTGAAATCTTTTCGTGAACTCAAACAAATGTTTGCCATCACATCTCCTTTTTTATTTTTCAAAGGATAATATCTTCCGGATTCAGTTCTTGGAAATTGCCCCCCGATATAAATCTTATAGGTCTTTTGTATTTCGATTCTTGTTGCCATTTGTCAATAATTAAAATTGTAAGTATGCTCCTAAACCATGCAATCCGCCTTCTCTTCCAAATCCACTTTCTTTGTATCCACCAAACGGAGAAGTAGGATCAAATTTGTTATAGGTGTTTGCCCATATAACTCCTGCTTTTAATTTAGAAGTAAGATTAAAGATCTTAGAGCCTTTGTCTGTCCACACTCCAGCAGACAATCCATAAGGAATGTTGTTTGCTTTTTCAATTACTTCTTCAATAGTTCTAAAAGTTTGAATCGCTAAAACAGGCCCGAATATTTCTTCTTGAACAATGCGGTGTGATTGAGAAACATTTAAGAAAATTGTTGGTTTACAAAAATTTCCTTTCTTCGGAAGACTGCAAGAAGATTGATAAATTTCGCCTCCTTCATTTTTTCCGATGTTGATGTATTCTTGAATTTTTAATAATTGTTGCTTCGAATTGATTGCTCCTATGTCTGTATTTTTATCCATCGGATCCCCAACTCGCAACGTTTCCATTCTGTCTTTCAGCTTACGAATCACAACATCAGCAACACTTTCCTGCACAAACAAACGAGAACCTGCACAACACACATGCCCTTGATTAAAAAATATTCCGTTTATAATTCCTTCTACAGCTTGGTCGAGTGGTGCATCTTCAAAAATAATGTTTGCTGCTTTTCCGCCTAATTCAAGTGTGCATTTTTTATCTGTTCCGGCAATTGATTTTTGAATCCACTTGCCCACATTTGTAGAACCAGTGAACGCAATTTTATTTATATCCGGATGATTTACAATTGCTGCTCCTGTTTTTCCTGCACCTGTAATAATATTTACAACACCTTTTGGCAATCCACTATCGCGGATAAGTTCAGCAAGTTTTAAAGCAGTCAAGGGAGTTGTTTCGGCAGGTTTCAAGACAACCGTATTTCCAGCAGCCAATGCCGGAGCTATTTTCCAAGCAGCCATCAACAATGGAAAATTCCAAGGGATAATTTGTCCGGCTACACCCAATGGTTTCGGATTTCTATTTGGAAACGCATATTCTAATTTATCGGCCCAACCTGCGTAATAAAAAAAGTGATTGGCTGCCAATGGAACATCAATGTCTCTGCTTTCACGAATTGGTTTTCCACCATCCATTGTTTCAATCACAGCAAACTCTCTTGCACGTTCTTGCATCAATCTCGCAATGCGATAAATGTATTTTCCTCTTTCTTTACCGGATAATTTGCTCCACTTACCAAAAGCAGCACGTGCTGCCTTCACAGCTTTATCGACATCTTTTTCATCTGCATCAGCTACCTCTGAAATTTTTTCATCTGTTGCAGGATTGTAAGTCGCAAAATATTTTTTGCTGTTTGGTTTTACAAACTCTCCGTTGATAAATAAGTCATATTGCTTCTTTATCGAAACATGCTTTGAATCTTCCGGAGCGGGGGCTAAATCCCAGGCTGAATTGAATTTTAATTTAACTTCTGGCAAATCCTTTCCAGAGTAGAAAGCTTTCTTTGTATTTTTATTTTCTTTCATTTTTATTTTTTTGCGCAACACCTCCTTCCCTTTTGGAAGGTTGGGATGGGCTTTAATCCTTCGAAAAATAATCTGAACTTTGATATACACCCGTTGTTTGTTTTGCAATTTGCATCAACACATCATTCGCCAAACTACTCGCTCCGAAACGAAACCATTCGTTACTTAACCAGTCGGCTCCCAAAGTTTCATTCACCATTATTAAATATTGTAATGCTAATTTTGAAGTGGAGATTCCACCGGCAGGTTTCATTCCAACCATTCGTCCCGTTGCATAATAATAATCACGAATGGCTTCTAACATTACCAAGGTAACAGGCATTGTAGCCGCTGGAGAAATTTTTCCTGTGGATGTTTTAATAAAATCTGCCCCAGCATACATAGCAATATCACTTGCTTTACGCACATTGTCTAAGGTAGAAAGTTCTCCTGTTTCAAAAATCACTTTTAATCTGGCTTTGCCACATGCTTCCTTAATAGCCACTATTTCGTCAAATACAAAATTGTAATTTCCTTTTAAAAATTCGCCACGTGAAATCACCATATCAATTTCATCTGCGCCATTATCCACAGCAAATGTTGTGTCTGCAATCTTTATTTCATGAGTGGATTGTCCGCTCGGAAAAGCAGTGGAAACCGAAGCTACTTTTACGCCTGTTCCTTTTAAAGCATCTTTTGCCGTTTTTACCATAGATGGATATACACAAACTGCTGCTACCGTTGGCAATCCTGGAATAACATCGTGCAAATGTGCTGCTTTGTAACACATTTGTTTCACTTTACCTTCTGTGTCTTTTCCTTCCAAAGTAGTTAAATCAATCATGCTAAGGATCATTTTCATGCCTTGCATTTTCGATTCTTTTTTAATGCTCCTCGTTGTAAATCTTGCTACACGCTCTTCTATTCCAACCTGGTCTATTGTTGGAGTAATTCTAAAGTCTGGAAGTGTTATTTTTTTAGCCATTCTTTGTTTTTTAAGCCTTTGAGCAAAGGTATTCAAAATTTTCTTTTTCAGTTTCAAAAAATGCCTTACATTTGCATCCTCAATGAAAACAAACAACTTCTATAAAGGAATAAGCAAATACAGCACAATGATGTGTTGTATGCTATGCTGCATTTAATTTACAGAAGGACTTTAACATATATTTGAACTTATTTCAAAGGTCTTTCCCAACAGGTTAGGCCTTTTTTGTTAGACCTCACCCCAACCCTCTCCGAAGGAGAGGGGGACAGTTATGTCTTTGAAATTGCGCACATATTTTTTGTATATTTATGATAGAAAAAAGAAAACTTTAATTTAATACAAAATCCCTTTTAGCCCCTCTCCTTTTTCAAGGATAGGGGTTGGGGTGAGGTCTATGAAAAATATTTTCCCTACAGACAAAATTTTGCTTCGAGCAGACAAAGAAAATTTGCTCAAACAAAAAGGAATTGCTATCTGGTTCACAGGACTAAGCGGTTCCGGAAAAACAACTATTGCTATTGCATTGGAGAAACAATTGCATGAAAAAGGATTGCTAACACAAATTTTAGACGGAGATAATATCAGAACAGGAATCAATAATAATCTTGGGTTCAGCGATGAAGATAGAATTGAAAATATCCGAAGAATTGCCGAAGTAACAAAATTGTTTGTGAATAGCGGTGTTGTAACTATCTGCTGTTTTGTAAGTCCGACCGAGGAAATCAGAAGCAATGCAAAAAGTATAATTGGGAAAGACGATTTTACAGAGATTTTTGTCAACACTCCGCTTGAAGTTTGTGAAAAACGTGATGTGAAAGGCTTGTACGCAAAAGCTCGAAAAGGAGAAATAAAAGATTTTACTGGAATTAATGCTCCGTTTGAAGCACCGGTAAATCCAGCGATAATATTAACAGATGCATTAAGTATCGAAGAAAGTGTAAAGAAGATATTGGATAAAATTAAATTATGAAAAACTACTCACTCACACATTTAAAAGAATTAGAAAGCGAAAGCATTTATGTTTTACGTGAACTGGCAGCGCAATTTGAAAAACCCGCATTACTTTTTTCAGGTGGAAAAGATTCTATTGTATGCTTTCATTTAGCCCGCAAAGCCTTTGCTCCTGCTAAAATTCCATTTCCATTGGTGCATGTAGACACAGGACATAACTTTGAAGAAGCAATTACTTTCCGCGATGAGCTTGCAAAAAAATACAATGCACAATTAATTGTTGGTTCGGTTCAACAAAGCATTGATGAAGGAAGAGCAGTAGAAGAAAAAGGATTCAATGCAAGTCGAAATGTTTTACAAACTGTTACTTTATTAGAAACAATTGAAAAATATAAATTTGATGCATTGATTGGCGGAGCGCGAAGAGATGAAGAAAAAGCTAGAGCTAAAGAACGTTTCTTTTCTCACCGTGATGACTTTGGACAGTGGGATCCTAAAAATCAGCGACCGGAACTTTGGAATATATTCAACGGGAAAAAACATCTCGGTGAGCATTTTAGAGTGTTTCCAATTAGTAATTGGACAGAGATGGATGTTTGGCAATACATTTTACAAGAGAACATTGAAATCCCCAGCATTTACTTTACACATGAGCGTGAGTGCTTTATGCGCGATGGAGTAATTTATGCTCACTCGCATGTTATTCCTTTAAAACCGACAGAGAAAGTAGAAAAAATGCAAGTCCGTTTCAGAACAATCGGAGACATCAGTTGTACCGGAGCTGTACTTTCAAAAGCAAATTCACTAGAGGAAATTGTTGAAGAAGTTGCAGCCACAAGAGTTACAGAAAGAGGAAGCAGAATAGATGATAAACGTTCCGAAGCAGCAATGGAAGACAGAAAGAAAGCGGGATATTTTTAAATCGGATTTCGAAAGTTTTATTTCGGGGGCAAAAAAATAAAGAAATTAAAGAAAATAAAAATAATTTATGACAGATTTTTCTACAGCAGGATATTTAACCATGGATTTGCTTCGTTTCACAACGGCAGGAAGTGTTGATGATGGTAAAAGCACATTGATAGGTCGTTTACTTTACGATTCAAAATCAATTTTTGAAGATCAATACGAAGCAATAAAAGCAACGAGTGAAAAGCGCGGTGAAGAATATGTGAACTTGGCCTTACTAACGGATGGGCTGCGTGCAGAACGCGAACAAGGTATTACCATTGATGTTGCATACAGATATTTTGCAACTCCGAAACGTAAATTTATTATTGCCGATACACCAGGGCACATTCAATACACACGCAACATGGTTACAGGTGCATCCACTGCCAATGCTGCCATTATTTTAATTGATGCACGCAAAGGTGTGATTGAACAAACGATGCGACACACATATATTGCCTCATTATTGAGAATTCCTCATGTAATTGTTTGTGTGAATAAAATGGATTTGGTAGAATTTAAAGAAGAAGTGTTTGAAAAAATAAAAAATGATTACACCGCATTTGCTACGAAACTTGATATCAACGATGTACACTTTTTACCGATTAGTGCATTAAAAGGCGACAATGTTGTGGATGCTTCTAAAAATATGAATTGGTACAAAGGCAATACACTGATGTATTTATTAGAAAATATTGAGATTACAAACGATACCAATCATACCGATGCACGTTTCCCTGTGCAATACGTGATTCGCCCAATGAGCACTGAGCATCATGATTATAGAGGCTATGCTGGAAGAATTGCAGGAGGCATTTTCAAAAAAGGAGATGCAATAACGGTTTTACCAAGCGGACATACATCTAAAATAAAATCGATTGATTTATTAGACACTTCATTGGAAGAAGCATTTGCACCCATGAGTGTAACATTGACATTGGAAAATGAAATTGACATTTCTCGCGGGGATATGATTGTTAAAACAGACAATCAACCTTTAGCTACGCAGGATTTTGACGTGATGATTTGTTGGTTAGCAGAAAAACAATTACAGCTAAATGGGAAATATGCATTAAAGCATACTTCTAAAGATGTGCGTTGTGTAATTAAAGATATTCAATACAAAGTAAACATCAATACGCTGGAACAAGTTGTAGATGATAAAACAATTAATTTAAATGACATTGCCCGTATCAGTATAAAAACGACAGCTCCAATTGCAATTGACAAATACGGCAAAAACAGAAATACAGGAAGTATTATTTTGATTGACGAAGCAACAAACGTAACTGTTGGTGCTGGAATGATTATATAAAAAAAGAGTCCAGAGTAAAAACTCTCTGGACTCTTTTTAATTTTTTTTAGAATTCTACTTTGTAAGGACAACACTCTTCCTCTTCACCTCATCACCAACAATTATTTTCAGCATATAAATTCCATTTTCCTGATTGGATAAATCTATTTGATTTTGATTGTTTGTTACTTCTTTCGAAATAATTAATTGTCCTAATGAATTATAAATTTCAATTTTTGCAGAAGCACTATTTCCTAAATTTAAAAGCACAATTCCGTTTGTTGGATTTGGATACACTTCCAGGTTTATTTTATCTAAAATTGTAATCCCTGTAGTCATTACTACATAGCAAGCAGAAGTATCAATACATCCTGATTCATTTACAATAACAGCATAACTACCATCAACCGAAGGAGTAAAATTTTGATTTACTGCTCCTGAAATTATTGCAAAAGAACTATTACAATCCACCCATTGATAAGATGTTGTTGAACTGCTGGCAGTTAAAATATTTCCAACTTGTGTAACACCAATGTTCACTGGCGCGTTCACATTTATTGTTGTTGAAGCGCTATTGGTACAACCACTTAATGTTCCTGTTACAGTATAAGTTCCTGTTGTACTAGGACTAAATGCAAGTCCGTTTGTTACTCCACCACTCCATGAATAAGATGTTGCTCCACCACCTGTTAAAGTTACAGACTGGCCTGCACAAATAGTAGAACTAGTTGTAATTGCTGTAACTGATGGTAAAGCATTCACTGTAATAATTTGAGTTGCAGTATTGGTACAACCACTTAACGTTCCTGTTACAGTATAAGTGGTTGTTCCTGCTGGAACAAAAGCGAGCCCGTTTGTTACTCCAGCACTCCATGAATAAGAACCTGCTCCGCCTCCTGTTAACGTTACAGATTCACCATCACAAAGTGTTGTGCTGCTTGCGTTCGCAGTTACTGATGGTAAAGCATTCACTGTAATAATTTGAGTTGCAGTATTGGTACAACCACTTAATGTTCCTGTTACAGTATAAGTTCCTGTTGTACTAGGACTAAATGCAAGTCCGTTTGTTACTCCAGCACTCCATGAATAAGATGTGGCTCCACCACCTGTTAGAGTTACAGACTGTCCAGCACAAATAGTAGAACTGCTTGCATTTGCTGTAACTGTTGGTAAGGCATTCACTGTAATAATTCGAGTTGCAGTATTTGTACAACCACTTAATGTTCCTGTTACAGTATAAGTGGTTGTTCCTGCTGGAA
>Ga0163144_10004979_pt1 | contig 29692 bp, 28 predicted proteins | sample OliLak19BULKMAT1_FD_123175 | JGI IMG/M metagenome (GOLD analysis project Ga0163144, IMG submission 123175) | Freshwater microbial mat bacterial communities from Lake Vanda, McMurdo Dry Valleys, Antarctica - Oligotrophic Lake LV.19.BULKMAT1 | ecosystem: Environmental > Aquatic > Freshwater >...
AAACTTCGAATAATAACTTTCTCCGTCATCCCATATCACATCGTTCCGCGTGGCGGACGAATTCGGATACGGGATCTAGGCTATTTCTTTCCTGATGGGTCCCCAACCCGAAGCGTGATCACACTTTCGATCAAGGATTACGAACTATAGATTGCCTGCTACCTTTTGCCAGTTACCAACTTAGTACTTCTCTTTATATCCTGGGAACCAGTCTTGGTGTAAGTTATTTTCGTCTACACCTATCTTTAACAGTATAGCTTTCATGGCATCCACCATAGGTTCAGGGCCCGATACATACAATTCGCGTTCTATATAGTCTGGTATTACATTTTTGATTAATTTTGCGTCAATATAGCCAGTCTGCCCATTCCAGTCTTTCGGGATTGTTTCTGAAAGTATGCGTTCTATCTGGAATTTTGGCATGGCTTTTTGGCACTTCTTAACTAATTCGGTACAGGGGTCTTCGTCTAATGTTCTTAAGCCATATAGCAAAACAATGTTACGCTCTAAGTCTTTGGTATCGAGTAAATACTGCATTTGTGAAATAAATGGCGTTACGCCGATACCGCCGGCTATCCACAGTATCTTCTTGCCTTCAGCCGGCAAAACAAACTTACCCTCGGGCCCATCAACTTTTATATCATCTCCAGGTTTTAAATGAAACAAATCGTCTTTAAACTCACTATGCTTGCCAGATATTAATCGTGTGGTAATGATAATGTTTTTTTCTGTCGGCGAGGAAGATATGGTAAACCATCTTTCAATTCCCCTCTCATCAGGGTGTAGGTCTTCTATTACGGTATGCAAAAACTGCCCCGGCAAATACTCAAGCCCAGCCGGCTTCTTAAAATGCAGCTGCCAGATGTCTGAGCCGATGTGGATTTTTCTAACGAATTCTAAGCTGGTCTTCATCGGCGTTTCCTTCATCTTGTAGTCTCAGACTCGATCTGAGATCTTAAATTGTTACAGACATATTCCAAATCAAGTTTGGAATGGCACTATTGGGTTAGCAGACTGCTAAGTCTCTGCTATAATTATGGTCTAATGAGCAAGCTAATACAACACAATAAGATTCCAATTACCGTTATTCAGGGATTTTTGGGTGCAGGCAAAACTACTTTGCTCAACTACATCCTTTCGCACAACCAAGGGATGAATATCGGCGTGGTAGTCAATGACTTTGGTGATATCAATATAGATTCAGAGCTTATTGAATCTAAAAGTGAAGAAAAACTTGAGCTGACTAGTGGCTGTATATGCTGTAGCCTGCAGACTCTTGAATTGCAAGATGCTATTGATCAATTTACCTACCCTGGAAGTAATATCGACTATATTATTATTGAAGCCAGTGGCCTAGCAGAACCAAGGGATTTAGTATTTACACTCAAAGACACTATTGGTCTCAAGGTACGACTTGATAGTATTGTGACTGTGCTTGACTCTGAGAATATCAAAAAAAACGCCAGCGAACACGATACAGCCCGTGATCAAATAATTTTTACAGACTTCATTGTTATTAATAAAGTTGATTTAATTGCTAAAGATAAGCTGAAAGATATTTATGATTTGATACATTCATTCAACCCAAAAGCTCGGGTGCTTGAAGCAGTGCGGGGTCAAATAGATGTGCGCTTACTGCTAGATCAAGATATGTATCGTGCCAAAAAATTGCCACAAAAACCTACTCATAGCGAGAATGATTATGATAACCATAGTGAGCACATTCATACAAAGTATTCACATTTCTCATGGACCTCCTTAAAACCTCTTGACCCCATGAAATTCCAAGACTTTGCCAATCGTCGAATGCCCACTAATATTTACCGAGCAAAAGGTTTTATAGATTTTGGCTTAAAGGGTCACAGTAGAAAGTATATTTACCAGTTAGTTGGTGTACGGCCAGAGCTAGTATGGGACAACTGGCGCTCTACAACACCCGAGACCAAGCTAGTATTCATTGGTCAAGCTATTGATAAAGAAGCAATTATTACAGAGCTAGATAAATGTGTCGATACTCAACCCAGTGAGCCTTTGCCAGGTGGTATTGAATTACAGTTGCCCAAAAAAGCTGATTTATAGCTCAACAACCAATAGAGCGTAAATTACCCTGATACTGTGTTGTAATTGAGGCTAAATTACTTGAATGAGTGGTATTTTCAATAGTAAATGCCGATGCTGGCGCGTTGGTTGAAGTTAAGAAATTTAGCTGACTAGTATGGCGTGTATTTTCTTGAGCTAACTGCGTATTATATTGACTTGTATAGGTAGCTTTTTGTGATGTACTACAGGTCTTTGTACTAGAGTTACTACTTGAATTTGAGCTATTTTGGGGTTGATTGATGACTGGAGTAGAACTTTGATTAGTGTTTGGTGTATCTGTATTTGGTTGGGTATTTTGTTGTGTATTAGTATCGGTATTGACTCTGGGCTGACTAACGTCATAGCGAACAGTCCCAACAAAGGCGAGAAAAGCAAAAACACTACATACGGCTATCGTTGCAATACGTAGTGGCATGGCGATATCGCGAAACTCAAAGCTCGGTGGTCGAGTAGTTTTTGAAGCATGAGTACTTTGCATTTTTTTATTATACCACCAGTGTCAGGTAACTAAAAAAGTGAGAACAATTATTTGACTAAGTTTTTAGGTTGGCCTGACACAAAGCTCTCAATGTTATCTACAGTAGTGTGCCTGATCCATTCAAGAGCTTCATATGAGTTAAATGCATTATGGGGAGTAATAATGACATTTGGTAGTTTTTCTAGAATTAGCTGCTCGAGTATATAGTTAAAACCGCGATCAGTATTTTTTTTGAGTAGCTCGGTTTCTTCATTCAATTCTAAAAGTTTTTCTCCCTCAATAACATCTAGGGCAGCACCACCAAGTTGCTGACCTGCGAGTGCAATGACCAGGGCTTGTGTGTCTACAAGTTCACCACGTGCCGTATTGATGAGTAAAGCCGTTGATTTCATACTACTGAAGGCTTTTTTACTAATCATATGGTGGTTTTCAGCTGAATATGGTGCGTGTAAGGAGATGATATCTGATTTAATATATAATTCATTGAGATCAACATAGTGCATATTATTTTCATACTCTAACTGTTTATTAGGAAAAGGATCATACGCCAAGACCTTCATTCCAAAGCCATCTGCAATGCGAATTACGTGCCTGCCTATAGCTCCTGTTCCAATCACACCAAGGGTTTTGCCAGCTAAATTAAAGCCAGTTAGTACAGAGTGATTCAGGTGACCAGACCGTGCTTGATCAAGTGCTGGTAATAATTTTCTTGAGAGTGCAAGCATCAGCATAAAGCTATATTCGGCAACCGTGTCTTCTCCATACCCCGGCACATTACTTACTATAATATGGTAGTGTCGTATAGATGCCAAGTCTACATTATCATACCCAGTTGAGCGGCAAGTAATGTACTTGAGCCTCGGCAGAGACTCTAATACTTTCTTATCTACCTTGCTTGTGACATGAATGCTAATAATATCGGCATTTTTTGCTAGTTCTGCCGTTTCATCATTAAGAGGCTTATTAGTAAAAGAAACTGAGAATTTTTTTAGAGTACTTTGAAAATACCGATGTTCATCAGGAGTTATTTCAAAAAAATGGATGGTTGGTTTTGGTGACATATACTAGTTATGGTTTACGATTTAATAATACAATAAAATCAGATACATTGGCAGTGATATGTCTTTTGATAGTAAAAATACCGCGGATTTTTTTTAGAGTAGCATAGCTTTGGTTAAGCGCAACTGCTTCAGTTGGGTCAATGCCTTGTTGTTTGATTTCGTGACCCGTATAGGCACTATCTGTAATTGCTCCGGCGACAGGAATATTATCTTTTCCATCACTAGCGGCTGATACAATGACACTCCCTTTTGGTAAATGTGGTAAGGCTGATAAAGCCACGTCTTGATTGCGACCACCCTTACCCGGGTGAGTAACATTCACTTGAGTTTCACCACACGCCAGCAAGGCCTCACCAGGCTTAATAGCACGCGCTAAATTTGGCCCAACTTTATTGGCATATCCCGTAAGTGCTTTTGAGTATACTACTGGTTTATAGCCAAGCTCTATAGCTTTTTCGCGCATGGCAGCAATGGCGGTCCAGCCAGATGCAAGTACAATATTGTGTACTTTAGCAAAATACTTTGGATCTTTAGGGGTTTCAACAAAACTGAGCCCACTAAGGCCATATTGAGTTGCAATCTTTTGAGCATCATAAACCGATGTTGTATCTATAACTGTTGGCCCTGAGGCTATCATCTCTAAGTCATTACCCGGCACATCAGAGATAATTAAGCTCGCTACGGTAGCTGGGTAGGCATATTTTGCTAGGTTGCCGCCATGTATGTAGCTCAGGTGTTTTCTGACGGTATTCATTTCTTGAATTTTTGCACCACTTTTTAACAAGTGGTCGCCAATCATTTGTAGATCAAGACAGGTAGTGTTTTTTCCGGGTTGGCAAAAAAGTGAGCTACCACCCCCGCAAATAACCGTAATTACTAAATCGTCTTTGGTGGTTTGCTTAAGGACTTCTATTGCCTTACTCGTTGCTAGAATATTTTTTTCTGAGGGCAATGGGTGGGTGCCAATATATGACTTAATTTTACCAAGTCGTTTTTTGGTAATATCTATTACTACCCCGCCCTTCACTTTGCGCTTTGGCAAGATTGTGAGGAGTTGTTGGGTTGCGCGGGCAGAACCCTTGCCCATACCTATAATGTAAATTTTTTTGTAGTGAGTTAAGTCAAATTCGTTATCGCGAAAACACACAGTATTTTCATACCCAATACAGTCGTTCTGAAATAATTTCTTTAGCTCAAGTGCTTCGTAGCCAGCTTCAGCGATACGTAATGCATCACGCCTTAAATCTGTATTACCAAGTTTGCGGGAGTTTTTGATTATCATAAGAAAATGCTTATGTATATAATTATAGCAGGCTTGAAGCTGAAAGTCAGATGAGTAACAAGTATATATTCTTTAGCAAATAAAAAACCCTTTTCACTGTCGAATCATTACGAAAGTGAAAAGGGTGTAATACTAATTAAGCGTTATTTTTTGAGTCTGTTTTGCAACTTTGTCTGCAGCATTTCAAAGACAGTGAGTGACTGAAGTTTTTGTTCTATTATTTCAATAGTACCAGTGGTCGGTACTATACCTGGCTCAAGAACTCTCAAGTACCATCCACAGCAACCATTTTGCCACATGAGTTCTTCAATGTTTTTGACTCCCAGGTGCCACATCAGCTTGAAACATGGTTGACGAGGTTTACTCACCTCTAAGAGTGCTGTACCCCACTGCCACTTGTCACCAAAATGAACTTCTTCTTCTGTAATACCGGCAGTAGTAAGGTTTTCACCAAAAGACGGTATTGGTAATTTAAGCCCTAGGTCTGCACGCCAAAATACATAGTGCTCAACAGGGTACACATAGACTGCCTTTTCATTGCCACCATGAAGCTGTCGACCATCTGGCTTAGGCTTAGTATCTACTTGTTGGTCACCTTGCAAGTTTGTATACGTTAGTAAGATCTCGTCTAATACTACTGGTGATTTATTGATACTTGAATACACAGGGCCTTTTTTGAGACGACGCAATACTTGTGGCTGAGCCACGTTGACTGACTTGATATCAATAGTCTGAGTCACGATCTACTCTTTTCTGTAGGTACACAAAATCAACAGTATTATCTGTAATTTTTAATTTAATTACAATAGACTATTTTATTTAATATGTATCAAAAAAGACTCCTTTCAAAGTCTCTACTGATAGTGTTTATGCTTAGTGATTCATGCAAAGTCATATTGGAAGTAGATACTGACTCTCCTGGGCAAAGAGTCTGAAATATTAGCTCCTTCCGACTACTTGAGTCAAGCGCTTGATGCGGGTGGTGGTAATGGTCTCCAAAGACTGAACAAGTCGATCTCTGACAAACTCTCCCTGTGGAGCAGCGATTTCGGCTTCACGTATGAGCTGTGTGAAGACGCCAAGATGATAAAGTACCCATGGGTCAGTGAGCTTGGCTGGATCCCCTCCTAGGCCTAGTTGGATACGCACTGAATCGTGCTCACCATTAGTCCAATTTCCACTGTAGAACTGTTGCTTCCAATGAGCCACAATTTCTTCGAGTGTTGCCGCCCAAAATGGGCGTACTAGTAACTCAGGCTTGTCATGCCCTTTATTATCCCCGTACTCATGCTTTACTCGCGTGTAGCTACAGGAAGCGAAAACAAAGCCACCTTCAGGTAACTCAACGATCTGCAAAGCGCAGAAGGTGGCATGGATTGAATCGTCACGCCCTCTTAGCTTCTCTACGTGCCCTCCGACAAGCATTCGACGTCGGAGCACAATTTCTTGTTCGAACCAGGTCATTCCACTAGTCATAACTTCTCCAGTTATCTCACCTTTCGGTGTAGACGTAGGGATCTGAATGTAATTATGCCAATAGCCTTATCCTAACGGATGCAAACTTTGGCACGGTGCACTCCTGCCCAGGAGATATAATAAGTATGTCATCTATGAATTTAATTGACAAGCATTACACAAAAAACCCCTTGCGGAGTCTTTACCCATAGTGCTTATGTTTGGTGATCCCTGCGGGATTCGAACCCGCGATCTTCAGGATGAGAACCTGATGTCCTAGGCCACTAGACGAAGGGACCAAATAAATTTTTATTAAGTGTCTGTATACACTTTGTCTATGCAGTATATCTGTAAGCCATGACTGTTTGCAATCTACACCACTTTTCAGTGAAAAAACAATGCTAGACAAGCGCTATATCGTCGCGGTATTATAAACACAAGTTTTGTTTCTGAGGGGAGTTCTAGCGCACTACAGTGTGACGTTAGTACTTGACAACACAGGGGGTATTTTCGTATTATATTCGTATGGTGAAAATAGTGTATTGTGCACAGATGAGTAACAAAAAAAGTAGTTGACGCTACTAAAAAAGCTATATATAGTGTAGTAACACGTAGCATAAGCACTATATGTAGTAATTCTGACAATACCACACAAAAAATAGAGATCAATAAAAAGGAGGGTGAGATGACTTTTTCGAGTATAAAAAAACGTAATGGCCAGGTGGTGGATTTTGATCCGGCACGCATAATTAAGGCTATCCAAAAAGCTAGCGACTCTGTCGATAGTGAAATACCTGTAGCTATTATTCCTGAAATAGTAGAAGAACTAACATCTCACCTAGAGTCATTCATTGGCGATGGTGTACCTGATGTAGAAGCCGTACAAGATCTTGTTGAGCAAGAGCTAATGCGCGCAGATTATTTCAAGACAGCCAGAAGCTATATTCTCTACCGCGAAGAACACAAGGCATTACGCGCAGTTGAGGCTAACCGCTCTGCAGAAAAACTCGAACACAATGCTCTAAAAGTTACCTTACCTGATGGTAGTATCGATCACTTTAGCTATACTCGATTAATAAAAAATCTGGTTGAAGCAGCAGAAGGGCTTGAAGACTCTATTGATATTGATGAGTTGGCTCAGCTCACTAAAAGTAGTTTGTATGACGGCATTACCCTAGAAGAATTGCAAGACGCTCTGATTATGTCGGCTAGCTCAAGTATAGAAAAAGATAGTGCTTATTCTACTATGGCCGCGCGCTTATTGCTTAGCAAGGTGTATCGTGAGGTGCTCGGTACTGATACAGAGTCAGAAATACCTCAAGCATATACTGATACTTTCAAAGACTTCATAAAAAATACCGTAAAAGAAGGTCGGCTTGACAAACGTTTGCTAGACTTTGACTTAGATGAGCTTGCTGAGTACATTGAGCTAGAACGCGATAAGTTATTTGATTATATGGGCTTAGATATGTTGCACGACCGGTATTTTGTGCAGAATGAAGGCAGAGGTGTGCGCTTAGAAACTCCTCAAATTTTCTGGATGCGTATTGCTATGGGTCTCAGTATTCTAGAGAAGAAAACAGACAAAATGACCTGGACGAAAAAGTTTTATGATGTGCTTTCAACCTTACGGTATGTTCCTTCTACGCCTACCCTATTTCATTCAGGTACAACATTTGCGCAGCTTAGTTCGTGTTTTTTAAATACGGTAGACGATGACTTAAAACATATTTTTAAGGTGTATTTAGACACGGCACTTATGAGTAAGTTCTCTGGAGGTATCGCTACAGATTGGAGTAATATTCGTGCAACTGGCTCGCTTATTAAGACTGTCAATATTCCCTCTCAAGGTGTTATACCATTCTTGAAAATTGCTAATGATACAACAGTGGCAATTAGTCGATCTGGCAAGCGTAAGGGGGCCACATGTGTATATCTAGAAACCTGGCACATGGATATAGAAGATTTTTTAGAGCTTCGTAAGAATACGGGTGATGAACGTCGCCGTACGCACGATATGAACACCGCTAACTGGATTCCAGACCTATTTATGAAGCGTGTTGAGGCTGACGGACAATGGACGCTCTTCTCTCCAAATGAAGTACCAGAGTTACACCATACGTACGGAAAAGAGTTTGAGAAGAAATATGAAGAATACGAGAAACTCGCCGATGAAGGTAAGATAGAACTTTTCAAACGTATTCCAGCCGCTCAGTTGTGGCGAAAGATGCTCACGATGTTATTTGAAACAGGTCACCCATGGATCAATTTTAAAGATGCCTGTAATGTGCGTTCACCCCAAGACCATGCGGGAGTTATACACAACTCTAATCTGTGTACTGAGATAACTCTGAACAATTCAGCCGAAGAAACTGCCGTTTGTAACCTCGGCTCAGTTAATCTCGCTCGGCATATTAGTAAGGGTAAGCTAGACCGTGAGCTGGTTGCCGATACTGTTCTGACAGGTATGAGAATGCTTGATAATGTTATTGATATCAACTACTACACCACTAAAGAGTGTGAAGTTTCAAATATGCGACATCGTCCAGTTGGTCTTGGCATAATGGGCTTTCAAGATGCACTCTATCTGCTTGATATAGCATTTAACTCTGAAAAGGCTGTGCAGTTTGGTGATGAAAGTATGGAGCTGATTAGTTACTATGCTATTCAAGGTTCTTCTCAGTTAGCAAAAGAACGTGGCGCCTATAAATCATATAAAGGTTCAAAATGGGATCGCAATATTTTTCCTGTTGATACGTTAGATCTTCTTGAAGAAGAACGTGGAATGAAAATTGATGTGAAACGAAAAGAAAAATTAGATTGGAAAGAAGTGCGAGCACACGTTAAAAAACATGGTATGCGTAATAGTAATACTATGGCAATCGCTCCAACTGCCTCTATTTCAAACATTTCTGGTTGTTATCCGTGTATTGAGCCAATCTATAAAAATCTCTATGTAAAATCAAATATGAGTGGTGATTTTACAGTGATTAATTCATATCTCATTGATGATTTAAAAAAGATAAATATGTGGAGCGAAGATATGGTGAATAAGATTAAGTTTCATGATGGGTCTGTTCAAAAGATTACCGAAATACCTGCTGAATTACGTGCAAAATATCAAGAAGTATTTGAAATTGATGCCGAGTGGCTTGTAAAGATTGCTGCACATCGCGGCAAATGGATTGATCAAAGCCAAAGCCTCAATATATTTGTTCAGGGTGTTTCAGGCAAAAAGCTAAGTGATATTTATACTTATGCCTGGAAAATGGGCCTCAAAACTACTTACTACCTTCGTTCTCTCGCCGCTTCACAAGTAGAAAAATCAACTGTTGATACAGCTGAGTTTGGATCAACCCATAAGCGTGAGTTTGCTACCGTTGCTCAAGATGCCCCTTTGCCATCATCAACTGCTCTCTCACAAGCAGATCAGACTTGTTTGATTAGTGATTCTGAATGCGAAGCATGCCAATAACTTAAACCCCTTGAAGGAGCTATACTATGCCAATCAAAATGACAAAAGATCGTCCTAATGTAAACTCGCGTCGTATTATTAATGGTGCAGATTCTGATGTAGTGCAACTTCACCCAATGAAACATACTTTTGCATGGGATGCGTATTTGGCAGGTAATGCTAATCATTGGTTACCAACAGAAATCGCTATGCAAGATGATATAGAACTCTGGAAGTCTCCCCGTCTAAGTGAAGATGAACGTTTGGCATTTAAGACTGCTCTTGGTTTTTTTACTACTGCTGACTCTATTGCTGCTAATAATATTGTATTAGCACTCTATGAGCACATTACAAGCCCAGAATGCCGCATGTATTTATTGCGCCAGGGTTTTGAAGAAGCTATTCATACTCATGCTTATCAATATATTGTTGAGAGTTTAGGACTGGACGGTGGTGAGATATTTAATATGTACCGAGAAAATACGGCGCATAATTCAAAGGCGAATTTTATATTAACCTTTAATGAAGGTGTTTTTGCTGATGATTTTCATACCGGAACATTTGAAAGTGACCAGAAATTTCTTGAAAATTTATGTGTTTTTTCATTAATATTAGAAGGAATATTCTTTTACTCAAGTTTTGCCGTCATATTTGGTTTTCAGCGTCAAAATAAACTAGTTGGTAGTGCTGAGCAAATTCAATACATTATGCGTGATGAATCACAACACCTCAATTTTGGCATTAATATGATCAACGCTATTAAAGAAGAGCAGTCTGAGTTATGGGATGATGCTTTTCAGAAACGTATGATCAAGCTAGTAAAAGAAGCGGCAAAGCTTGAGTACGAATATGCTCGTGAGGTGTTTCCTAAGGGTATTTTTGGCATGAATGCTGATGGTTTTAAACAATACATTGAGTACATTGCAGACCGTCGTTTATCTGCTGTTGGCTTACCCAAACAATTTAAGGTAAAAAACCCCTTCCCGTGGATGAGTGAAGCTGTAGATATTTCAAAAGAAAAGAACTTTTTTGAAACTCGTGTGACTGAGTACCAAACCGGCGGTACGCTCGACTGGAATTAGTCTAATGTTATCCTGAGCGCAAGCGAAGGATCTCATCCTAACTCCCGTCATCCCAGACCGGAAGCTGTAATCAGCGCTCCAGATCAGGGATCCAGGCTAATAAATACACAATCATGAAACTATTCCTAATCCGCCACGGTGATTTCGATAAAGGATCGACTGACTTGAACAAGACAGGACGCAATCAAGCTTTGAAAGTCGCAAAACAGATTCGCAAAAGCAATCTAAATAATCGGGTTCGAATTTATAGTTCTCTCGGTCCACGTTCTATTGAAACGACTGAGATTATAGCTAGCAAACTTGGCGTAGAGAATCGTCCAAAGTCAGTATTTGGCAGTAATTATCACGAAACAACATTGCAATTTTCGGAACTAGCAAAACGAGCGTCCGATATTCTAAGACATGATAAAAGAGCTACAATTATAGTTTCTAAAGGTGAGTTTTTGCTCGAGTTATCAAAATTTTACATGAGTGGACCTACAAAGAAGCAGCTAAAAGGCTCGTTACTCGTTATTAAGCTAGCTAAGCTTTTTTGATTATAGCGTTATTTAGGCGTCTCAAACTCTCTTCTTTACCAAGTGTTACAAGGATATCGAAAAGTCCTGGTGCTTCTGTACGACCTGTCAAACTAACGCGCAACACATAAAATAGCTGGCCAGTTTTAATACCGAGCTTTTCTGTGAGCTCGCGCAGAACGGATTCTATTGAGTCATGCTGAAAATCACATTCTTTCAAAACATCAATTGCTGCTTCTAGCCATTTCTGAACGTCCTCTTTACTATCTTTTTTGGTTAATAAATCAAGATCAATCTTTGGTGTGTCAAAAAATATCTCCATAATAAACTTAGCTTCATCGAGTCGCTTCATTCTGTCTTTATCTAGGGCTAAGACTTTCTCAAAATAATCTTGATTGACATACCATTCTTTAGGTACAAAAGAGCGAACTTTTTCTGACAAGTCGTTTAGGCTAAGCTTTCGTATATATTCACCGTTCATCCAGTTGAGTCGTACTATATCAAATTTGGCTGGGCTTTTTTGTACTCTTTGTAAATCAAAACTAGTAACCAGTTCTTCAAGCGAGAATAATTCTTTTTCTGTTCCGTCGTTCCAGCCTAAAAGAGCTAAGAAATTTAGTAGTGCCTCTGGCAAATAGCCTTTAGCTTTGTAGTCTAAGATATCAACATCACCATCTCGTTTACTGAGTTTCTTTTTACCGTCTGGCCCTAAAATTGCTGGTGCATGAGCCCATTTTGGACGTTCAAAACCAAGTGTATCGTATAAAAGAGCATGCTTAGCTGTTGTACTGATAAATTCATCTCCACGAATCACATGAGTAATTTCCATAAGGTGGTCATCAATAACATTAGCAAAGTTATAGGTTGGAAACCCATCGGCTTTTAAGATTACAAAGTCATCAATTAATTCATTGGAGGTTTTAGCTTCACCACGAATTTCATCATGCCAAGAAGTTATCCCGTCACTAACTTTTAGGCGAATAGGTAGATCTGTAGATACATCCGCATTATGTATCGGCTCCATAGACTGCTTGTATATGAATGGTTTTTTACTTGCAATTGCCTCTTCACGTAAACTCATAAACTCTTCTGGAGAAATGCATGAGTAGTATGCTAATTCCTTGTCGACAAGTTCTTTGGCAAATTTCTGATAATGAGGCAGGCGTTCTGATTGTATGTAAGGGCCGTGTTTGCCGGGCTTTTCTTCATACCACATACCTTCATCAGGGTGAATGCCAATCCAGTCAAGACTTTGTATTATCTGTTCTACTCCATCCTCAACAAAACGTTCTCGGTCTGTATCTTCAAGTCGCAAAATAAAGTCACCGTCATGGGCTCTTGCAAACAAATATGCAAAAAGTGCCGTACGGACACCACCAATATGCAGCATTCCTGTGGGGCTGGGTGCAAAACGAGTTCGAACTTTATTATTCATATTCACTAGTATAGCATTTTACTTGTGTAGAGCTAAATTATTAGCTGAGCATAGATTCTGGAGATATCTCGTTGAAATGTCCGTCTGCGAGCATTTGATAGAACACAATCTTAGAGGTAGTTTCTGTAGGATCATAGACAAACTGTATTCTGTCGGCTGAACCTTTGTGATGATAATGAGTTTTTTTATCAACAATAGCTGGGCTCGTTACTCGATCAATGCGGTATTTAACATTATCTTTTTCAAACTCAATTCGCTCTGTTTTTTTAGAAAATCCTGGGTTGTCTTCTAGCTTTTCTTCAAATCGATTACTGTCATCAATAGTGTATTTAGTATCTATTAAATCAATTAGTTCTTCCCATGCTCTGTCGTTCATCATTCCCCCTATAAACTTGTTGCCATTTTAATAATTTGATCTTGAGAGATACCTGTATCACTCCCCTCTATACGATACCACGTGCCGTGGTTAACCCAACTGGCTTGGTTACCATTATACAAATAAATAGTAAGGCCCTGAGCCTGTACGGCTTTATAGTTTTCAGATTTTGTGGCTATGTAGTTTTCTGCCAACGCCTGTGAGTCCCAATCAGTGCGGCTTTGATTAACTGTAGCAGACTTGTCACCATCTTGAGAATTGATGTTATACGATATTGTACCCGGGTTTGCGCTAATATCTCCAGTTACTTTCCACCCATTTGGCAGATAGCTAGGTAAATTAGCACTAATACCGGCCTTAGAGCTCGCTACCTTAATTGCTAGGTTAGGATAATTGATTTGCCACACATATACTCCAAGTAAAATTACACCCGCCATACTTAAGCCCACACTTGCAACTTTACCGGCAACTTTTTTTGATTTTGTTTTGCCTTCTGGCTTTGTTGGCTGTGTCTGATCTAATAAAGTAGATGTCTCACTTGCAGCAGACGTTGCGGCTTTAGCAGCCTGCGCATTGACAGTTGAAACTTGATTATTTGGAGTAATCTTTGAGCCAGCAGTTAAAGGACTGGGTTCTTTGATAGAAACCGAGTCAATTGAACCCTGAGTATTAGTTACTATTGGTGTCTGAGCAATAGGAGCCGGCTGATTAGAAACAGTTTGTAGGGGCGCAGTATCAAGAACACTAGGTTGAGCTGCAGGCTTAATATCGTTCATTGGTCTAATTTGACTAGGAGTAGAATGAATTTGAGAACCAGAATGTATTGATGTCTGAGCATCAGTACTTGCTAATTGACTCAGCTGATCATCAGTAAAAACTCCTTCATCATGACTATCTAAAGATGAAAGTTCACTACCTATATTCTCACCCTGGGAACTCTCTATGGCCTGAGGGCTGTGTGTTATTATCTGCGGACTAGTATTCTGCACAGAAGTTTCTTGTTGAGGAACATTAATTGGCTTGAGGGTAATATCTTGAACCGGCTGTTGAGTATTGGCTTGTACAGCACTGGCTTGAGCTAATGCGATAGTTTGACGAGCTTTATCCATAGTAGAAGCATTAGGTGGCGGTAATAGATCTGCCGGTTGGGGTTGAACAGGAGTATTTTCATCTACAGGTATGACTGAAGGCTGTGGGGATATAACTGGCGCTGGTTCAGTATTTTGTGAGATTGGTGGTGTAGCTGAGGAGCTAAAACTTGGCATAGCCTGAACAGGTGCTGTGGTTTGATTTGAGGCTACTGCAGGTTGTATTTCTGTCGGAGTTGATGGAGCTAACACTGGGTCTGAAATTGCAGTAGTAGGTAGTATTTGTTGCGGAATAGGCTGTGCTGTCTCTGATGGTAGTATAGCGGGTTGGGATGCGGCTGGCACAGCTTGAGAATTAGTAGAAGGTTTTGTATCAGAAACGGGCGTACCGCATTGGGCACAGAAAGTTTTTCCTGCAATTGTTATCTGGTCTTTAGCTGCACAGCTAGAGCATTCCATATCATATCAACCTTACTTACTGTTAAAAATATCAGTAACTACTATTGTAGTGTATATGGAGGCAAGCGTAAACAGTTTAGTTAACGCTTTTTCGCTTGACGACGAATAGAAAAAATAAATTTAGGTATAGACAATTGTCGTTTGATTCTTTTGGGCTGACGAAATAGTCGCCATAACCACTCTAAGCCAATTTTTTGAATCCATTTGGGGGTGCGCTTAATCGAACCACCAAATTCATTATAATCAAACGTACCCCCCTCACCTATCATGACTGTGGCTAGATTATTATTAAGATTTCGATCAATAAATAACTCTTGACGAGTAAATCCCATGGCCACGAATAATATGTCGAGCTTCTCGTGAGATATTTGAGTAGTAATGTCTTTTTCTTCAGTCGGGGAGAAGTATCCATTCCAGACTTCAATATATTTGAGTTTAGGAAATCTTTTTTGAATAGCTAGTTTAGTTGATTTCGGGGGGTTATTTCCGCCAATTATCCCTACGCGCCAACCGTTCTTTTCAGCAAGTTGCAAGAGTGGATAAGTTTGATTTGCGCCTGCCATTTTCTCGGGTAATATTTGGTTTTTCCACTGTGGTTTTTGTAGCCAAAATAGTAGACTCCGCCACGTTTTTAGAAATGCTTGCCGTGGATTACTATATAGATAGCTTGCCGCCCATTGTACTGAGACACCATCGGCTAAAACGAGATCTGCATCATTTAGGATCGACTGGATTTTTGGATCACCCATAGAGGTTACAAAAAATTCAACATAGGGCTTTACAACATAGTAAGATTTTTTGGCTGGCTGAGCAATAAGCTGAACAATTACATTGTTGGCATCAGCGATAGTAAGAGGGTCAACCTCTACGCCCAGAATATTTACACGGGTTTTCTTAAGAGAGGCTTTCATCACTTCTTCTTTTCTTTCTTATAAATAGTATTGATTGTTGAAGTAAATTGATGTTGAAAGGTTGCTAATGAATATGTCTCTGCTGAGGCTATTAAATCATTTTTTATAAAATGTTTGTTTTCAAATTCAGTGATCGCATCATTGACCGCCATCTCTGTTGGTTCGGTAAAGAATACTCCTGTCTTTGTACCAATAGTTTCACCTAGCCCCCCTGCTTTTAGAGTAATCACAGGAGTGGCATGAGCAAGTGCCTCAATTGGAGTAATACCAAAGTCTTCAATACCCGGAAACAGTAGTGCCTTAGCTTCTGCTAACAGTATATGCTTACGCTTGTCACTTACTCTACCAACAAATTCAATATTTGGATTACCAATTGCCGATTTCTCTAAACGTACTCTATCAGGGCCATCACCAGCGATTATAAGTTTATGCTTATTTTTCATAAATGCCTTAATAATTAAATCTATATTTTTATATTGACTCAAGACAGATAAAACTAAATAATAATTTGACTTGTTTGTCTGGATTGCACTCGCTGTATTCACAGGCGGATATACAACTATACTTTTTCGATGATAAAATTTCTGAATTCTAGTAGATATATACTGACTAATTGATATAAACTCATCTACGCCTTCTGTTGAGTAATAATCCCATAAACGAATTTTTGAGACAGATTTAGTAATAAAAAATTGACTAATAGCCCCTAGCTTAAAGGGCCCAATTTTTTGAGTATCTAGATAGTGAGGCCAACTGTCCCAAATCATTCTGGCAGGGCTAAAACAATAACTGATATGCACAGTCTTTTCAGGTACCACGATATTTTTTACCCAAGCACTCGATACTGAGATGACTAAGTCATAACCTTCAAAATTCATTTTCGTAATAGCTCGGCGTATAAATGGTAAGAGTAAGAAAGGTCGTTTTTTAATAAATCCTGGAAAGTATTGAAGATGAGAAGTTATAACTTTATGCCCTGAAAAGTAGCTTGAAAATCTCTTTTTGTTATAGATAAGACAGTGAATATCGGCATCTGGATACAGCTTAGCAATCTCTATTAAAGTATCTTCTCCACCACCATGTTTTACATTGAGCCAGTCATAAGCAATTGCTACTTTCATGTAGTTACTCTCGCTTTCTGAATTCCCAGCAGAGCAAAGAACAGTATTGCGAGTGTACTATCAGCTAGACTATGTAAAAATAAGCTCGCAACAGCAATCCCTATCATTACAGATAATAGCGTTAGTGATATTACGGTGTTTTTATTATGAAGTTGAGATGAAATGTATAGCTTTATAGCAATAAAAGTAAATAGTAGAACATATAAGACAAGGCCAATTACACCGACCTCTATAGCTATCTGTAAATACCAATTCTCTGTAATAAGTGGTGATGTAGAAAAGAAACTAGCTGGTCCTGCGGTACCAAGACCATAACCAAAAGGTTGTTTTACTATGGTATTAAGACCATTCTTCTGCGAATCTAACCGTTGTAAGTCAGAGCCACCCAGCTTGCCACTTGAGCAATCACCATGAATTAATCGAGAATTTATGGCTGGAAACTGAGAACAAATATTAATCCTTGTTATGCCAAAACCACCAATCAAGACTAGTAGTAGTGCTATTACCAGTAGGGTTATTTGAATCTTTTTATGAAGACTAAAAATTACGACAGACAGAACTGCCATTATGGCACCGATCCAGGCGCTGCGAGAATACGTCATATATAGCGGTAAACTAAAGCCGGCAGTCGGTATAAGCCAGACCCATTTTTTTTGTTTAACTGCTAAAGCCAAACACAGCGTAATTGGCAGAATAAGATATGTACCCAGTTGATTAGGCCCACCAAGAGTAGAAAAAACTCTTATAACACTACGTGAAGACTCTATATACTGCCCAGCGATAATAGAGTTCGCGGAATATCCAAGCTTTACTAGTACAGATGGCGGGAAGACCCATGGCTGTAAAACCGCCAATACGGCTACTATACTTGCGGGTATCAAGATAATTTTTTGTAATTTCTCTAGTGAAAAGTAGTTAGCTACTATTTGTACTGATATAAATAGCACTAATACTGAGAGGTTAGTTTTTACTCCCGCGAGTGAAGAATTGGTTTGTGGGTGATTAAGCAAAGTTACAAATATACTGAGAATACATATACTTACAGCCAACACATTTGTTATATCAAACTTGAATAGTTTACGATTATGCAAATATGCAATAAAACTCCCACCAGCAATTACTAGTATTAGTAGTTCTTTCCAAATCTGTAAAATAGGTTTAAAGGCTGTGTTTGCTCCAATAATTGTTACTGTTGCTGCATGAAACGGTACAAGCACTAGTAGTAAAACTATTGCAATCGATGCAAACTGCAGAAGTGATTTTTTTTGAGTCATAGTTTACCTATTAGAGATAACGGAACGCATGTAGTCATCAAGGTTCTCGAGGGCAACTCCAGTACCCTTCACAACGCATAAGAGCGGTTCTTCTGCTACGTAGCTCGGTACACCTGTTACTTTAGTCATTAGCTTATCAATGTTACGAAGTAAACTTCCTCCTCCAGTCATAATCATGCCGCGATCAATAATATCACTTGAGAGTTCAGGTGGGGTTTGCTCTAGTACGGCCTTAACAACAAGAATGATGTCATCAAGTCTTTCGCTAATAGCTTCAGTTATATCGGTAGAATTTAGTTCGACTGTTTTTGGTAATCCTGCCACGACATCTCGACCCCGTATTTGCATTTTCATAGGTTTATCGAGTGGTAATGCCGAGCCAATTTCTTTTTTTATATCTTCTGCTGTACGAGAACCAATAACAAGGCCATATTTTTTGCGAATAAAATCAGTAATCGCACCATCAATTTTACCTCCAGCAACGCGCACACTGTGTTGTGCTACAATTCCCCCGAGACTAATAATGGCTACTTCAGTTGTTCCCTCGCCAATATCGACAATTAGGTTGCCGGCAGGAGCCGATATTGGTACATTAGCACCAATTGCCGCTGCGACCGGCGCTCGAATAATATAGACTCTCTTGGCGCCTGCACTCATAGCGGCATCAATCACAGCTCGTCTTTCTGTTGAAGTAATACCTGTCGGTACACTGATCATAAGTTCAGGACGGCGCAGACGAACCCGTCCGGCGATTTTATTGATGAGATATTTCAAAAGTGCTTGTGTAATTCGATAATCAGCAATTACACCATTTTTGTATGGTCGAGAGGCTGTAATGATATCGGGTGTTCTACCGAGCATTTCTTTTGCTTCATTACCTATAGCAACAATTCTATTATCATCAACACTAACAGCAACAACTGATGGCTCATTGGCAACAATTCCTTTCTTAGGCAAATAGACCCGCGTATTGGCGGTACCTAAGTCAATGGCAATTCTTTTTGCTAGCATATCTCTTATTTTAGCAAACATTTAGTGTCTACAAAAGGAATTGCTTAACAAAGTACAGTATTGGCAGTATAATATTCAAAAGATATATGATTAAAATTTCTCAAACAACTCGAATGTGGATCGTAAGTATTGCTACGATCAGTTTTGTGGTAGTCGGAACAATCTTGCTTGTAGCTTTTGCACAAGGCTATAGTTATGACGCTCGTAGCAAACAAATTCGAACAAGTGGACTAGTATTAATTAACTCGAGTCCAGATAATGCATCAATTTTTTTAAATAACAAAGATAGTGACAGGCATAGCCCTTACAGATATACGAACGCTCAAGCAGGCAATCTTGATATAGCACTTACAAAACCAGGTTATCGTAACTGGGTTAGTCGCCAAAATGTCACCGCCGGCGAAGTAACATTTGCAGATTATGCTTTGCTTTTACCTACTACATTATACCAACAAGATATCGTACAGTCACAGCCATATGATCAATTACTACAAACTCCTGACCATAACCACACAGTCGCATTTAATAAAACCCAATTAGCTCTCTACACAATATCTGAAAGCGGTGAGAGCAAACGATTTTATCAGCCAACACCAGAGATTGATCCACAGAAACAAGCCATTAGTATAAGTGAACTACAGCTTGCAGAAGATGGTCAAAGAGTAGTTTTTCAGCAAAAACTCTTAAATGGTCAAGTACAGACAATTGTTGTGCATATTGATAATGGAAAAATAGACAATCTTTCAAATGAGTTTGGTTTGGTTTTTAGTGATATTAGATTTAGCAAGAATGATTCAGCAGAACTTTTTTGGCTAGAACTGGGTGTAATCAAAAAAATTAAAATTAATGACCGAAGTATTTCTGCAGGCATCGTAACTTTAGTCTCTAGCTATAACGTTGAGCCAGATCGACTACTTGTAGTACATAGCCTGGTAGCTCCAGAAACTACTCAACAACTCATAAGTTATGATCTGGGTGGTGGTAATAAAAAACCTATCACCAGTCTCATGCCGGACGAGAAAGGGTTTAGAATGAGTTTTATTTCTTCACGCTACAGTGAATACATGACAGTTATTCATAATACAACAGGACAGCTTGACTTAATCAAAGCTCCCTACAATCACCCGGTGATCTCTGATTTAGGAAAAGACTGTCTTCTTGTTAATGCAAGTAGAAATGGAAGATTTTTAGTCATAAATAAATCAAATAAAATGCAGACTATAGATCTAGAATATTCTGTTCACTATAATTTTGATACGTCATTAGACGGTTTACAGGATTGGTCTTGGCTTGATGACCACCATTTAATATTAAGACGTAATAGTCAATTATATATTGCTGATTATGATGGTCAAAATGTTCAGCCATTAACAGTTACAAGCAATGTAGTAGGAATGAGTGTACAGCCCAACAATAAAACAGTCTTACCTCTAGATAGTGCGAGTAAATTATATAAACTGTGGCTCACTAAAAAATAGTTGGCATGCTCGGTTTTGAAGTAACTTCAGGTAAATGATTAACTGGCTGGTTTTGTTGATTAGTTGGCTTTGATTGGTCTGTACTTTTATTACCAAACACCCCATTAAAAAAGTTTGTGATCGATATTCTTAACTGTTCAAATACAGATGGTGGTGCGCTCGGTAAAACACTTGGCTGGTTTGTTGTAGCGCTCGGTTCTCTATGGGCAACTTCTTGAGTTGGTATAGCGGGTACAGGGGCAATTTGCTTGGCTTTGACTATAAAACGGCGCCAGCTAGTACCCGGTGGTGTGCAAGTAATAAGTGTTGAATATGGTGTTGAAGTTTGATCAAGTACCGATAGATCTGTTGGCTGAACTACTTTAGTCGACTCTACCTGATACACATAGCGTCTTGATTGATAGTGGATTTCATACTGATCTCCTGGAACAAGTTTTTCGAGTAAAACAAATACAAATTTATAATTGCCCTTCTCCCACCAATCATTACTGGAGTGACCAAATATTACAGAGTTACCATTTTCTCCGGGGTTTGCAGTGCCGGCATAATGCACTACTCCGCCCTGCAAGGCGGTGAGAATCTTTTGTTCTTCAAGGGTATCAATAAATACAAGTGGTGCATTAACGTTAATCTTGGGGATTATCAAGACATTTTCAGGGCCAACAACCTCCGCTGGCGCCGGGGAAACCACAGGTGTCACAGTTGTAGTAGGGGCTGGAACAATAGCTTGAGTATTAGCTGGTTGTTTGGGGGTTATCCAGTACGTTACTTGCGAATACATAAACTGAAAGTTGAAGAGAATCAAAAATACAATAAAACTAACAATCGCAAAACGAGCAGTCTTGAAATGCTTGTGTTTACGTAGTTTTTCTAGCTTAACTCTAGCTTCGGCTTTTTTAGGATCAATTTGATCTGAAGAAATTTGTTGTTGATTGTGCGGTTGAATTGTATGATCAATAACCTGAGGTTTTGACTCCTGAAGTAATACTGATTTTTTTTCTATCTCTGGAGCAAACTCAGGATGGTTAGGATGATTAACAACAGCATTATGTTTTATTGGTTGATGCGCCACATTGGCTTGTGGATTATGAAATCGCGGAATACTACTCGTATCGAGATTCGAGCTACTCTGCTGACTGGGCTGACTACTAGCACCAGGTATATCAAATGTTGGGTCGTCATTTTTTGGAGGCATAATTGGTTTTTTAGGCTTGTATTCATTATAATACAGAAGTTGACAGATTTGATACAATCTACCTATGCTTATTTGTGTTTCTATGCCGCTGTGGTGGAATTGGTAGACACGCACGACTCAAAATCGTGTGCTTCACGGCATGTCGGTTCGATTCCGACCAGCGGCACCAAGATTATAGAATAACTTCGGTTGTTTTATAATCTTGTTTTATTTAGTCAGTTCAACAATTATTTCAGCCAATTCTTCTAGCGATTGGCTCCCACTAATAGTTTGATCGATTACTCCATCTTTAGCTAAGCGCTTATAGCTATCTAGCTGAGTATCAAACCATTCAGAAACATCATTGTAGCTTTCGGTCTTCATCCTGGCACTATTTCTTCCTTCTAGTATGTTCAGTGGAGTTTCAAGTACTAAAATGCTAAAACCCTTTTCTTTGGCAGTACGAAGTAAATAATCTGGAACGTAGCTAGCAAAATATATCACATTTTTACGATTTAATATCTCGGTTGTTGTCTGCGGCACCAAAACTTCGTTCTTCAGCTTGTCATCTGGCCAAATACCACCGTTAGCTTTCATTACTTCTTCATCAGTCTCAGCAATGTGAAGATCGGAATGTTCTCTCAAGTATCGCATTAGTGACGATTTGCCACCGCACGATGGGGCTAATATGATTAGTTTATAGCTCATACGCTTATTATACGCTAATCTTGTTTTATAACACTTTTCAGATTTTGTACAAATTCATTTTCACCAGTTAAGCTTGTACGCAACAAGTATCCTGCCGTCAAAATACGATCAAGTATATCTATTTCTGGATTTGGAACGTCACATAATAAACTCGTAAGAATTGGTATATATAAGTAGTCTATCGACAAATTTTGTGGGTTCTTAGCATTAACCACTCCAGCTTTATCTATATCGGTATAACTACTACTAAGAATCTGATAATCTTCAATACAAATAATATGAGCTTGCAACTTTTGAGATAGACGTTGTAATAAGTTCAGCTTATTCAGTATTCCGTCTTGTGCTTTAAACTCAACTGTCACTTCAATATATCTTGCAAGATCAATAAGACTTTTGGTATTACAGACAAATATATCACCCCGGCGGTTATTTAGTAACTCAGGAGAAATTTTAAAAAGTGCAATTGAGTCAGTACTAAAAATAATTGGTGCATTACGAGATAGAATAAATTTTTCTAAAAATATTTGCAGACGAGAGCTAATTTCAATATCCATACCCGCCACAACGTAATTACAGTTTTCTAGGCTATGTAATGCTTCGTCACTATTGACGTATGGCTGGCTAGCTTTTTTACTACCGTGCAAATATACTTCGGCCGGCACATTATGTTCTTTTAGTTCTTCTTCGGCCACAATAGTTAGATCATGATTCAGAGCGCCTATGATTTGGTATGCATCATTAACTTTCTTTAGACTAGCGTGTTTACCAGCGAGTAAACCGATTTTTCTTGCGTGTACGCGACTTATAGGGCGCTCAAACAAGATTTTCTTGTAGACCTGCGTATTATCATCTCGAACAATATTTATTGCTTCCATAGGCTCTATTGTAGGCTAATTAGGCAATGGTTTGTAGCTCTGGGGGTAATATAGAAAATATTTTGTAATAAGCTTTTTTTCCAGAAACAATTCTGACGGCCGTAAAGTATGCCCGAAGACGATTTTCAGCCTCCACCTTATCATTTAAGTGCTGTAAGAGCTGTAGTCTTTCAATGAGTGTTTCATGCTGGTAGCTCTTGTTCCAGTCAAACACCTTGGTAAAAAAACGTGGTTTTTTTGGTAGCAAGTAGTCTGGAGCATAGGTAAAAAAAAGTTTCTTACTGTCTTCACTGAGAGTTAGTTGTAAGGCCTCGCTCAGTTGGAGAGCTATTCGTTCAGCTTCTGAATTACTGCTAAGATTTGCATATTGTTTTATAAGCGCTAAGAAATGTTCTGGCATAAGTTCTCCAATCAATTATCAGAGATTGTACCATAAAAAACAAGATGTGTCTATGCTCCTATGGAATAACTTCTACTTATCAAAAGAAGCCTTAACAGACGATATAGTATTTTCTGCCTCTTGTAAGTATGTCTTAATTTCTTTTGCAAGTTCACTACCTCGTTTAAACTTCTGCATGGCAGTTTCTATTTCTACAGTATCGCTTTCTAAGTAATCTGTAATGTCCTGTAGTTCTTGCATAGCGGCTGAAAAATCAAAGTTATCCGATTTAGCTTTATTTGTCATCAAATTATACTCCTTTTAGTTACTTTTGCCTCGATAGAGCCTTTTGCTAATTGTATCATAAGCATATCTTTGACTTGAATATTTTTTACTGATTTCAGTGCTAGCCCCTGGTGTCTTACAATAGCATAGCCTCGAGCTAAAATAGCCTGTGGATCAAGGGTACGTAAAAGTGCATTGAGTTGCCTGTAGTCTATTTGGGAGCGCTCCAAGATATTTTTAATATTTTTTTGAATATGGTTAACATTGTCATTAAATTTTGTGTCATATAAAGTTATTAGTGTACTTGCATTATGGTTAAACCGAACAAGCTCTTGTTCGATCTCATGAACTGCTCTCTGGATATACTGTGTATGAATCTTTTGAATTGAATCAATTTGTAAAACAATTTCTTTTTTATCTGGCACTAGCTGTCTAGCTGCATCTGTCGGTGTGGCAGCACGCTTATCTGCCGCTAATTCTGCTAAACTAACATCATCTTCATGACCTATCGCGACAAGCGTAGGTATTTTAGATCCGTATATTGCACGTACAACTGGTTCTGTTTGAAAAGCTTGCAAATCCTCTGCACTACCTCCGCCACGAATAATCACCAATACGTCATACATATCACTAGAAGCACTAGAAGCACTAGAAGCATTACAATAGTCTATTGCTTTTGTTAGCTGATCTGGCGCAGACTCTCCTTGTACCTGCACTTGCAAGTGGTCAATTATTACCCCACCCCAACGATCACTTAGTATAGTAACAAAGTCATTAAAAGCTGCTGCTTGGCGAGACGTTATGAGAGCTATTCTTTTTGGGTATGTAGGCAAGCTTCTTTTACGTTCAGTGGCAAACAAGCCCTCTTTTTCTAGACTAGCTTGTAGTAGCTCAAATGCTTTTTTAACACTACCTTCACCGGCAAGTTCTACAGATCGCACAGTTAATGAAAACTTTCCCCATTTCGTTAGTTTTGGCTGACAGCGAACGCGCACAAGCATGCCATCTTCTAATGGAGTATTTAGCTGGTATATCGACATAAAGCAACCTAGAGTAGATTCATTGTCTTTAATATCAAAAAACACCCACTTGTTTTGATTTATCTTAAAGCTCGCAACCTCCCCTTCAATAACAATCTCAGGAAATTCGTATTCTAAGGTTTGATTAATAAGTGCACTGACTTCACTGACTGAAAATATCTGACTCTCCATACTATATCTTCTTCTTTTTTGGTCGCTTGTCTTTATCAAGCAGAGTACGTTTATAGAAAAACAAACCTATAGGTACGAAAAGCCATAGTGATGTAATTCTATACATAATTGTGACGGCAAAAGCCATATCAAAAGGAATACTTAAGCCCACGAAAGTTGCAACCATGGCAGCCTCATAGACACCAATACCAGCTGTGGCCAGAGCAGCTACTGAGCTTATAAGAGCAATTGTATAGCCGGCAATGACGATTCCTGGGTTGATAATTTTTCCAAATGCCAAAAAGATAACATAGATTGTGGCAATATCCCAAATAATCATCATACAGGAGTAAAAAAATGGTTTACCAAGTACTTTGTAGTTTTGTCGTAAAAATATAATCGAACTATGCATTTGTTCAAGAAATTTCTTTATTCTTTCTCTCCCTAAGACTCTTTTATGTATGAGTCGTAAGAAGCGATTGACCGGCTTGATTGCAAAAAAAGCAACAGTCTCTACAGTCTCAGGGCTGAAAATAAATAACAATGCAGAGATACTAACTATCAATATCACTACGAGTACTAAGATAATAATTCGAGAACTAACCATAATTACTTGGTTTGAAAGTAAAAGCATACCTACTCCGAGCAATAGGAATAATAGATAGGCAAGAAAGCTCAACATATACCAGCTTAGTTGAGCTAAAGTCACATTTGCCGTGTCAACCTCGTCATCAAGTACTTTGCGAATATATGATAAGCCAGAAATTCCACCAGATGGAAAAACAATATTTACAAAATTCATAGTAATTGTTGCTTCTAGAAGTGGTGTAAATGGCGTCTTTTGTTTAAAAATAGCAAAAAACTTTTCAAAATACTTGGCATTTGCTCGATAATACAGATATCTTAGGGGTATCACGAGTAGTAAAACCCACCAATTAAGCAGAGAGAATAGTTGCCTAAATGACTGTACTTGATGGAATTGACTGTAAGCTAAAACTACAATAATAATCAAGGCTATAAAAAACAAAAAATGCCGCAATTTCATATACTCTCTATTGTAGCCTATTTATCACCAATTCACCCATATATTCAGGTATAATTAGCAAATGCAACAACTCGCCATTATTGGTCGTGAAAAAAAACTTGCCTATGCTGAACTAGAATCAGTTTTTGGTGATATACAAAAGTATGGTGATTATGCAGTGCTATTTGACTCTCAGGAGGCTGATTCTCTTTCTCATTTAGGTTCTGTTATAAAGATAGGTAAAATCATTAGTACCGTGCCGGCTGATAGTCGTTATACTGAGCAGATAATTTCTTATTTAGTTACACACTTTAAACAAACCCAAGTAAACTCAATAGACTTTGGCATTAGTGTTTATGGTGATTTTATGCACGGTAATGATTACAAGAACTTACTTATTCAAGTCAAAAAAAGCTTGAAGCGACAAGGAATCAAGAATAGATTTGTCGTACCAAAACATCAAGAGCTCAACGCTGCTCAGATAAAACACAATAAACTACTGCGTACAGGGGTTGAAATTTTACTCGTACAAAATGATGGTGAAATTACCATTGTTCATACTACCCAGATTCAAGATATCGATAATTATACCAAACGTGATTTTGGCAGACCCAGTAGAGACATGGCAGTCGGAATGTTTCCGCCAAAACTCGCTCAAATTATGCTCAACTTAGCCCAAATCACACCCACGACAACCGTTTATGATCCATTTTGCGGAAGTGGTGTTGTATTGCAAGAAGCTATACTCAGAAACAACACTGTTTGGGGCTCAGATTTATCTGAAGAAATGGTAAAAGCCTCAATACAAAATCTTAATTGGCTGAGCCATGAATATAGTCTATCAATTCCTTTTGATGTATTTTCAACAGATGCAACTAAGTTAAGTAAGGTACCTACTGAATTGTATTCAATTATAACTGAAGGCTACCTTGGTACGATGCTATCAGTTGTACCGTCTGAGTATCAGCTACAAACACTCATAACTGAGCTCTCTAGGTTATATATTGAATTTTTACAGGCTTGCAAAAAAGTTTCTCCACAGCCAGAGAATATCGTTATTACCCTTCCCTGTTGGCAAATGTCTACTCGTAGTGACTCACAAGTAGAAAAGCTTAAAATCATTGACCAAATTATTAATCTGGGCTATACTATTAAGCAGTTCAAATCTGTCGATAGCTCTGAACTCATCTATAAACGCCCAACTCAGATAGTTGGCAGACAGATACTGGTATTAGAGCCAGCGAAACATACAGTAGATAGTTAAGAAAGGATATTCATGTCACATACAAAAGCTGCCGGTTCATCAAGAAACGGTCGTGATTCACAGTCAAAACGCCTTGGGGTAAAACTTTTTGGTGGTCAAGAAGTTAAGACAGGCGATATTATTATTCGTCAGCGCGGTACTAAGTTTGAACCAGGTAAAAACGTTATTACTGGCAAAGACTTTACTATACATGCTACCAAGTCTGGTATTGTTGAGTTTTCTGTAAGCCGAAAAGCTAGTTTTACGGGTGCAAAAAAACGCAAAACTGTCGTTAGTGTTTTAGCAGCTTAGCAAAAAGTGCTTCATTCAAGTCTAAAAAACACCCACTACTAGGGTGTTTTTTAGACTATTAAATTCGTATTTAAACAGTATGAGTTTTATTAGCTTCTAATGAGGTCTGTTTTGCAGTTGTTTGTCGTAAGCTTGCACCTATAAAGTCTTTAAACAGTGGGTGTGGTGTATCAGGGCGTGACTTAAATTCTGGATGAAACTGACTAGCAACGTAAAAAGGATGATCATGTAACTCAACAATTTCAACTAACTGTTTATCTGGGCTTAGGCCACTCAAAATAAGCCCATTTTTTGTCAATATGTCACGGTATTCATTATTAAATTCATACCGATGACGATGACGCTCAACGATAGTTGGTGTACCGTAGGCTAAGTATGCTCGTGAGTTTTTATCTAGCTTGCAAGTATAGTCACCAAGGCGCATACTACCGCCCAGCTGCACACCAACCTGACTAGGCATTATATGAATGACGGGGTGCTTAGCAGACGGATTAATCTCCGCTGTATCAACATCTTTTGATTTTAAGACATGCCGAGCAAATTCAATAACTGCCACTTGCATACCCAGACACAAACCAAGATAGGGTATGTTATTTTCTCGAGCATATTTAGCAGCCATTATTTTGCCTTCTACTCCTCTACTGCCAAACCCTCCTGGCACGACAATGCCATCAACTTTCTTGAGTTCTGACTCAATAAAGTCTTCATTTTCAGCATTTACCCAGACAATATTAACTTTTGCATTGTGATGCCAGCCTGCAGCTCGCAATGCCTCAAACACACTCATATATGTATCTTCGTGACTCATATATTTAGCAATCACACCTATAGTAACTTCATTTTTTGAACTAATAATTCTATCCACTAGGTCAGACCACTGATCAAGTTTGGCTGTTTTCTTTGGCAAACTAAGTTTTTGAGTAATATAGTGAGCAATACCGCTCTCTTCCATCCTGAGTGGAACTTCATACACAGTCTTAGCCGTAGGTAGCCCTACGATAGCATCTTTATCTACATCACAGTACAGACTCAATTTTTCTAAGGCCTCGGCTGTTATTGGATGATCTGTACGTACAAATAATACATCTGGCTGAATACCGGCCTCACGCAAGTCTCTTACACTATTCTGGGCAGGCTTAGTCTTTACCTCTTTACTAGTAGCTAAGTACGGCAAAAACACCAAGTGGGCATACAAAACATTCTCTTCTCCGACTTTGCGTTTCATCTGTCGTATAGCCTCAATAAATGCCATAGCTTCATAGTCACCAACCGTACCACCAATTTCTACAATATGAATGTCTGAATTCTTGCCAGCTTCAATAATTCTTCTTTGAATTTCAGCAGTCACATGTGGAATTATCTGTACGCTCTTACCTAAGTAAACACCCTTGCGTTCATTAGCTATGACCTGTGAGAATATTTGACCAGAAATAACCGAGCTACTGCGTTCAAGCTCTCTATCAATAAAACGTTCATAATGACCAAGATCTAAGTCTGTCTCAGCTCCATCACGGGTTACAAATACTTCACCGTGCTCTGCTGGGTTAAGTGTACCAGCATCGGTATTTAAGTAGGGATCACACTTTTGCATATTAACTAAAAAGCCTCGGGCTGATAGTATTTTGCCGAGACTTGCTGCGGTGATGCCTTTTCCGAGTCCTGAAACGACCCCACCTGTTACGAATATATATTTTGTTTGCTTCTTTATTTTACTTTTCATAAACAACCTCACCCCTTTTCACTTACGTTTCTTTTATCATACCGCTTATGACATAGTTGGCGCAAGACAAAAAATGTAGTATTTTTTACAAAAGGTGATTATTTACTGCCCGTTTGCTTTTTGAGTAGCGAGTTCTAATGCTTTCACTAGCTGAGGGTCCTTACCAGAGTTGTAGTCTTCTGTTGTTAACTTGACCTCTACA
>Ga0163144_10004983_pt1 | contig 29679 bp, 30 predicted proteins | sample OliLak19BULKMAT1_FD_123175 | JGI IMG/M metagenome (GOLD analysis project Ga0163144, IMG submission 123175) | Freshwater microbial mat bacterial communities from Lake Vanda, McMurdo Dry Valleys, Antarctica - Oligotrophic Lake LV.19.BULKMAT1 | ecosystem: Environmental > Aquatic > Freshwater >...
AAATGGTTTTGAATAGCTAAGCATGGTCTTGTCTCCGTCATCTGTAAAATATTCATGGAAGTATGACATAGCAAGCTCCCTTACACTTTTATACACCGGCTCTCTATACCGCAAGACTGCATGAGCAGTCTTACTCATTGCTCCCCAATATTTACCTCTTTTAAAAAGTGCTACTACATGATCGAAATCTTTTGCTTTACTTTTGATATCAAGTAGAAGTGGCTTGTGTCCGTGTGACCAAAGTATTGCAGAAGCCAGTAATGCTCCCTCTAAACAATGCGCTCTATTTTTGCGAAGAGTTACACGCGGAGAAAAAAGCGTATCTCCATTTTTGGAGTCATTCTTCGGAATTTTGTTTAGAAAATCTTGTATCAGAGAAGGGGAATGTAATTTCTTGAAAATCTTCTCTTCATTTTTTGTTAGTCCGAACATGTTTATATTGTATCAAAATCTAAAGTAATTAGTTCTCACATAAAAGTCTCTTTCGAAAGACACGAAAAATAAATATATAGTATTTTCTTGCACACATAATATCTAAATATCAGAAAGTATACATCCCTCGAAAGCCCAGACCCTACGCCTAACCACTTTCTCGTGACGTATACTTTTTGATGTGAGTGTGAGTAACAAAAAGCCAGACTCTACGGAGGACCGTCCTCCGGAAAGGCTTATAAAATAAGGTTAAAATCTATCCAAGGTGAGACCTTGGATACTTGGAAGTCCGACTTCCAAGTAGGCTTGACAAAACATGTGGATATGCTACACTGTCATGGTAAATAGTTCTTTCAAAACTTACTTGCAAAACAAGAGTTAAGTGGCCATAGCTATGAGGATTTGATAATAATTGAAACTTCATAGCTATGGCCACTACAAATGTAGATGACCCAATGGCAAAAATTGACGAGTCTGCTGAAAATAAAAAAGCAGATGTGTCACAAATAATAAAACCATGACAAAATCAAATGATTTCGGTGTCGGTCTTATGCATGAATTTGTAATTACTGGTTCCAAAGCTGGGTGGTCTTCTGAGGATGTTGCCAATCTTTCAAAAGATGAAAATCTGATGAAATTATTTCATGCTGTTCTGAAAGGCACTCATGAGATTAAATCAATCGGATATCTCATTGACTGTGATGAAAATCCCTTCATACCAGACGGATGGAAAGTAGAAGAACATCAAAAAGGTGGCAAAATAAAGCTTGACATCTCAAAGATGGAACTCTATCTCTCAGAAAAACAGAAAAATGGATCCATCAAAGGTAATGAACTTCGTGAGGAATTGAAAGGAAAAAAGCCGATGAACACCAATGTTCTAGACTTTCTCCTCAAAAATCCCCATCTCATTCCCGAAGAATGGAAAGGTAAACACATTTTCTTTTGGGGCACCATTTACCGCTATTCCGGTGGCCGCCTGTTCGTTCGGTACCTCCGCTGGGATGGTGACGGTTGGGTCTGGGGCTTCGACTGGCTAGTCAATGACTTCGACAGTGGCCATCCGTCTGCTGTTTCTGCAAGTTAGATTTTATAATTAAGACCATTAGAACTTTTAGTTCCTTTGGCCTTAGTGCTAACTCCCGTATTTTATACGGGAGTTATTTTTTTTGTATAATAAAAAAGGTAGTAGGTGAATATGTTGATAATCAAGATTATCAACTACCGAAACCAGTATCCATACATTGAGAATATTTTTGACTACGGTTTGAAATAGAGTGGTGTATGTAGAAACTTCAAAAATGAAGATACTTGGTGTAGAGAATTAAAGTATTTAAGATACGAAAAACTTTTCAATCCTGAGAGTATTCAAGGGGTGGTGTCATAGAAGATTCTCTGCACATACCGCAATTCCAATGGCAACCTGTACGTTCGGTACCTCAACTGGAATGGTGACAGATGGGACTGGAACTACAACTGGCTAGACAATGACTTCGACAGTGGCAATCCGTCTGCTGTTTCTGCAACTCTCTTCATTTCTCCTCCATTTTCATGGGGGAGTTTTGTTTATCCTGAGTTTTTTTCGAAGGATTTTGTAAGCTGACCATTCCAACCACCAAGCATTCTACCTATTTCTTCAAGTCCAACAGAGAGTAGTAGATATTTTTTATTATCCAACGATTTCGTTTCCCAAAGCACCATCAATAGTATTTTGATTGTGTCTAATTTTCTTATAGCAATGCGAACATAAGAAACTTTTTCTGTTTTCGGCAGAAATGTTGCAATGGCAATGGACTCTATTATTTCTACAAACAATGTATCAATGCGAACTCCGAGAGAATAGCGATGACTTTTTGGAATGAGATTATAAAACTCAAACCATTGCTTGTATGAAGACTTTACTTTTTGGAGCACTGGCAAAAGTGCTCGGGGGGGGGTACTATTCACGGAATGGGGAGAATTCAACTCAGTCATAAATACGAGTATATCATTTCACTCGACAATATACTCGAAGCTTGGCAGGAATTCATCAGAGGAAAAAGAAAACGCAAAGATGTAGAAATATTTGAAAGACAACTAATGACTAATATCATCAAACTTCATCTTGATTTGAAAAAGTTTGAATACAGGCACTCTCTTTATGAAGCATTTAATATTTCTGACCCGAAACCTAGAAGCATACACAAAGCACAAGTTAGAGATAGATTGCTACACCATGCAATATACAAAATACTGCAACCATTTTTTGATCGCACATTTATTAGTGATTCATACTCATGTCGCATTGGCAAAGGCACACATAGAGCAATAAATCGTTTCAAATATTTTGCCAATAAAATATCAAAGAATAATACTAGTACTTGTTGGGTATTGAAATGCGATATCAGAAAATTCTTTGCAAGTATTGATCATGAAATCATGCTTAGAATATTGAAGACTTATATACAAGACGAAAGAATAGTAAATTTACTTGAAATAATAATAAGAAGCTTCTCCACTAGGCAAGACTTAGCGGTAGGGTTACCACTAGGTAATCTAACATCTCAGCTTCTGGTAAATATCTACATGAATGAATTTGATCAATTTGTGAAGCATAAAATAAAAGCCAAATATTATGTTCGCTATGCAGATGATTTTGTATTTCTTTTTGGAGATAAGAATCATTTGAAAGATATTTTATCAAAAGTTTCAGAATTTCTTGAAACAAAGTTGAAATTATCGCTCCCTCCAAATAAAGTTTTCATCAAAACACTTGCTTCTGGAGTGGACTTCTTGGGTTGGGTGAACTTTCCTCATCATAGAGTGCTTAGAACGACTACTAAAAGGAGAATGTTTAGCAAACTCAAAGTATCAGATGTAGGTGAGTCTACTATTCAATCATACAGAGGAATGCTTTCGCACGGGAATGGTTATAAGTTAGGAAAAGAAATAGATATTGTGATTCAAAAAAATCTTTAATTTATTTTCCTTCGAGCATTGAGAGGACTTTTTCGTTGAGCATGACCATATCGGCATAAGCTTTTGCGCGAGCGAGGTCTGCACCTGGATACATTTGCACCATTTTTTCAGCTTCTTTTGTAATTTCGTCTTCAGAATTTTCTATATTCTCTGCCTTAGCAATAGCGTTGATGAGGAGCTGGAAACGAGCGCGTTTGTCAGCTTCAGGAATGAACTCTTCTAAAAGCTCATCTTTTGTCTTTTTGATATGTTTCAAATATTCTTCCATCGTACTTCCATTGTGAGAAATGTCAGATTCTATTGTTGCGCACATTTTTTCTTGTTCAGATTTCAATACTACTTCGGGTACATCAAAAGATGTTTCTTTGATAATATTTTCCATTACTACGATTCTTTTTTTGTCATGAATTGCATGATCGGCTTCTTTCATTAGGTTCTCTTTTATTTTTTCTTTCATTTCAGACATATTTTGAAATGCGCCAAATGACTTTGCAAATTCATCATTTGCTTCTGGCAATGCTTCAGTGTGTTCGTGTACATCATTCTCACCATGTACATGTCCGTAGGCACGCATTTGTTGTAGGTCTTTTACTACTTTTTCTACATCTTCATCCAGTATTACTTTCGGATCATCGAGCGCTACACCACTCGCTATCTTTTTGTAATCAGGAAGTTTGATTTCGGGAAGAGTTGCCACCTTGATAGTAAATTCTAGATTGTTGTTACGAGCAATCTTTGTAATAGATACATTTGGTCTGCCAATAGCATCTATTTTTGAATCTTTTAGTATATCCGCATATATTTCTGAGATTACAAGTTCGGACATATCAGCGAGTAGTAGATCATCAGGAACTTTCTTTTTTAAAATATCATCTGGTACAGCACCTTTTCTAAAGCCGTCTAGCTCTAGATTTGCGCCGAGACTTTTGAGAGCTTTATTTTCAAAGCTTGCAACATGATCCCAATCTATTTCTACCTTGATTTCTACCTCACTTTTTTCTAGTGTTTTTATGTTGAATTTATATTTTTTTTCCTCAGTTTTCATACGGCAGATTCTAGCACAAAAACAATAATGGTCAAAAAAACGCCCTTTAGGCGCACTGAAAGTTCTTTGCTATTTTATTATTAAAAACCTTTTGATAATTCAGGGATAGCTAAATCTTTTTCTATTTCATCTAAATTGTTTAGACCATTGTCAGTATTTCCTAAAAGTTGGGATGGAGCAGGTATTACTTTTTTGAGTTCTACTTTTTTATAATAATAAAATATTCCAAAAGTGAGCATTGTAAGTATCAATAGAGATATAGCCCAAGGACTGACACTACGCTTGTCCTTCGGTATATCGTAAGGCATTTGTTCTAGGATTGTTTTGCCTAAATCTTTTTCCATATCTACATTATATAGTACTATCTGAATTAGTTTGGATAGATTCTTCTATTTTTTCTTTCAAATCAGAAAGACTTTGCAATAGATGAGTACGAGCATCTTTCAGATTGTCTTCTATTTTCTTCAATACATACTTCATACCAGCTTCACTTTTTGTAGGATTTTCTTCTGATATTTGAATCTTTGAAAATTTATCTAGATTTGTCTTTGCTTCCAATAGAAACTTGCTTGTAGAAGTGAGATTGTCTTCTGCGTCCGTTAGGTCGATATCTTTTTTAGACAATAGGTCTATTGCGCTCTGAGTTCTCGCTACATATAGGTTCATTTTGGATATTACGAGTCTCAAATCTGCACTCGTTTTTTGTTTGCGCACGAGTAATGACGGCTGTTCTACAGGAGCTACAACAGGGGCACTTTCAGCCATTACCAATGCTGGCATTGTCAGAAATACGCTCAATATAAGGATATTTTGTAATATCTTCTTCATAAGTTTATTATACATTAAATAAGACGATTGAAAAGACCCTAGATTACAAGGGGTCTTTTACATAAAATGTCTAGTTTTTTACTTCAAATTTGGCTTTGTATAGTTCTTGGCTTTTCAAAATAGCTTTCATTGCTTCATTTTTGTCACCAACACTATCAATTCTGACTTCTTTTTTCTGAATCTGTTTGTAGGTGAGGAAGAAGTGTTCTATTTCTTTGAGGGTATGCTTGTTTATATCAGCCAGGTCCACCACATGATCCCAACGAGGATCGCTCACTGGTACTGCGAGAATCTTTGCGTCACTTTCGCCACTGTCTATCATATTTACAATTCCTACTGGACGAACATGTACCATTACTCCTAATGCGAGAGCATAAGTAGTAAGTACTACTACGTCCAACGGGTCACCATCTTCCCAATGACTCTGGGGCATGAAACCATAATCAAAAGGGTAGTCTTGAGATGTGTGCATCGCACGATCAAGTGTGATGAGGCCAGTCTCTTTATCAAGCTCATATTTATTCTTTGATCCTTTTGGGATTTCAATAATTACATTTATTATTTCTGGAATTTTTTTCCCAGCAGATATTTCGTGAAGTAGGTTCATAAGTTTAGTTAGTAGTTAGTAGTAATTAGTTAGTAGTTGGCTCCTCTTTTGTTTCAACAACTTCTTCTATTGGAATAGATTCAGCGATAGAAGTAAGTGGTACAAAGTCTTCACCCTCAATACTCACTGTTTCAACAGGAGCTATCTCTGTTCCTTTGATATCTATCTTCCAGCCAGTAAGCTTTGCTGCGAGGCGTACATTTTGTCCACCCTTTCCTATTGCTAGAGAGAGCTGGTCTGGTGCTACTTTTACGAGTGCTTTGTGCTCTTCTTCATTTAGCTCAATATTGAGAACTTTTGCTGGAGAGAGAGATTTGCGTACAAACTCTTCTTGATTGTCTGACCATTCAATAATATCTATCTTTTCTCCACCAAGCTCATTCATGACAGTAGATACACGCACACCTTTTTGCCCGACACAGCTTCCTACTGGATCAATGTTGGTGTCAGCTGTCCACACAGCCATCTTTGATCGAGACCCTGGTTCACGAGAAATACTTTTTATTAATACTGAGCCCGATGCTATTTCAGGGGACTCATACATGAAGAGTTTTTCCAAGAATTTCGGATGAGTGCGAGAGATTCGAAGTACAATACCTCGAGGAGATTCTTCTACACTATATAGGTATCCACGGATTCTAGCTCCACGCACATATCTTTCATTGGGGATCTGCTCATTTGCAGGTATGATACCTGTCGCACGATTGAAATCTATATAGACTATCCCGCGGTCAACCTTCTGTATATGGCCACTAATAATGTCACCTTCTTTTGATCCGAATTCATTCATGATAGAAGTTTTTTCAGCTTCACGAATGCGTTGCATGATGACCTGCTTGGCAGTCTGTGCTGCAATGCGACCAAAGTCTTCTTTTGGTTCAAGAGGAAATACTATCTCGTCTCCAATCTTGGCATCATTTTTCATGATGAGAGCATCATCAAGGAGGATATGCTTTTCTTCACTATAGTGCTCTCTCTCATCACCCTCTTCAGCCGGTATATCTGCTTCATCCTCAAAACGAACAACTGTGTCGTCTACTACAGTCTTCACTTGTTCAAATGAAACAACCCCCACATTCAAATCTATCTGAGCTCTGATTACTTGTCCTTTTTGTCCATATTCCTTTTTATAAGCAGCTGCGAGAGATTGCTCTATTGCTTCAATGAGCTTGTCTCTACCTATCCTTCTCTCGGTTTCGAGCTGTTCTATTGCTAATTTTAATGCTTTTATATCCAACATATATTTGATTGTTATTTTCCGCCATCCGTCGGCTGACGGAGGCGGATGGCTTTTAAAAAGAAATGCCCGACCTTTCCGAGGCGGACATTTACATAAAATTAATATAACACAATGATCGGTTTTTGCAAAATAAAGGGCCTGCGCTATGCGCAGGCCCCAGGGGTACAAAAAACTATTACTTTAAAACCAATACCTTCAAAACCTGCTTTTTGTTGAGTGAATTTTCACACTCTATAATGTATAAGCCGTTTTGAAACTCTCCAACATCGACCTCTACTCCATCAAAGCTTATTGAAAAATTGGGAAACAAAGTATTGCCTTGTATTCCACTCACTTTCAAAATTCTTTTGGCATCTTTTAGAAAAACACTTTTTGATGCTGGATTCGGATAAGCCATTATCTCAGTTTCAATACCACTATTAACAGCAGTTATTACTGATACCACCTTTTTCCTTTCAAAAGTAAAAATGGTTTTGACGGAGATATTGCCACTTGCATCTTTGGAAGTAATAGTCACTCTATACTTACCTTCTGGTAAGTCTTCTTTGTAAAATGACCATATACCACTTTCATTTGATGTAACACTGGTTAAACTTACCACAGTATTGTTTGTGGTATTTTCAATTAGTATTGTTACTATTGATTTTGGTTCAGCTGTCCCCGAGATATTTATGACAGTGTCTGCGTCTTCACCAACAAAGCTCTTAACAACAGGTGGAACAGGAGGAGTAATGTCGGACAAAACATAAATGTTTTGTCCGAAAATTAAATTATCATTATCCTCGATCAAGAATATCTGACCATCTACTACTTCTACTCTACTTCTATCCATACCACCATCACTTTCTTTTATAAATGGCGGGGGAGGAAGATTTGTAAAAATTCGTGTTTGATCGTTCCACTTCACTATATTGTTAAAGGGTTTACCGTTGACCTCTTTAAATGTACCAGAGAAGATAAATTCCCCAGTTTTCTCATCATAAGCCATACCATTGATCCAGTTCTCATAAGACCAGTTGGCATTAGGATTTGTGAACCTCGCCATTTTCTGTGTTGAGCCATCAATACCTACTTTTAATAGATAGATTGGCCAAGTTAGAGAATCTTTTTGCCACGCCACATACATATGATTTTTGTCAGATATGGCACAAGACATGTATCTACCGCTAGTAGCAAAGAATGGCCCTATAGAATTTGTTATTGGATCACTGTTTGACAAAATAAATTTAATTGTTTGTTCTGTCGAAATTAAAACTGTACCATCAGATTTTGAAATACTGTGAAATGGATAACCTCCATAAATACCAAAACTGGTTGGATCACTAGCATAAGGAATCTTTTGCACTGTGTTATTACTAAGATCCCACAAAGCAAAACGAACAGCTCTGAATGTTCCAGACTTACTTTTTACATGGAGAAAATCCCCCCATATTACAGCTTTTGAATTACCAATAGGATAAATCCCGCTGACTAAGCCATCAAACTCAAGATCCCAGACACCTTTATAAGTGTTATTTAACTTATCTAGTACATATATGGCGGAATAAAATCCTGTTCCAATATAAGCACTATCAGTATTTTCAATACCGACGTACTCATTGTTGTACATTTTTTTGTGGGTATAAACCGCACTGTGACTGTGAGTGAATCTAATTTTTCCAGCGCTTTGATAGATAACCCCATTTTTCTTCATAGAATTGGAATCAAACCCCTGCTGGATTATTTGTCCGGTCTTCTCGTTGAAAATGAGATAAGCATCAAAATAGCCATAGAAAGAAAGAGAGTCTTCCTTGTCTATTACCTTTATAAGAGAGAAGACACTACCAGCTTCTTTGAAGCTCTTGCCGAAACGGTACTTTTTGTTCCAAGTCTCTTGTTGTGCATAAGTTTGGTGGGACATCACTATGAAGCCCACTAGAATAGTCATGACGATATTTTTCATAGTTTTAGTTTTTTAAGGTGCGTTTTTTGATTTTCTTTTATTAAACCAAATTAAATAGAAAAGTCAAGTAGTTTTTCCACTTCTGTACTTAGTCAATAAACTTTAATTTGTTATACTTTTAGAGATGAAAATTCTAAAAATACTAACTTTTGCTTTTGCTCTCGCTTTATCATTTAGTATTTTTACTCACGCCTCTACTACTGACAATGTTACTGGCTACGCATGGTCTTCAAATATCGGCTGGATAAGTTTCAACAATTGTACTGATTCTAAAAACGCTACTACTTGTACTGGACAGAATTATGGTGTCAAATTTGATCCGGTTACAGGGGTTGGCTCTGGCTATGCATGGTCTTCAAATATCGGCTGGATCTCTTTCAACAACAGCGAAGTTTCGTCAAATACAAACTGTCCTGTTGGAACTGGTCCAAACTGTGGTCCATCTATAATATGGAATCCTGATGGTCCATCTATAATATGGAATCCTGATGGTAGTGGAAATATGAAAGGTTTTGTTAGAGCGTGTTCTGTTTTCCTAAATTCTACTACTGGTGGATGTAGTGGTCCATTGAGACTGCTTTATGAAACAGGTGGTTGGGATGGCTTCATCTCTATCGGAGATGGTGTCAATACTAATTGGGGAGGAAAGATTGCGGCGGGCACAGGACTTATCTCTGGCTTTGCTTGGGGAAATGAAGTAGTAGGCTGGGTAGATTTGAATGGTAGTGGAAATACAAAAATATATTTTGGTGAAAAGCCAGTAGTAGTAGTAACACCATTTACAACAAATGGTGGAAATACTGGATCTGCTCACTATGCTGAAATTGCCGCAAAAGTAATATGGACTGCTACCAATTCTCCTACATCTTGTACAGTATTTAAAAACAATGTTTCTTTGGGAGATTTTTCTAGTCCATATAGTGTTCCATCACTCACTGTTGATACTGACTATAGAGTAGATTGCAAAAACTCTGCAGGTACAGGAGTAGGCAATACAGTAAGATTTACTATTCCACCACCACCAACAAATCTTGTTGCTAGTTGTCCACTTCCTGGCACAATGGATTATTTAGATTGGACATTACCCGCATCATATACGGGTACTTATGTTCGATCATACAAGACCCCTCCTTCATCTATAGATTATGATGCTGCCTGTAACCCAGCCAAAAATTCACCTGATGGCACCTGTTCAGCAATAAACAGTAATACCTTCTCAATGTCTACAACACCAGGTAGTCAGTATTATTGGTATCTTCATACCAAAGCTGATAATGGAAACTGGAGTGTCGCTGTACCTGGTGGAACATTTACCTGCCAAGCTCCTACTACTTGTACTCTCCCACAAGAATTGGATTCAACTACCAACACATGTTTTACTCCACCAACATGTACTGCTCCACAAGTTCTGAGCTCAGACAGAAAGTCTTGTGTAAATTGTTCAGCAGGAGAAGTTTACGAATCTAGTTCTGGCACATGCATCAATGAATCTTCATGTTCTTCACCAAGGATTATCAACTCTAGTAGAATGTGCGTGGATCCTATTTCTTGTGCGCCACAGATCCCAAGTGCTGATGGGATGAGTTGTGTAGATTGTCCTACAGGAAAGACAAGTACATATGGACTTACTTGTGTGGACAAGAAGAAGCCCACTATAAAAGAATTTTAGTATACAATATATAGAATAAATTTATGGATGAAAATAAAATTTCAAAAAACAAAAAATTAGTCTTCTTACTTGTGGGGATCCTTGTTCTATTTATTGTTGCCTATTCTATATATTATATTTGGTATACAAAGAGTGACACATATGAAATAGAACAGCGCCTATTGGGATTGGAGCAGTTAGAAAAGAGTTCTGCTCCTATCACGGCAACAATAGATGACAGAGTAAACAATTTGAAAAATTTGGAAAAGTCCTCAAAAGCAGTAACTGAATCTACTGCTGATAGGTTACAAGGCCTTGACGCCCTTTCAGGAAACTAACAATGGGTTTATAATAAATATATGAATATCAAAAAAATAATCAAAACAACACTCGCCTTAACAATAGCTCTATCTATAGCGATAGCTGTAAGCTACGCCCAAACATGGACACCCCCTTCTGCTACGGCTCCAGCAGGCAATACCCCTCCCCCTGTGAATGTGGGTACAACAGGCCAAGTCAAAGACAGTGGCTTGTCCGTAAAGGGTTTTAGTGCCTATATGAATTCTTGGTTTGATCAAAATGTTTCTATAAAGGGATCTATAGGAGGAGTGGCGAGTACAGCCAAATCTACCGATTTAATACCAGCACCAGCACCACTTACTGTAAGTACAGCTATTAATGGACAATCTATAAAACTCGCTAGTTTGGCTAGTGCATTTGATCATGGAAGAATATGTTCTGATAATGCAGGAAATGTAGTTAGGTGTACAGATATAACAGGGTGTGCACCAATAAAAGGTTCGAGCTTTACTGTTACAAAAGGAACTTGTCCACAACAAATACAATATCACTACTCTACACACTCTGGAAATGGAAACTGGAATAGTCCTTATCCTAGTTACACCAATCAAACTCGTGGTGCTCAATTATGTGTAACAGCTGGATGGCAAACATTTAATGGCGGTAGTCTTACAATATCCAATGTGACCTCTCAAGCTAAAAACTTTCTTGTTATTGGCGAGGCATACGTAGGTAATGATAGTGGTGTAGACACTTTTTCTTATAGATTAGATATAAATTCTATTACGGCTTCAGGACCAGTAGGAACAGATCAAATAATGATAGATTATGCACCGGCTAATCAATATGCTGTACCAGCATCTCTTCGTGTTATGTCAGTAGAAAGAGTAGATGCACTAACATCGGCATCCTTTACTGGTAGACTAGCCGTAGTACAGGGTTCGTGTGGAAGGATTTATGGAATGAAAACAATTGCAATTCCATTTGATTAAAAAAATTAAAATTAAAAAAACTCTCCATCAGCCGGTGGAGAGTTTTTTATTGGTTTTTATTTGATACAATATAGATATGGTCATTGATGAGAAGAAACTTCGCAATATGTTGCTCGATATAAATATCGTATCGATGGATGATCTTGCGCGTTTTGATGAAATACGAAAAGCAAATCCGCAAACTCTATCAGACTTTTTGCTCACTAGTGGCAAGGTCAAAGAAGGCGAAGTCAAACGTCTCGAAGCTTATATTCTCGGTATCCCATTTATTGGTCTCGCAAAAGAAAAAATCAAAATAGAAATTCTCTCTCTTATTCCCGAAGCAATTGCCAAGAAGTACAATGTCGTCGCTTATAAAAAGACTGACAACAATCTAGAAATTGCTCTCCTCGATATAGACAATCTCGCAGCGATAGACTTCATCAGGAAAAAAACTGATCTGAAGATCTTGCCTAGAATGACCGACTCTGAGTCAATCAAGGAAGTGCTTCAACAGTACAAACAAAGTCTCAAGGTTGAATTTGATTCCATTATTCAAAAAGAAATTTCTAATATCAAAAAGGTTAATGATGAAGGCGATTCACCTACGAGTGAATCTGATCTGAAAAAGTTGGCAGACGATTTGCCTGTAGTGAAGATTGTAGACTCTATTATTTCTCATGCTATCAATCAAGGAGGGTCAGACATACACATAGAGCCTGGTGAAAACGAACTTGTGATCAGGTATCGTATCGACGGCATTTTGCATGATGCTATGACTCTACCAAAGGAGGCGGGCGCTGCTATTACTGCTCGTATAAAGGTGCTCTCAAATTTGAAACTTGATGAAAAAAGACTTCCACAAGATGGAAGATTCAAAATCATTCTCGATGAACAGCCGGTGTCATTCCGTGTTTCAACGCTGCCTACATATTTCGGAGAAAAGACCGTGATTCGTATACTGCGCGAATCTTCTAGTGGATTTTCTCTCGAAGGTCTTGGTTTTCATGGTGAATCTCTAGAGAGAATTCATGAAGGAATGAAACAGCACTCCGGTATATTGCTTGCCTCTGGACCGACAGGGTCCGGTAAGACTACTACTCTATATACAATGCTTGATATATTGAATACTCCAAATGTGAATATTTCAACAGTTGAGGATCCTATAGAATACCAAATGCCGAGAGTCAATCAGACTCAAGTGCGATCTGATATAGGTATGACCTTTGCCAACGGTTTGCGTGCACTGCTTCGACAAGATCCAAATATCATAATGGTAGGAGAGATTCGAGATGGAGAGACCGCATCTCTTGCTGTGAACGCTGCGCTCACCGGACACTTGGTACTATCTACTATCCACACCAACAGTGCTGCTGGTGCCATTCCTCGTCTCATCGATATGGGAGTCGAGCCATTTCTCATTGTATCTACTGCCAAGACTATCATTGCTCAGCGTCTGGTGCGCAGACTCACTACTGTGAAAGAAGAATACTTTTTGTCTGACGCAGAATTTAAATCTCTAGCGAAGCTTGTGGACATGGATAAAATGATGAAAGTTTTGGTAGAAGAAAAGGTTTTGCCAGCGGGTATGAAATGGGAAAAAGTTCCATTTTGTAAACCAAAAGAAAACAAAGAATCTCCCGATGGATACAAAGGGCGTATTGGTATTCACGAAGTTCTGAAAATAAGTCCAAGTATCAAAGAAATAATTTTGAAAAGTGGAACAGCGGATGAAATAGAAGCTACTGCCAAAAAAGAAGGTATGGTGACAATGCTTGAAGATGGAATTTTCCTTTCTGTACAAGGCAAGACCACTCTCGAAGAAGTCTTACGCGTTGTGTCGGAATAAAGCTCTTGGTACAATTTCAATATGAAATTTACTTACAAAGGTCGAAACAAAGAAGGTGTGGTGGTGGCAGGAGTAGTAGAAGACAAAGACAAGTCTGATGCTATTTCACACATCAAAGATTTAAATATTTCCCCAATATTCGTCACACAGAAAAAAGGATTGAGTTTCAATATTGAAATCTCTATATTCAATGGTGTCAAGCTGAACGAAAAAATAATCTTTACAAAAAACCTTTCAGGAATGTTGAAGGCGGGACTACCACTCTCTCGTGCTTTGCAGGTACTTGAAAAGCAAACAACGAACGTCTACTTCAAAAGGGTGATTAATGCAGTACTCGACAATATCGACAAAGGAGGGACATTTTCTGACGGTCTAGCAAAATTCCCAAAAGTCTTCTCACCACTTTTCGTCTCAATGGTACGTTCTGGTGAAGAGTCTGGTGGACTACCGACAGCTCTTTCTGAAATCGGTATAAACCTCGAGAAGACTTATGGATTAAATAGAAAGATAAAAAGTGCCATGATGTATCCATCGGTCATCATTTCTGCAATTTTTTTGATAGGAATACTCATGTTTATCTATGTTGTGCCGACTCTCACCAAGACCTTCAAAGAATTAAATGTGCAGCTCCCATGGTCAACCAGGCTCGTGATAGGGATCAGTGACTTATTGGCAAACCATCTTGTATTTGTTGTACTAGGACTTTTGGTTTTGGTGCTTATAGGTATAGTTGTATTTAAAAATGAGAAGACAAGGAAAATGATTGATTATGCTTCTGTTAGAGTTCCAGTACTTGGAGTATTGCTTCAAGAAGTGAATTCAGCTAGAACTACTCGCACAATGTCGTCTCTACTCGCATCGGGAGTGAGTATAGGTCGCGCTATATCTATTACAGAAGAAGTCTTGCAAAACTTTTATTACAAACAAATTTTGAAAGAAGTAGAGACGGTGGTACAAAAAGGTGGATCAATATCTAGTGTCTTCAAAAAGAATACCAAGCTGTATCCAGTAATGGTCGGTGAAATGATGGAAGTAGGAGAGGAGACAGGCAAGCTGTCAGACATGCTTTCAGACATCGCACTATTTTACGAAGGAGAAGTCGATGCCAAGACCAAAGACCTCTCTACTATTATTGAACCAGTTTTAATGATATTTATTGGTGCAGCGGTGGGATTCTTTGCTATATCGATGCTTACACCAATGTACTCTATAATGGACTCTATCAAATAATATTTATCCCGTTAGAAATCAAAACTATGTATAAAAAAACAAATATTAAAAATATAAAAATTTCTAATGGGATGCAAAAAAATGGATATACATTAATTGAGCTAGTAATGGTGATAGCTATCATAGGTATTATGTTGGCTATAGTAATAGTTCCACTTTCTAAATTTAGAAAACAAGAAGCATTGCAGAATACAACAAATGCTATTACTTCAATTCTAAACGAAGCACGCACCAAAACTTTGTCAGGATACAACAATACTACTTATAGTGTGAGAATAGAGAGTGATAGAGCTATTCTCTTTGTCGGGACAACGTACTCAAATGGCGCATCAACAAATGAGATCTATACGTATGAATCACCCACAACTGCAACATATAGTCTACAAGGAGGCGGACAAATTATTTCTTTTGTCAGATTGAAAGGTACTACAACTCAATATGGTACAATTACTACTAGTGTTACAGGTGTCGGAACGAAGACTATCACAGTCTCTTCCACCGGTGCTATTGTTAGAAATTAAAAATGAAGAATTTTTATAACAAAGGATTTTTTTTGGTAGAAGTAGTAGTCGCTACGGGGGTGATTGCTGTTACATTGATACTTCTTCTAAGTACTATCCAAAATAGTGTGGAAATTTCTCAAAGAAGTATGGAGCGATCAATGGCAAGCTATGCTCTAGAAGAAGGAGCTGAAGCTATAAAGGCTATTAGAAATAATAGTTGGTCTACATATATAGCGACACTTACAGCTGGAAATACGTATTACTTATCATGGAGTAGTAATGCTTGGACTACAACTACCTCCCCACAAACAGTAGGAATTTTTACTCGGACTATTGTTATGTCAGATGTCTCTCGTGATTCTACAACCAAAGACATAGTGACTAGTGGTGGAACAAATGATGTCAATACCAAGAAATTTACTGTCACAGTGACATGGACTCCACAGGGGACTACTACATCGAAGTCTGAGGAACTTAGCTTTTATATTTCAAATATATGATGAAGAAATTTCAATCACAAAAAGGATACTCATTGATAGAGCTTGTTGTTTATATAGCAATCTTTGCGATGCTTTCAGTTGTACTCACAAGATCATTGGTTACGATAATACGAACTTATGCTTCTGCTCAGTCATATAGGACACTACAGACAAATGGTGAGCTTGTAATGGAAAGACTCTCTAGAGAGCTTCGTGATGCCACTACTATCTCTTCAGCTACATACGACTCTAGTCCGGGAGCAATAGCTCTCTCTGGAACAGACGCAGGTGGTGCTGTCCATACAGCGACATTTGATGTATCCGGAGGTGCTATTCGATTGGATGGCAACAATCTCACTACAACAGATGTGACGGTCACTTCTTTTATACTTAGAAGAATGACTACAGCTGTAGGTAGTCTCATAAAAATTGAGCTCACTCTCACGACGAATCGTGGCAACGTTGCTACAACGAGCTTTTACTCAAGCTTTACCTTGAGAGGAAGATAATATGAAAAAAAATTTATTTAAAAACAAACAAGAAGGCAGTGCTCTAATGGTGGTAATGGTACTATTTGTTGGAGTATCTTTATCTGTTGGGCTTGGGCTCACAGTCCCAGTAATCAGGGCAAATAGAATAGCTACAAATAACTTAGAATCAAAAAGAAGTTATTTTATTTCTGAATCAGGGATTGAAGATGTTTATTATAGAATGAAAAATTCTATAATAGTCGGAGCATCAGAGACTTTGACTATAGGTTCATCTACTGCCACAACCACTACAACAGATATTTCTGGCGGTAGAAAGACTGTGCAGAGTGTAGGAATTACAAACAATAGATACCGCACCACAGGACTGGGTGTTTCAAAAGGAGAAGGGGTATCTTTCAACTACGGTGTGCAATCCGGTCGTGGTGGAATCGTGATGGGAACAGGATCTAGTATTGTAGGAAATGTATATTCAAATGGATCAGTGACTGGAGCCGGATCCGTTACCGCGTCTGCTGTAGCAGCAAATAGCAACGCACTAGTACTCGATCAACAAAACGATACTCCATCTACACCAGAAAGCTCTATTATTTTTGGAGACTCGTCTACTACTGTGGACTTCGCCCAAAGTTTTCAAATCACTACTACTGAGCCAATAAATAAAATAAGTCTTTATATAAAAAAGACCGGCGCACCAGGAGGTGCTACTGTCAGAATTATCAAAGACTCAAGTGGTTCTCCTGGTACTGAAAACATGATGACAACCCAAGGGACACTCTCTGCTTCATCTGTTTCAACATCATACGGATGGGTAGATGTTACATTTAGCAACAACCCTACTCTGTACTCAGGAACGACTTATTGGATTGTTCTTGATATGAGTACAAGTAATGGTTCGAAATACTATACACTCGGTGCCAATACAAATGGCTATGCAAATGGATCTGGAAAAACCGGAGTTTATAGTGGGACATGGAATGATTTGAGTCCATCAACACTAGATTCTTATTTCAAACTCTACACTGGAGGAATATTTGGCACTATAAATGGAATAGCTGTAGGGCAAGCTGGTGTTGGAGATTCATGGGCGCACACTATAACAACAGGAAGTACTGCCGGTACGAAGTATTGCGTAGTGGGTACTAGTTGCAACACTTCTAGAGCAGATCCTATGCCGGTACCTTACCCAGTAAGTGATGCAGATATAGCAGAATGGAAAAGTGAAGCCGCGCTCGGGGCTACTATCGAAGGCAATTACACTGTTTCAAGCAATATGTCTATGGGTCCAAAAGTCATCAATGGAAATTTGACAGTCTCTGGCAACAACACAACTCTTACTCTTACCGGTGTTATACATGTAAAGGGTAATTTCTTGATAGATAACAATGCTATTGTAAAATTAGATGCATCTTACGGCTCTGATGATACTGTTGTTATTTCTGATGGTAGAATCACAATCAGTAATAATGCAACCTTCCAAAATTCTGGAACAGCAGGGAGTTATGTGATGGCTATCACTACGAGCGATTGCCCTATTAGTAGTTCTTGTTCTGGAAATTACGCAATAAACATTGCCAACAATGCTGGAGCCGTGGTTCTCAATGCCCAAAGAGGTACTATCAATATCAGTAACAATTCGAGTCTAACTGAAGCTACTGGAGAGATATTGATTATTAGTAATAATGCAACAGTGACATATGTTAGTGGTCTTGTAGATATGTTTTTCTCTTCTGGACCAGCCGGAACATGGACTCTAGACTCTTGGAAAGAACAGTAATTGCGCTTGTGATATAATGGCACCATGATTCTAATAGGTAATTGGAAAATGGCACCTGGTAACACGCTAAAGGCAGTGTCTTTGGCTAAAAAGACCAAAAATATAGCAAATATAAACAAGAAAAATCTTTCTGTAATAGTCTGTCCACCATTTGTTTATCTAAATTCTATTTCAAAACAGGTCAAAAATCTAAATATAGGAGCCCAGACTGTCGCTCCACTGGACTCTATCGCACAGACTGGATTGGTAGGAGTAGAAATGCTCAAATCTTTTGGTACAAAATATTGTATAGTCGGACATTCAGAGCTTCGCGCCCGCGGAGAAGACAATGAATCTGTGAAGAAGCAAATTGCACTGTTGCTTGCGAAAAATATCAAGCCCGTACTTTGTGTTGGTGAGAAAGAAAGAGACAACCATGGATGGTACTTGAGTTCTGTCAAAGAGCAGATTGAGACCGCACTGTCTGGTGTTCAAAAGAATGCTTTGAAAAATATCATAGTAGCCTATGAACCAGTCTGGGCAATAGGAAGTAATGCTATTCGAGAGGCGACACCTTCTGAGTGTCAGGAAATGATTATTTTTATAAAGAAAATAATTAGCGATATGTATGGAGAAAAAGTATCAAATACAATACCTATACTCTACGGTGGATCAGTGGATGAAAAAAATGCAATCAACTTCGTAACATCAGGCAACGCCGATGGTCTATTGGTGGGTAGAGTGAGTCTAGATCCAAAACGATTTGGAGAAATAGCAAAATCAATTGCAATTAAAAAATAAATAATAATAAAAATGAAATTACTAAAGTCTATTCCAAAATTAAAAAATGAACGTGTTGTTGTCCGAGTTGATTACAATGTGCCAATCAACGGCAACAAAATAGGTGACACTCGTAGAATAGAAGCAAGCTATGAAACTATTGATTTCATTTTGAAAAAAGGCGGAATACCTGTGCTCATTACTCATATGGGCGACGCAAAGAAAAGTCTGGCACCTGTTGCAAAATATTTGAAGAAGAAATACAAAGTAGTCTTTGTAGATGAAGATCTGAATAACAAAAATATTTTTGATACTTTAAACAATGTGCCTAAAGGAAGCGTTATTTTGTTGGAAAATATCAGACGATATGATGGTGAAGAAAAAAATGATCAAAAGTTTGCAAAGGTGATTTCAACTTTTGGAAAATACTATGTCAATGATGCATTCTCTGTTTCTCATAGAAAACACGCGTCAGTAGTAGGTATTCCAAAATATTTGGAATCTTTTGCTGGTATTCAAATCATAAGAGAAGTAAATATTTTAGACAAGGCACTGAAAAACAAAAGTCACCCATTCCTTTTCATTCTTGGTGGGGCCAAGTTTGGTACCAAAATACCACTAATAAAGAGATTTATAAATTCTGCTGACAATGTAGTAATAGCAGGAGCAATACTCAATAATTTTTACAAAGTTTCCAACTTTGAAGTTGGTAAATCTGTAGTAGAAGACGGTTTCGACAAAGACATAAAGAGTCTATTGGATAATCCAAAACTTCTTTTACCAGTAGACGTCATTGTAAAAAGAGGCAATAAGTCTGTTGTGACAATCCCTCTTGAAATTAAGAAAAACGATATGATTGTAGACATTGGCCCACAAAGTACAGCTTTGATTTTAGAGAAAATCAAAAAAGCAAAAATAGTGGTATGGAATGGTCCAACTGGATTTTATGAAAAAGGCTTTACCAAAGGTACAGCTGATTTAGCAAAAGGAATTATAAAAAACGAAAAAGTAACAGCAATAATAGGAGGGGGAGATACCAGTGCTGTAATAGAAAAGATCGCAAAGAAGATAAGCAAGAGCAATATTTTTGTCAGTACTGGAGGTGGAGCGACACTGGACTACCTTGCTAACGGTACACTGCCCGGAATTGAATCTTTGAAATAAAGTTGACAAATATTTTATTATCTGTTAGGATATATGAAAGGCTTTTTTATACCTATTTGCCATAGCGTAGCAGGAGCCATTGTTTACTTGTGAAGGACTACCGTTTGGGTTACGGTAGTCCTTTTTTATTTCCGATTTTATTGCAATTTTATTTTTTCTGCAAAGATACCTATCTCACCATCATCATATTTCACATGTTCCCATACAGCTACCTTGTGATCAAAATATCCAGGAATGAGATGGATGTGGAAATGAGGTACATCTTTGCCCTCTACTACTACTTGTACAAAGTCACACCCGACACTATTTTTAATAGAAGTAATCAAATCTTTGCTTTTTAGAATTAGATAAGAAAGGAGATCATTTGGAACATCTTGAATCCAAACAAAATGCTCTTTTGGTATTAACAATGTATGACCCTTTGCTACTGGGTTGATATCCAAAAAAGCTAGACACTTTTCATCCTCGTACACCTTCATTGCAGGTATTTCTCCTCTAATGATTTTGCCAAAAATTGTATCATTTTGTTCCATAGTTTCTGTATTATAGCATTTGCTATAATGAACCTTTGTATGACCAAAGAAGAATTAAAAAATATCCTTTTAGAACATTACGGAATAGTTGATGCCGAGTCTTTTCTCTCACCACAGTATATCCTTGCAAACCCATTTTTATTTAGAGATATGGAAAAGTCAGTAGATAGAATAAAAAAGGCAATTGATAAAAAAGAGCATATAGGTATATATGCTGATTACGATTGCGATGGTATACCAGGAGCGGTAATACTTTTGGATCTATTTAAAAAAATAGGAACAAAAGAAATGGTGCATATTTATATTCCAGATAGACACGAAGAAGGTTATGGAGTTAGTAGTAAAGGTATAGAAACTCTAATATCAGAAGGAGTAACTCTTATTATCACGGTAGATGTCGGCATCACCGCGATAGCAGAAATAGCGAGTGCTATGTCACAAGGAGTAGATGTTGTTGTTACAGACCATCACGGAATACTCGCTATCGGTATGCCGGCCGCTTTTGCAATAGTACATCCAGAAGTAGGAGATTATCCAAACAAAGGTGTGTGTGGAGCGGGTGTCGCCTTTCATCTTGTGAGAGCTTTTATAGAAAAATATGGAAAGGAATATGAGATACCAGAAGGCTTCGAGAAGTGGTCACTCGATTTGGTAGGATTCGCAACCCTCTCTGATATGGTGTCACTCACTGGAGAAAATAGAATACTCGTTTACTACGGCATGATGGTAATGAAGAAAACTAAACGCGTAGGATTACAAATTTTATTTCAGAAAAATAATATTTACTTACCAAATTTAGTAGAGTCCGATTTAACATTTACTGTCGCACCGAGACTCAACGCCGCATCTCGTATGGATACGCCAATGCTTGCTTTTGATTTGTTATCTACAGATGATGAAGTATTGGCGACTGCAATAGTAACAAAGCTCGACAAAATAAATACAGAAAGGAAAACTCTCGTGGCTAGAATTGTGAAAAGTGCTCATACGAGTCTAGAGCATAGAGAATTGAATGATGTCGTAGTGGTGGGCAATCCCGAATGGCGACCAGCGGTGCTGGGGCTTGTAGCCAACAAATTAGAAGAGTCTTATGGCAAAAGCTTTTTCGTTTGGGGAGAGGGAGGTGATGGTAGTATCAAAGGCTCGTGCCGTATGATAGACGAGCATCACGCCTCACTACTATTCCAAGCACTTCCTGATGGACTTATGATTCATGCCGGAGGGCACCAAGCAGCTGGAGGATTTTCGATATCAAAAGACAAGGTGCATTTTTTAGAAGAAGCATTAAACAAAGCCTTGAAAAATGTAGAAAATAATCCGCCGGCTGGCGGAGAAAATAAAAATGAAATTGAATTTCCAATCAATGGAGTTAACACAGAGAATCTAAAAGTCGTGAGAAATTTCGCTCCCTTTGGAATAGGGCATAGTGAGCCAAATTTTGTATTCAAAAATGTTTTGATAAAAGATACAAAAAAGTTTGGCAAAAATAAAGAACATATGGAATGCACCATAACAGACGGAAAGAAGATTGCTACAGCATTTATGTTTTTTGCAAATGATTCTGTATTTGGAAAGTTTGCTCCAAATAGTGAAGTGAATTTTTTTGGAAGTTTGGAAGCTGGATGGCGAGGAGGAGTGAGAGTGAGAATAAAAGATGTGATCTAGACTTTTTTGCTCAAGATTTCCAAAATCTTGTTTATCTTTTGTTCTTCTATATTGTCTAACTTGCGTATTAAATCTTCTATTTCCTTTTTTGCTTCAACATTTGTTTTGTAATCATTTTTGATTTGTTTTCTGTCTACTTCACTCTGACGGTTTTGACTTATCAATATAAAAGTAGATAGGAATATTGCCTCAAGACTTACTATCATTGTGAGTAGTCCATAAGGAAAAGGTTCAACACCTCCTATTATCCAGTATGCAAACCATACGACATGCGCTATTACAAACAGCCAGCTTCCAGCAACCTTGGCTATAATATCTGCGAGTTTTTGTCCAAAGCTTCTAGTTTCTAAGTGCTCATCAAACCAACTTTTATATTTATCCATATCTATATAGTACTGCTATAATGACACAATGAAAAGCGATATAGTCATATATACAGACGGATCATCTCGTGGCAACCCGGGTCCTGGTGGTTGGGGAGCGATAGTGTTTGCAGGTGGATATGCCATGGAAATAGCAGGAGGTGTAAAAAGGGCAACAAACAATCAAATGGAATTGGAAGCAGTCTTACAAGTACTCTCTGATAGTGGTACAAAAGGGAGCAAAGAAAATATCGTTGTGTATTCTGATTCTGCTTACGTAGTAAATGGCTTAAATTCATGGATTTATGGTTGGGCAAAAAATGGCTGGATCACAAAACAAAAAACTCCAGTTGAAAACAAAGAAATATGGATGAAACTTTTGGAACTTCTCAAATATTATGGCGATAGATTGGAGTTGAAGAAAATAAGCGGACACTCTGGAGAGCTTTACAATGAGCGATGCGATGAGCTTGCAGTGGACGCCGCACTAGGAAAGAAACAAAATCTTTTCAAATGCAAAGTTGCTGATTACGATAAATATTTGGATATCATTGGTACAACAGCAAAAACTGTCTCCTCGGCAGTCCGCCGAAAAGGCGGAAAGAAAAGTAGTAGTGAAAAAGCTTTTTCATATGTTTCAATGGTGGGAGGGAAAGTTCATGTAGATAAAAGTTGGGCAGAATGTGAAAAGAGAGTCAAAGGTAAAAAAGGTGCAAAATATAAAAAGGTCTTTTCAAAAGGAGAAGAGATAGAGCTCGTTGGTGAATACTCGCTCATTTCTCTATGATAGAAATATGCGCCATATTTCTGACTATTGGTGCAATTCTTTATCATTTTAATATTAGTATTTTTGTAATCGGTATTGTCAATACTATTCTTTCTGGAATAGTATTTTATTTTATTCCTTCGAAAAAAGGATTTGTTTTTGCTATAACCTTGGGTTTGGTTCTCATTCTAGGATCTGCTACTTTGTGGATAGATGACAATGACAAAAAACTTTCGCTTTTCGGAGATAAAAAAATCACTGCCAAAGTACTTGCGGTAGATAGGAGACTCGATAGAGAGTATTTGATAGTAGAAGAAAAAGAAAGCTCAGAAAGAGTCAGTGTCAGTCTTAGTAGCATTGGTACATTTTTGCCAGGAGATATTGTAATGGTGGATGGATATTTTGAAGAGCCCAGCGACTTCGTGACAAAGAACGGTAGGATTTTTGAATATCAAGATTATTTACAAAACAAAGGCATAAATTATATTTCCAACAATCCAAATGTAGAATTGATTGAAAAGGGTAATAATTCTATTCAGAGAATAGCAACAATATTTCGGTACAAAATAGCGGGAGTATTTTCAAAAAATGTTACTTTTCCTTTTGATGGAGTGCTCGCTGGAATGCTAATAGGGTATCAAGGAGGATTGCCTTCGTATATAAGCGATATATTTAGAAATACTGGAGTACTTCATGTATTGGTACTTTCTGGTTACAACATCACTATTATGGTTGGATTTCTGACAATACTTATGAGAAATCTTCCATTCAAAGTCAGAAATGTTTTGATGATAGGTACAATAATACTTTTGGTGCTAATAAGTGGTGGAGGCATTGCATCTATTCGTGCAGGAATCATGGGAAGCATTGCACTGTTTGCTGGACTCACTAGGAGAACTTATGATGCGATACGAGCACTCACACTGAGCTTTCTTTTTTTCTTTTTCATTTCACCAAATACTATATTTTCTGATCCAGGATTTCACCTGTCATTCCTAGCTACATTTTTCATGATTGGAATTATGCCAAAGATAGAAAAATGGTTTCACTTTATTCCAAATAACAAAACCTTTAACTTCAGAGAATTTATTCTGCTCGCAATATCAATGCCAATATTTACTTTGCCTTATATTATGTATTTCTCTGGCAATTTCCCATTACTTTCTCCAATTGCCAATATGTTGATGGCTCTAGCTACGCCCGTCATTATGATTTTGGGAGCAGTACTTTTGATTAGCTTCTTTATACCACCTGTCGCTATGTTTGTCGGTACGATACTTTCATTTTTAGGAAGTATTATTTTGTTTTCACTTGGCAAACTTTCTCTTTTGCCAATATGGAACACTCCACCAATTCCTTGGTGGAGTGTCGTGATCCTGTATTCTTTTGTAATAATTTTTCTATTTAAAAAAGAGATTAGTTTGTACTTGATGCAGATTCGTAATTCTTTTCAGCCACTGACCAAGACATTTGGGAGATGAAGTCTGCTATATACTGCTTTTTGCCAGAAGGCTGATAGTCTGCGACATATGAGTGCTCCCACATATCTAGTGCTACGACGATACGACAATCGGCAAGTTGACCCAAGTGTTGTTCATCAATCCATGCGTTTACAAGCTTGTTATTCTTTGGATCGTAATAAAGCATTGCCCACCCAATACCACGAGTCATAGCAATACTTTGGAAACGAGCAAGCCACACATCAAATGATCCCCATTCTTTTGTGATAGCTTCTTGCAGTTTGGGAGCGCTGTCATATCCTTTTGTATTTTCTCCCATAAGAAGACTGAAATATATTTCATGATTGCGCATTCCTCCCCATTCGAAGCCGAAGCGTCTCTGAAGCTCATTGATTTCAAAAACATACTTGTCTCCCTCCTTCGAAAGCTCCGCAATGTGATCCATTATCAGATTGGCATGCTTTACATATCCAGCATAGAGTTTCGAGTGTTCCTCGATAGTCTTTGCAGATATTCCTTTTAATTCACCTATTTCAAATTGTTGTTCTATATACATAGCTGTATTATATCAGCTAGTTTGTAAAGTTATAAAGTCCGTAAAGTTTGTAAAGTATACGAAGCAAAAACACTTTATAACTTGATAACTTTAAAAACTTTATAAACTAGCTAATATTCCTGTAGAATATTAGCTATGGACAGAAAAATTTTCAATATATCAGTGATGTTTTGTACTGCAATACTGCTTGGTATTTTTTGTATCATAAATTCACCAAAAAAGTCTGATGATTTTACAAAGGTTTACATGCTGAATGTAGGACAAGGGGATTCATTTCTAATTCAATCTGCGAATGGTAGGCAAATGCTTATTGATGGAGGAAGAGATTCCAAAGTACTCACTGAGCTTGCAAAGGTTATGCCGACAGGCGATAGAAGCATAGATGTAGTACTTGCCACTCACCCAGACGCAGACCATATAGGTGGATTACAATCTGTGATTTCTAGATACAGTGTTGGACTTTTTCTTACATCACAAGTAATGACAGATACGAAAGTATTCACTTCACTTTTCCAAACACTGGATGACAAAAATATTCCATCGTACTATGTACGACATGGCATGAATATATCTCTTGATCAAAATAAAAAAATACCGACAGATTTCAAAATTCTTTTTCCAGATAGAGAGACGACTGATTGGGAAACCAACTCTGCTTCTGTAGTGGGCAAATTACAAATAGGTCCGCCAGCTGACGGAAGAAGCGCACTTTTCACAGGAGACTCACCAATTGCGATAGAACACTTACTTTCCAAAGCAATTCCAAAAGAAATAGACGTAGATATTTTGAAAATCGGACACCATGGAAGCAAGACTTCAACAAGTGCAGAATTCCTCAAAACTACCACTCCAGCTCTCACGCTCATTTCCGCCGGAGTGAACAATAGATACGATCATCCCAAGCAAGAAATCCTAGATAGATTGAAATCTCTCAACATTCCATGGATATCTACACAAGATACTGGTACTTTTACTCTGAAAACTGACGGTGTGAAGTGGTATAAATAAAATTCCCCCATGTCAGACATGGGGGAAATTTTATTGAGATTATTTTAGGAGGCCGGCTTTTTTGAGAGTAGCGAAGGCGCCGTTTTTGGTAATAGTGCGGAATCCTGCAGTTGTAGCTGTGACAGACACGCTTTTGTTGATCTCTGGTACGAAGACCTTCTTTGTCTGGAGGTTTGGGTGTCTGCGAATGTTACCTATTGGGGTAAAAACGGTAGCACGAGTACGGTTGGCGTATCCACCACCTACTGAAGAAGTCTTTTTGGTTATTGCACATACTTTCGCCATATAGACCCGCATGTTACCATAGAGGGTATTGCCATGCAAGGATCAACTTCAATATTTTATTTTTTAGTTCTAATACTTTCTATTATCGTTCACGAGGTAGCTCATGGATTGATGGCTGAACAAGAAGGTGACCCGACAGCTCGCATGCTGGGGAGAATCACGCTCAATCCTATAAAGCATATAGACATTTTCGGCTCTATCATTCTTCCACTCATGCTTATCCTTACAAGTGCCGGATTTATCATTGGTTGGGCCAAGCCTGTGCCATACAATGTCAACAATTTGAAAAATGGCAACAAAAGCATCGCCAAGGTATCTATTGCTGGAATAGTGGTCAATCTGTTGATTGCTATTGTTTTTGGTCTTTTGATTAGAGCGAGTATTGCTTTCGGCTTTGCAAATCAGCCACTGATTGAAATAGCTAGCATTATTGTGATACTCAATATTGTCTTGGCACTTTTCAACTCTATACCTCTTGCTCCGCTAGATGGTTTTAGATTTTTGCAGGCAGTACTTCCACCAAAGACAGAAAATTTTATGAAAATGATAGAAAAATATAGCCTCCCTCTGCTCATAGTATTTATCCTTTTTGGTTGGAAGTTTATCTCACCTCTCGCATTTGGAATTTTTGCTCTCATTACTGGTATACCGCTTACCATTTAGCGTGCTACAATTTATATTAATGAATGTCTTGATGAAACAGAGATTTCCCCAAAAATTTTTCATAGGAATTTTCTTATCTATTCTAGTTACTTTTTTGGGTGCATTTTTTATAAATTCACAGGTTCAAGCTTCTTCAACTCTCGGTACTATTGATCCATCCACTTTGGGCAACTACAAAATAAAAATACTGGAGGATGCTGGGTACGGTACAACATTTCAAGAAATAAATTTTGGTAATTTTACAACACAATCCGCTTACAACATCACGGTGGACGACAATGGTCTACATGGCTACGCATGGGGAGAGCTTGCTGGCTGGATAGTGACCAACTGCGTGAATACTACAAGCGGATGTTCTGGTGCGAATGGTAATTTCAAAGTAAGTGTTAATAGTACAGGAGTACTTTCTGGCTACGCATGGGGCGAGAGTACTGGCTGGATCAACTTCGGTCCATTTACCAATAGTGCTACAGAGCAAGTAAAAATAAAAAGTGATGGCAAGTTTGGTGGAACTACTGGTAGTGCTGGCTATGCGTGGAGTCAAAACTTCGGTTGGATAATATTTGATTGTACCGATGTCAACAGCTGTGTTGAGACAGACTATCGTCCATCATCTTTGCGACCACAATGTTCCGATGGAATAGACAATGATGGTGATACAAGAGTGGATTATCCAACAGATACTGGCTGTACTGATATTTCTGATAACACAGAAGCCTCTGGGGGTGGGGTGATTCCACCGTCACTGCCACCACCTACTCCTACTCCAACACCAACGCCGACTCCTACTCCAACTCCTACTCCTACTCCAACTCCGGTTCCGACTCCAACACCTACTCCAACACCAACGCCGACTCCGACACCTACTCCAACACCAACGCCGACTCCGACACCTACTACTACCCCGACATCTCCCACGACACCAATATTCTCTATTTCCCCAGCCACTATCGCAAAATTCTCAAATGGAGCAGTAGAAGTGGTAGAAAAAGTTAGAGAATCTATTTCAATAGTGGCTCAAAATCCAACAATAGAAACTGTGAACAAGGTAACTTCTACTACGGGTGTAGTGTCTGGTATCTCTGTTCCTCTCATTGGAGCACTCCTACTAAATCCTTTTAGTTTTATTGATTTGTGGTTGCTAATACTGCGACTATGGTCCCTACTTCTCTATGCTTTTGGTCTCAAGAAAAGAAACAAACCTTGGGGTACTGTGTATGACAGTATTACAAAAGCTCCACTTGATCCCGCATATGTCGTACTCTACGATATGAATGGCAAAGATGTGGCGACTTCTATCACAGACATAGACGGTAGATATGGATTCCTCGTGGAGCCAGGCACATATTATATTGTTGCAAACAAGACCAACTATACTTATCCGTCAGTCAAGCTTACTGGAAAAATAAGTGATGAGATTTACAACGATCTATGCTTTGGAGAGAAAATAGAAATCAAAGAGATGGGAGAAGTAATTACCAAAAACATTCCGATGGATGCTGTCGGCTTTGACTGGAATCAATTTGCAAAACAAGAGCAATCTAGAATGAGGTTTTATCACAAAAGAGATGTCTTCATTGTCAAGCTTACCAGCGCTTTTTTCGGATTAGGATTTATCGCTTCAGTCTTTGCGCTGTTTTCAGTAATAAAGCCCTACAATCTAATCATCTTCGGTCTGTATGTCTTGATGTATTTTGTCAGAAGAAGAAAACAAAAAACTCATCCAAAAGGTACTGTGGTATACAAAGATACAGAAATACCTTTGTCATACGGAATTCTGCGAGTGCATTCTGTGGCGACCAATACTGAGATTACTCACAAAGTTTTGAACAAAATAGGCAACTACTATTGTCTCATCCAAAACGGCACCTACTATGTCACACTAGAAAAGAAAAATGATGACGAAACATATGCAAAGATATTCACCTCTGATCCAATAGAAGTAAAGGAGGGATTCTTGAAGAAAGATTTCTTGATATAAGTAACAAACAAAAAAATCCTCCGTTCGTGAACGGAGGATTTTTTTGTATATTACTTTCCTATAATTCCAGAAATTTTGCTAGCTATCTCATCGAGAGTAAAGTTGCTTTTGATAAAAAATTCATGAGCGCCGAGCTCTTTTGCACGAATAATATCTGCGTCACTACTTAAGTTTGAAAAC
>Ga0163144_10004984_pt1 | contig 29666 bp, 26 predicted proteins | sample OliLak19BULKMAT1_FD_123175 | JGI IMG/M metagenome (GOLD analysis project Ga0163144, IMG submission 123175) | Freshwater microbial mat bacterial communities from Lake Vanda, McMurdo Dry Valleys, Antarctica - Oligotrophic Lake LV.19.BULKMAT1 | ecosystem: Environmental > Aquatic > Freshwater >...
TAGCGCGTCATGGCTTATGTCGGTCGAGCGTGGGGATTTCTTAGAGGAGATTGGCATGGGTAGCGTATCGGTTTCGCTGGGCGATAAGATGGCGAAAATTGCACGCGTGGTACTTCTCGCGGCGATCGCAGTAGTCCTCGCTCTGATCGTGATCAGTCCGAAAATATTGATGAATTCCAATCCGATGTCCATCGGGAAAGCTCATGCGGAGGGATCTATCTCCGCCGCACCCGGCTACTTGATGCTGACCATGGCGACTGGAGCCAACAGCAAGCTCTATGTCAATGACTCCAACAAACAGGTCATCTGCATTTACGAGGTGACGGGCGACAAGTTACGCTTGGTCAGCGCGCGCAAATACGATTTTGACAGCACCATTTTCGACATGAGTATTCCGATGGGCGGCAAGGTTCCTGAGGGCGGCAACGGATTGAACCGCGAAGGCGCGAAGGCGTACGGCGAGACGATCAAGAAGGGCTTCGAAGACTTTCAGAAAAAATTCAAGCTGAACTAACGATTCGCGAGACGCCTTTCATGGAGATACGAGATGAGCGACACTAAAAATTCCTGGACGATCAACGCATTGCTGGCCGTGATCCTCGTGCTGCTTTGCGGTTTCTATTTCAATTCCACGTCGAAGTCTGCTTACGCGGCCGGCGGCGGCTGGGATACGGACGGCGTGATGGCGATTTCCACCGGCGCCGACAACGAGCGTGTGATCCTGATCGATACCAAGAAAATGAATATCATGGTCTACAAGCCACTAGGAAATAAGTTCAATCTCGTCGGCGCGCGCAATTACGAGTACGACGTGCAGATCGAAGATTCGGAAGGCACCGCCATCGAAAAGAGCAACGGCAAGACGTACATGGAAGTTTTCCGCATTTATCACGAACTGAAGAATGCGCCTCCGAAAAAGTAACGAATTGTAGGATTGACAGAGTTTGTAAAGTTCCATATCATTAGAGCACAACTGAACATTCTCAGGGAGAAGTGTAATGGCAGACGGTGAATTGCTCGACGCACGTGAAGCCATGTCGATGCTCGGCATCAACGAGAACGAGCTGCAGACGCTGGTCGCGCGTGGCGATCTGCGTGCGTTCCGTTCGGCGGGCACGATGAAGTTCCGCCGCGATGACGTGGTCTCGCTCAAGTCCGAAAAAGGCACTGAGCCCACGATCATTATTCCGGCCGCTTCAGGCGTTCGCAAAGCTGCCAGCGGAATCCTGCCCGCGATTCCGTCGGGCCATAGCAAGCCGGCATCGCGTGTGGCTCCCGCCATCCAGGCTCCTTATGAAAGCGCGACAAGCGACATCGTTCTCGACGACATCGAATTGATGCCGACTGACGACGCTTCCGTGACCAATCAGGTAACCGCCGCGCAGAGCGCGATCGATTACGGCGGTCAAACCGTGATGGAGAGCGCCGCTCACGGCGGTGCCACCGGTTCCATGACCATCGTTGACGGTAATGTCGGTGATGTGTCAACAGGCCCGCAGATGGCAGTGACCGGTTCCGGCCGCCGCGTTGCGGTGCAGGGAGCTCCGGCGATTGCAGCGCCCGCGATGAGCCGCGTTCGCGCCGCCGTCGCACCCGGCGTGTCGATGGCGACTTCCAAGCGCACGCTTGCCGTTTACCAGGCCAAGTCGGCCAGCCCGGTGTGGACCTTCATCGCCATCCTGAATACCTTTGTGTTCGTGCTCGCGGCCAGCATCTGCGGCGTGATGATGTCGCGCGGCAGCTATGACAAAGCCTCGGGCGAACGCATCATTCCTCCGTTTTTGAATCAGCACAGCCAATTCAAAGTGTACGAGTGGGCCTACGAGGCGACGCCCGGAAATCCGAAGGACAAGAAGCCGTCCAACGAATTCGAAGGCACGACCAAGTAAACATCAGCTCGTTCAAATATCACGAAGTTTTTACGGACCCTTTGGGATATTCCAAAGGGTCCGTCCTTTTCAGCCGTCTTGATGTAGATTTGCACCGCGCCCCGATTTCACTAGCGGCGGCCGGGCGAAAAGGGACTCAGTCATCCAAAGGAGTACCGTGTTCGAACGCACGCTGCCAATCTTCTCAACGCTATTTGTAGTGCTCCTGACGGGCCTGTCGCTGCGCGCCGAAGACTCCGGATCGTCCCCGCTGCAGCCGTCCTTTCCCAATCACGCCATGTTGCTCGCGCCGCCAGTGGTGAAAAGCCGCGAACCCGCGGGGCCCGTCGATTCTGAAAGTCCATTCTCCTGGAATCAGACTGTCGTTCTTCGTGAAGGCTCCACGAGCCAGCGTTTTCTCGGAGGCTTTGATCCGGACCTGCAACCCGTTCAGTTTGAGTTGCAGGTCAAGGAGCCGCAGTTTGTGAACGTCGATTTCACGCAAGGCGACGTGGGCTACGTGCAGGCCACAGCCTTGAACAATCGCGCTGGCACTATTGAGCCTTTCCTGTTCCGTGTCACCTCGCGAGGCATAACCAATCAGGAATTCTACACGCTGTCCTACGACTTGCGTGACACGAATGAGCGCGTTCGTGGCACGCCACTTTTGAGAAGATCAGCTGGCGATTTTGTCAAGCCTGGCCATATCGTACGATACGCGTGGACTCAGACCGGGGCGGGGGAGAAGCGCCCGAAAGTGGAAGCTGAGTTCAGCGGACGGACCGGAGTGGCCAAAGGTATCAGCCGCGGTTCGCTGACCGCCATACTTTCAGTCAAAGCGCAGCCTTTCGTGCTCGGTCATTATCTCATGACGGTGACTCCCCGGGATGTTCGCGGTGAGCCGCCGCGCGGTTCGACATCCAATGGCGCCGTCTTTCGCTGCGCGTTCGGCAGCGAGAATTTGGCGCCTGTCACCGATGGCATGACCGCCGATACATTCACTCCGCTGGTCGGCCAGTCGATCACGCTTCGGCCCGTCGCGTTCGATCCGGAAACCGGGCAATCCGAATTCAGCAATCAGACGTGGGATTTCGGTGACGGCGTGGTGGCCACCGGATTGACCGGCGCCACTACTCACGCGTATTCCACGCCGGGAATTTACCGCGTGCTGTGCACCATGGCCGATCCCGAAGGACTCACCGCAACCGCGGAAGATTTCGTCGTCGTCGGTGCGACATTTATCACGAAGTTCAAATTCAGCTTTCTAAAAAATGTCATCCCCGAAGAGGGCGGTAGCGGATTGACGGATGAAGATAAACTTGCTGCGGAATTCAAAGGCGCGAAGGCGCGGACCGGCGATCGCATCGTGTTTTTGTATAATCGAAATCGCTTCGGCCGCATGAACGCCACGGACGGCCCGGAGGAGTTTAACGAAAGAGCGGACATCGTGTTGAAGGCCGGGCGCACTTTCTCGGAGCGGACGCCGAACGCAAAAAACATCACTGTGACGGGTGGTGAGGCGAATGTGAGCATCAGCCTGAGCAAGGCGCAGTTTAATCGCACCGGCGATCCGCGCTTCGGCCGCTCCGATCCGAAAGGCATTTTCAAGAATCAACGCATCGCTGTCTGCGTCATCCCCGCGGATGGTTCCCTGCCGCGCGTGCACGCGTACACCGGAAATATGACTATCAAGATAGCGGTGGGACCGCTAGACAGGAACGGGTTTTTCCCTGAAGATACAGTCAAGGGTTCGGCGACGGAGAAAGAGCCTAATCCGAAGAAGCAGGAAATTTTTTAACGACTCGTTGTCAGATCAAAGTGTCACCGGCCGGCATGGCGCGGAATAAGAATGGGCGGACGAAAATCTCACGATAGCGGCAAAGGCAAGGGCCGCGCCCAAGCGAGCAAGCAAGTGCGGGGTTTCGCTCGCGGACATGGCGCGCACCACCGTCATCGCCCGGGCAAGGAAGCGCCTCGGCAATTAGGCACGGGACGCGACCGCACGACGGAAGGCACGCGCGACCGGCAACTTTTGCGTCTCACCGATGACGCGCTGCACGACCTGAGTAACTCCGAGCGCAATGCCAACGTCGAACGCAGCATCGAAGAACTGGGTGATGCACAATCTTTCGGCGCCCGGATGGAGGGAACCGGCGGGCGCGGTATCGTCGTCGAAGTTCGCAAAGGAAATTTTCTCACGCTGATGCATACCGGTCCGGATCTGGCTACCGATCCGCGCGCGCAGTGGAAGCAAGGCGACATTCTTCGCACGTATGTGCGCGGCACCATGCAACAGTTTGATATGGGGCTCGCCAGTTTGGTCGCGCCCGGCGACGAGATCGAAGTGATCGTGCCGCCGCGAGAGGGCGCAACGAAACTTTTTCAATCCGATCTCCATGCAGTGCTGACGCGCGCTCTTCCGCGCCGCAGCGAATTTCGCCGTCTCCATCCCAGTGGCAGGAGCATTCAGACGCTCGCGGCAAATATCGACCACGTGTATATCGTGGCGTCGTCGGCCGAACCGGATTTCCGGCCTGGCTTCGTCGACCGCGTGCTCGTTTGCGCAGGATCAAGCGGCCTGCCGGCGTCACTCATTTTGAACAAGATTGATTTGGGCGTGAAACCCGCGGATGAAAAACTTCTAGACCTGTACCGAAGCCTTGGCGTCGCTGTATTTAAGCTGAGTGTCGCGGACACAAAATCTCCAACGGGCGACTTTGAGACGGTGCGCGCTGCCCTTGAAGGAAAACGGAATTTGCTCACGGGCCACAGCGGCGTGGGAAAATCGAGCCTGCTGCGTGCGCTCTCGCCCGGTCTGAGCGAGGCTATCGCGCGCACCGGTGAAGTGTCGACGCAGACGGGGAAGGGGACTCACACCACCACGCACGCGCGCCTATTCACGCTCGATTTGGGCGGCGGTCGGGCGGCGGAATTGGTCGATACGCCGGGCGTGCGTGAGTTCACTCCCGCGGAAACCGACCGCCAGAATTTATGGGGCTGGTTTCCTGAAATCGCCAAGCTCATTGGTCAATGCGCGTTTGCCGATTGCACCCACACGATCGAAAAAGGCTGTGCAGTGCTCGCGGCGGTGAAGAAGGGCGAAATCCACGCGCGCCGCCACCAGAGCTACGTGCGCATTTATCAGACGCTGCCGAACTAAAAAGATGCCGCCGGTAACTCCATTGATCGTTTCGCGTCTGGCTCCGTCCCCCACCGGCGTCCTGCATCTGGGCAATGTCCGCACCTTTCTGTGGGCGTGGTTGTCGGCCCGCAGCCGCGGCGGGCGCGTCATCATGCGCATCGAGGACCTCGAGACGCGGGCCCGGCCCGGCGTCATCGAGAAAATTCTCCAAGATCTGTCGTGGCTCGGACTGGATTGGGATGAAGGGCCTCAAGCCAGCGGTAGCACTGGAAGCAATATCCGTGCTACCGATTCGCTTTCCTATGTTCAGAGCGAGCGTCGGGACGTCTACCGGGAGATCCACGCGCGACTGTTAAACGTTAACGCAATCTATCCCTGCATTTGTACGCGCGCCGATATCTCCGCCGCTCAGAGTGCTCCTCACGAAGGCGATAGTGAGCCTCGATACCCGGGAACGTGCCGAGGACGATTCGCATCCGCGGAGGAGGCGGCGACCGCAGCCGCCCGCGAGCCGGCGTGGCGATTAAACGTTCCGCCGGGTGAAACCGAATTTCATGATTTGCTTTTCGACGTTCAGCGTCTTGACGTCCAAGCCAGCGTGGGCGATTTCATCGTCGCCAAGGCGCCGGACAACCCCGCGTATCAGCTCGCGGTGGTGGCCGACGATATTGCGATGAACGTCACTGAAGTGGTTCGCGGCGACGATTTGATTCCAAGTACCGCGCGGCAGAATCACATCTACGCCGCACTGAAGTCTACGCCGCCGCGTTACGGGCACGTGCCGCTGGTGGTGGGTCCCGACGGAAAACGGCTCGCCAAGCGGCATGGTGATGCGCGGGTGGCCACGTTCCGCGAACGTGGCGTGCGGCCGGAACGCATCATCGGAATTCTAGCGCGCTGGAGTGGCTTGAAAGTCACTGGCGATGCAGCAGCGCGTGACCTTTTGCCGCACTGGTCCTGGAAAAACGTGTCGACAGATCGCGTGGTGCTGACTGTGGAAAAGCTCGCGGAATTTGAATGAGGGTGACGCGCGCTTAAGGTGCGGCCAGCGTTGCATTTTCCGCTGGACTCAGCTTCGAAAAATTTTCCGCTGGCAATTCGTAAATGGATATGTGATACGCCGCGCTGTAGTGGGAGTTCCAGCCCTTGCGATAAGTAAGACCCAGCGATTGCACCATTCTCCCTGGGCTGCCGCGGTAATGGTCCACGAAATCACTTTCCATCGCGAGGAACGGTTGCAGAAGAAACCCGGATCGCACCATCGATGGAATCAGACGTTTAGAATACGTCCCATCGCCCGCGACTGTGGCATTGAGATAAACCTCCGGAGGCTTCCATACAAATTTGAATAGCGACCCCCATGCGGTATAGCCGAGATCAATCTTCGCCATGAGCAATTTTCCGCGCCATGCGGAGAGATCGAGCACCTCGTCCTGCGACATTGTTTTTTCCAGCAGCAAAACAGGAGCGGCGAGCGCCGCTTCAGGTTGGCGCCTGAGCAGCAAAAATTCCCGCTCGATCAGCACCGGCTTGTAGCGCGCCAGAATCTCAATCAGAGCGAGCGGGTCTTCCGCGGAAATCGGCCTGTCGTCAATGGGGTGAAATTGAGTGATCACAAATTCCGGCGCCTTGGCACTTCGATAAAAGTCCGCGTTGGCCTCAATCAACGCCGCTGTCACCGTCGCGTGGCTCTGCATGACCGGCCGCGGCTTCCAGTTGAGTTCGTTAAGAAACAAAATTCCTTGCGAATCCGAAAGACTGTCGACACCGGCATCCTTCACGGTGGCGCGAATTTTCGGCAGCGCGAACTGTTCTCGTCTGGCCGCGAGTTCGTTATCCATTCGCACCGCGTTTTTCATCGGAGAAATCAGCCAATCCGCGCGCGCCGTGAAATACTGAAAGCGCGTGCGAATGTAATGCGGATCCTGAAGCGGGCTGCCATCCATGGGATAAAAACCAGCCAGCGAGCCCAGCACGGTCCCGTAGAGAAGCAGCGATCGCCCGAGACGCCATTCGGCTCCACCCGCGAGAACAAACGGGGCCAGGCACATGAACGTGAAAAAGCGCGCCTCGTGGCCGTCGTGCCGGACGAAGCCGTGCTTCCACATGATGAATGAAGCGGCGCCCAGAATCAGCGCCACGGCCATCTCACGCACGCGCTGCTTCGAATGATAGATGCTGCAGGCAGCGCCGATCGCGATGGCCATCAGAATTCCCGCTGCAAGATAGAGCTGAACTTTTCGACCCAGCCGGTGCAGCCAGACCGCCATGGCTTCCGTGTATCCCGAAGAAAGCTCGAGTGATGACTGAACGTATCTCGGCAAATTGAACAGACTCTGTCCGTTGACCACCCACAGAACCGCGAGCGCGGTCGAAAAACTACCCATGAGCATCGCGGCTTTCCGCCGATATCCCGATAACAGCAAGGCGCCGCAGGTGATCACCAAGGAGACCACCGCATAAAGGGCCAGATTGAATTTAGTCGCCGAAACCAGAGCCAGAAACACGCCGACAATCGCGTGCTTCCACATCACGGCGTCCTCGTCCAGAAGGACAGTGCGAAGCGCAAGAAAAACGGTGAGCAGATAAAGGGCTTCGATAAAAAGCGGAGCGAGAATCAGCAGTGCGCAAAAAAAGATCCGTTGCGGAACAGATTGAATTCGAGAAACAGTAACCAGCAGGACCAAAGTCATAAAGCCCTTGATCGCCACTTCCCACAAAAACTTCTGCACGATTAGATCGGGATCGTAAGCCGCAGTCGTGAAACATCCCAGCGGGCCGTACGTAAAAATAAAATCCACCCCCGACTGCAAACTCGATTTGTGCAGAACATTCAGAGCCTGCGCCCAGGAAGGATCGAGTTCGGGGCCAGCGACGTAGGCGGGAAACTCCAGCAGCGACAGAAAAATAAGGATGCCGGCAACGCCATATAAAATTCGTGCGGAAGTTAGCAGCGGAGTTTTCACCGATTCCGTGTGGCGCTCCACGCTGAGTTCTCCGGGCGCGCCGCCGATTAGCGAACCAGTGTGGCGCGCGTGCTGACGTCTTTGCGCCGTGTTACAGCGCCCTTGCGCAGATTCACCGCGCCCCATAAAAACCAGCGGAAATATTCGAGGCACCAAGGCCCGAGCCGGAAGGTGGACGCGCCGCCGTAAAGCCGGTCGATGGAGATAATCGGCACCTCGCCGAGCTTCAAGCCCGCGTGTTGCGCTTTAAGAGACATTTCGAAAGCGACGGCCCAGCCTACAGGCTTCGCTTCCAGCTTGAGCTTTTCGAAGATCGAGCGCCGAAACATTTTGATGCCGGTCGTCGCATCCGTGAGCACCATGCCGCCGGTCCATTGAATTAAACGGTTGGCCCACTTGGAAAGAAAGCCGCCCAGCACCGATCCGCCCAAGCGCCGGCCGCCCATCGCGTAGCGCGTGCAGCTAACAAAATCGCAACCTTCGTTCATCAGCGCCATCATGTCTTCGATCGAGAGCACCGGCCCGACTTCGTCCGCGGCAAAGATCAGAATGTACTCGCCCTTCGCCGCGTCGACGCCCGCGCGAATGGCATTGATCACGCCTCGGCCGAGCTTGTTTTCAATGCCGCGCAAATTGGGATATTCCGCGCGCATCGGTTCGACAACCGTCAGACTCAGATCCTTTGGATCGTCAACCACGACGAGGACTTCGTGCGGCACTTCCATAACCGCCCTAAGAATTTTGAGCATGATTTTGAGATTGAGCCCCTCGTTGCGAACGGGGAGCAGAATGGAAAGTTTGAAATCGTTTTCGGGCATGGGTCTTTCTTAACATTACAATGCGAAGACTCAAAGACACAAAGACTCCATTTCGCGCCTATCAGTCTTCGTGCCGCATCATTCACAGCCTGGTGGTTCAACCGATCGAATGAACGATTAGCGAACGATTCGCGGCTCCGGCAGCGGCACGATGAATCCACCTTTAAAGCCTTTCTCTTTCAGTTTTGGAATCAGTTCGTCGGCGATATGCCACGACAACAGCATGGCGTAATCCGGCTGATCTTCGAACAGCCGCGCTTCATCCACGACTGGAATCACCGTGCCGGGAATGTACTTTCCGATCTTGTAGGAGCCCTTCACTTCCAGCACGCAGTCCATGATGCCGTCATCGATGCCAACATAATTGATGAGCGTGCTAGCGCGCGACGGCGCGCCGACACCGTAGATTTTCTGACCCTTCTTTTTAATGTCGAGCATCAACGCGTGCAGTTTCAACTTGGACGTCACGACGTCCTGCTTGAATCGCGTAAAGCTCTCGGTGTTGAACGTGGCCTCTTCCGCGAGAATCGCCGCGACGCTCGGCTGCACCGGATTTTTCCCCGGTCTCGACGCATACACGCGAATCGATCCGCCGTGCGTCGGGATGCGCTTGGCGTGAATCACTGTCAGGCCGTGCATTTCAAGCAGGTATTTCAAGCTGTGCAGCGAGTAATGCCGCAGATGCTCGTGATAAATGGTGTCGTATTGCAGCGTCTCGATCAGCGCGTGCAGGTAATGCGATTCCGAGATGAACACGCCATCGTCGCGCAACAGGTTAAGAATCGCTTTCATGACCGAATGAACGTCTTCGATGTGCGCGAACACGTTCGTGGCGGTGATCACTTTCGCTCCGCCGGATTCTTCCTTCACCCTCGTCGCCGATTCCGGTCCGAAGAACGCAATCGTTGTTTTGATGCCGCGCGACATCGCCAGCTTGCCCTGATCGGAGGGCTCGACGCCATGGACCTTGTGATTCGTCGCGAAATTGCTGAGCAGCGTGCCGTCGTTGGAACCGACATCGACGATCAGATCAGCGGGCTTGAGATCCAGCAGTTTCGAGGACTCGCGGTAGAGTTCGGCGAAATTCTCGCGCAGGATTTTTGTCGTGCCGCTGGTGTATGGGTACTCCGGCGGGAAGAGAATCTTCGGATCGACGACCAGTCCCAGCTGCACGAGCTGACAGCGAGTGCAGCGCAGCAGCATCGCGGGATACGCCGACTGCTCGCTTGGAATCGCGCCGATTTTCGGCATCGTATTCACCGGCGGCAGATAGCCGAGAAACAAAATCTGTTCCAGCGTCTTCGCGTCGCACACCTGGCAGCTTTCAACAACCGCGCTTTTTCCCGTCCCAATCGTCAGCTTCAACTTAAATCCTCTCCTTTATTAGTTCTTTCATGCAGGTTTGGCGGCTGCGCCGACCGAAAGTTTTACCGGCACAACGACGCGTTCCTTTTCCGGCCGGCGATCCGAATTTTCATCGTACCACTTCGCCACGCTCAGGATGCCCTGCGAAAAGGGGATCTTCGGCTCGTAACCCAGCTTACTCAGTTTCGCAATGTCGGGACAGCGCCGCATGGTTCCGCCCGGCAGCAGCGGCCCGGCGGCGATTTGAATCTCGCGGCCGAAGTAATGCCCGATCTCCTGCGCGACGCTGCGGATCGACATCTCTTCCAGCGTACCGATGTGATAGATATTCAAATGCTTGCCACGTTCCAACACCAGTGCAATCCCGTCCGTGAAGTCGTCGATGTGGACGAAGGAACGCGTCTCTTCGCCAGTGCCTTGGATAGGAAAACGCACCGTGCCTTTCGGCGCCGCGAGGCAGAGGTCGCGCATGCGCAGAACGAATTGAGGAATCACGTGCTCCCAACCCATGTTGCCACCGTAAACATTATGCGGCCGCACGATCAGCACGCGGTCGAAATACACGCGGCCGTAATTGATGGCGAGCAGCTCGCTGATGATTTTTCCGCCGCCGTATGAATAGCGCGGATTCAGCACGTCCGGTATGGAGAGCGGCGCCGTCTCATCGGTCGGCACTGTCGGCGGCGTCTGATACACTTCAGACGTCGACGTCAGCAACAGTTCTTTCACGCCCGCTTTGCGGCAACCATTCAGCACGTTCATCATGCCCATGACGCCAACTTCCAGAACCAGATCCGGCTTGGAATAAAAATACTCCGTTCCATTCACGTACGCCAGATGGCAGACGCTGTCGATGCCGATGCAGGCGCGCTCGACAACGTCCGCATTGCGAATGTCGCCCTGCACAAACTCAAAATCCCCGGCGATGTCGGCAAGCCGTTCGCAGTCGCCGCGCGAATTATTATCCAGCACCCGCACACGATGGCCGTCCTTAACCAGGCGGCGAACCAGCGCGCTGCCGATGAATCCGGTTCCACCTGTCACGAGATAAAAGCGGCGCGTCATGAGCGATGAAACTCCTTGATGTAGGCGCAAACTTGAAGCACGTCGGCATCGGTGATGTTCAACGGCGTCGGCAACCAGAGCGCCCGCGGCCCGATTTTTGAGCTGTGCGGCAATAGTTCATCGGCGAGCTTGTACGGTTTCTGCGTGTGAATGGGAAACCAGAAGCGGCGGCAGTGCACGTTTCGTTCCAGCAGGAATGTATCGAGATCATCGCGCCGTTCGACGATGGCATCCACCCACTGCGGCGTTTCGCCGCTGGACAGGTCGAAACCCGGCAGCGTGAAACCGTTGATTACCGCCAGATTCTCCGCATAGAGTTTATATGTGCGCTGCTGCCGCTCGATGCGGCGGGATAAGTGCGTCAACTGGCCGAGGCCTACCGCCGCTTGCAAATTCGTGAATTTAAAATTGTATCCAACACTATTATGGAAGTCGTCGCCCCCGGTGCCTTTCACCGGCCGCCCCTGGTCTTTAAGCTCGCGCAGGCGTATATGCAGCGCATCGTCGTCCGTGAAAATCATGCCGCCCTGGCCGGTCGTGATCGTCTTGTTTGGAGAGAACGAAAGACAACCGGCTTTACCGAGCGTGCCGAGAAATTTTCCTTTCGCACCGGCCGCGCCGGACATGAATGCTTCCGCCGCGTCCTCGATTACCGGAAGGCCGTGTGTCTTACCAATCTTCAAGAGTTCCGTCATGTTGGCGCCGCGGCCGCTGACGTGAACGGGCATGATCGCTTTGGTGCGCGGCGTGATCGCTTCCGCCGCCGCCGCCGGATCCATGTTCAGCGTGTTGGGATCGATATCAACCAGCACCGGTTTGGCGCCCGTCATCGTCACGGCGTTGGCCGTTGCAATAAAGGTAATGTCCGGCACGAGCACTTCATCGCCCGCGCCGACGCCGACTCCGACGAGCGACAGGAAAAGCGCCGTCGTTCCGCTCGTCACGGCGATGCCGTGTTTGGCGCCGACAAGCTGTGCCACCGTCTGTTCGAAACGCGTTGTCACGTCGCCATCGTTCAGGTAATTGGCGTCGAGAACGGCCTGAATCTGAGCGGACTCGGCACCGGTGATCTCCGGCGTCCACCACGCAATTTTCTTAGGCATGGAGCGTCCTCGCGATTCCATAAAAAGCATCGAGCTGCGCGGCCTGCGCCAGAACGTTCTCTTTGTTCCGCCGCCTGACGAAGCGGATGGGCGAGCCTGCGTAGACCGACCACGCCTCGAATTTGAATGCCGTGGGAACAAAACTAAGCGCGCCGACAACGGTTCCTTCCGGAATCGTGTTGCTTGGCATGATCACTGAATTGGCGCCGATCCCCGTATAATTCTGAACGATTACGTCTCCGGCAATAGAGGTCGTTTTGATGCCGGCGGCGGCCGGAATGATGGCCACCAGATCATTCGTGAAATCGTTGCTGGTGCACCAGATTTTTACACCCGACGACAGGCTGCAATAATCGCCGATCACACAGTGCCGCTCGATGCCTCCGGCAATGCTGCACCCGGAAGCGATATGCGATCCGCGGCCCACATGCAATTTCGCCGAGATGTAACAGAAGTCGTCGATGATCGAATCATCGCCGACGACGATGTGTTCCGGATGCCGAGCGCGGATATTCCGCGAAATGATCGGTTTCATTTCTTCGTGCCTTTGGGCAGCACATTCCACACGTCCACCACGTCCAATTTTTCCGGCACCGTCAGCGTTTTGTACGCTGAATGCGGCACGCCCACTATGACCACGTCGCACGAACTGACCAGCGCTTCCTTCGTTATAAACGTGGGATCCTTCGCGAACTCGTCGGAGTATTGCACCGTTGCGCCGTGAAAGCGGAGAATCTTGCCAAGTTTGTAGGAGAGTGAATCGCGCGTGTCGTCGATGTTCGCTTTGAACGCCATGCCCAGAATGCCCACGGTGATCGTTGATAAATCGTAGCGCTTCTGAAGCTGCTCAACGAGAAAACTGGGCAATCCTTCATTCACCATCATGGCCGAATGACCCAGCATGAAACTGTTGCTGTTGAACGCGGCGAGCTGCATCGTGTCTTTAAGGAGGCACGGCCCGGCGGCAAAGCCCGCTCCCGGCAAACTCGCGGCGCGGCCGTAGCCTTCGACCATGGCGCGGCGAACCTTGCTGAAATCGGTGCCGAGCGTTTCGGCGATCATGTAAAACTGATTCGCTGTCGCGAACTGAATGTAGCGCCAGGCGTTTGAAAACAGTTTCGCGAGCTCCGCTTCCTCAATGTCCAGCCGAATCACGCTCGGTGCAATCAGCGAAAACAGTTTGGTTGAATCGGCGACCGCTTGCTCGCTTAAGCCTGAAACGATCTGCGGTAATTTTCCGAGTTCCTCAATCGCGTAGCCCTGCGCAATGCGCTCCGGACAGTACGCGATGTGCCACTCGCCCCCCTTTTTATCCAGCACCTGCTTGAGTTGCCGGCACGTGCGCGGGTAGACGGTGCTGCGGATGATAATCGTCTGCTCGGTATCGAGATGCGCCTGCAGGTTAGTGATGAATTCCAGCAGATTGCGCAGCTTCGGATTCAGGTATTCATCGACCGGCGTGCCGACGGTGATGACCACGTATTTGCAGGTGGCAATGTCCGAAATTTCCGACGACAGAAAGAGCGTCTTGTTCAATACGTCGCGCAGGATGGGCTCGGCGCCGTATTCGATGAAGGGCATCTTCCCCTGGCCGATTGTTTCGAGACTTTTCTTATTGATGTCGTAAGCGATAACGCGCTGACCTTTATTCGCCAGCGCCAGCGCCAGTGGAAGCCCCACGTGACCCGCGCCACCGACGATGCACACATCCGCCGTGCGTTGTTTCTCTTTGATTTCAGTCATCTTTTTCCTTCTGTGAGTCCTCGGCGATACAGACTGCTCACATCAACTGCGTGCACCGAACAATGACGCCCCGTGTTTGATCGACGCCATCATGATGCACGCGACATGAAGGGCGTGATCGAACGCGCCTTTTTCGATCAGCGATGCCAGCTGCGACGCCGGCACGCGTTCTACTTCCAGTCCTGCTTCCGGCGAGTGCTGCCGGACGGGCTTCACGCCCTTCGCGAAAAAGCACCACATCGTGTTGCTCAGCCGCCCGGTATCCGGACATAGCGACCCCAGCAATTCCATGGTATGAGCTTCGTAGCCGGTCTCTTCGATCAGCTCCCGCCGCGCAGCCGTTTCGGGAGATTCCCCGGGATCGACCATGCCGGCCGGAATCTCCAGCGTGACGCGTTCGACAGCGGGCCGATACTGCCGCACAAGAAGAATGTCGCCGGACTCCGTTAACGCCGTCATGCAGATGTAATCGTTTAGCGACAAGGAGTAAAAAGGATTGGAATCCTGATCAACCGTTTTAGCGAGCAGTTCGAACCAGGGGGTCGCGAACACTACCGAGCGCTGCGTTATGGCCAAAGCGGACCTCTGATTCAGTTGAAGTTCAGCCAACTTCTGCTCAATTAAGCTACCACGAGCCGCATGAGAACTCAATGTGCAACCCGGTGGGTCTTTTGAAACAACCGCCTCAAAATACGACGCAAACAAGTGCAGAGGCCACCGAGCTGATACGGCCCTTCGTTGCGGCTTATCAAAAATATATTGCTGCGGGTCAGCCCGGTTTGCGTCAGACGCTAAGCCAGTTAAGAAAATGGCTGGCGCCGGTTGAGCCGCCTCCCGACTCATTTATCGTCTGGTTGAGGAAGCGACCGGACCCGGCCTCTGAAATAATTGCGTTGCTTCAAGGAACGGGCGAGGTCATCAACGCGGCCTCTCCTCTTAGTACTGATTCCGCCGCTGTCGATTACCTGATTTTCCGGGACGTTCTCGAGAATGGCCAAAATCCGCTCGGTCTGTACCGGGCGCATTGTCAGCGTCTCAAACCCGGTGGCGACCTTTTCGTTATATGCAAAGCGGATTCATCGCGTGCGGCCACGACTCTTGAGCACTTGATGCTCGATGATATCGAAACCCATCGGAGTGCAGGGGTACATGCGTTTGATGCGAACGCACTGAACGCTGTCACCGGCGAGATATGCAGGCAGAATGGTTTACGCCTGATTGCATCCGCCGCGCAAACAGGGTCGGGCGCGTTTCGCTTTATGGCGGAATGCCAATGGCCGGAGATGGGATCCGCAACGGATATCACGACCGAACCCGCGTTGTTAGTTCTGCTGCACGCCAGTCCGTTCAGGGCTAGAGCCGGCGGCACCGAAAACCACGTCATCGACCGCGTGACGCATCTGAAACTTAAGCGAGTGGTGCTCGTTTATCCGTCCGATCCGCAGCACGTTACAGCCGCGCTCATCGTCAATGGCGACCTATCATTCGTCACGTACCACACGTATAAGCTGCAATCGTCCCTGACTTGGTACGCGTTTGCAAACCCTGAGGCCGAAGATGTGGTGCTGTGGATCGCGCGATTCTTTAACGCGACGGCCGTGGCGATTGAGCATCTCTACCGTTGGCCGCTGTCATTGCCGCGTGTTCTGAAAAATGCGGGATTGCCGTACACGTACGCGACGCATGATTTTTTCGCGGTCTGCCCGAATTTGAATTTGGTGAACGCGAGCACGTTGAAATTGTGCGGCACGCATTACGGCGGGACGGACGAATCGGAGGCGTGTCTTGGAAAACATTTTAATTCTTTCCAGACGCAGCCGCCGTGTGAATTGAAAAATGTCGTCGCGCGGCATCAGACGGTATTCGCTGAGATCCTTCGCGATGCCGCCGCGCTCTTTTTTCCATCGGAAAGCGCGCGCACCCGCGTCCTTGAAAATGTGCGTGTCAGCGCTGAAAAGTCACACGTCATTCCGCATGGCTACGACGCGCCGCCGTGTTCGCCGCATACCGCTGATCCGGCTGTACTGCGCGTCGCGATGATGGGTATGCTGGCCGCGCCGATAAAAGGGTCGGAGCTGATTCTGGAAATTCTCGCCGCGACGAAAGCGCTGCCATTGGAATGGCATATTTTCGGCGTCGTCGATGCCAACGGATTTCGCGAGCGGCTCGTGGCCACCGGCGCCAAGCTGGTGATTCACGGCGCGTATGATCGCGAGACCATTCTCAGAAAACTTCAATCGGCCCGCGTGGACGTCGCACTCTTTTCATCAATCGCGGAAGAGACGTTTTCCTACACGCTTTCCGAAGCGTACCTGGCGGGAATTCCGCCGATCGTGCCCGATCGAGGCGCGTTGCGGGAACGCGTTGAAGCGAGCGGCTCGGGCTGGATTATTGAAGCGCAGTCCGCTCCTGCTGCCGTAAAACTAGTCGAAGCGCTGCTGAAGAACCGCGCGCGCGTCGACGCCATGCGGGAACGCCTGCGCGCGTTTCATCACACGACGCTGCAAGAAAACACGGACGCGTACCGGCGTATTTTTGCGCCAATGCTTAAGGCGTCGCCCCGATCGCCAGCGCTGCCGGCCATGCTTTTTACACGTATGGCGCTGGATGAGGTTGGCGTGCAGCAGCAATTTAAAGACTCGTCCGCGGTTGTTTTTTCGAAGATTGAAGCGATCACGGCGCTGAGTCAGTGCGCGGTGAAAATGAGCGCTGACGAGTTGGAAATCTCCGCGACCGGCAATGACCCTTCGCTGCTGATTCCCGCGTTCGTGTTTGCGCGTGGAAAAACGCACATCCTTCGCATGGAACTCACTGTTCCTTACGAGGATACGCTGCAGGTATTTTACTCCACGCGCAAATCGCCCGGCTGGTCGGAAGCGCAGAGCGCCAAACGAATCGTGCGCACAGGCCGCAACGAACTATTTGTTGAACTTCCCGCGAAGGATTTGGCGGGCCTGCTGCGCGTGGATCCGGGCACGGCGGAAGGGGCGTACCTGCTGCACGCTCTGGAAATCCGGGCCGTTTAGAAGTATACCCTTCTGCTGAAATGACTTTCGCCCAGGATTTATCCCGACTCTATTCCTATCGCGAGGTGCTTCGAAACCTCGTCAGCAGCGATCTGAAACTCCGTTTCCGGCGCTCGTTTCTCGGCTACGGCTGGAGTTTGCTGCATCCCGTACTAATGATGCTGATTCTTGCAGGCGTCTTTTCGCAGATCATGGGTTTTGAATCAGCTGGCAAAATGGTGCCGTATATTTTCGCCGGGCTAGTGCCATGGAACTTTTTCGTCAGCACCTGCATTTCGGGTGGCAATTCGCTGCTGACGAACGAGGCGTTGCTCAAAAAAATCTATCTGCCCAAAATGATTTTTCCGCTCGCGGTCCTGTTCGCGCGGGGTGTCGATTTTCTCTTCAACGTCGTCGCGCTGTTTATCATCGTCAGCTTAATTTCGTTTCAACCGTCCTGGGCCCTGCTGGCGCTGCCCGCGGCCATTCTGCTGCTGTTCCTGTTTGTGGGCGGGATCACCCTTGCGCTCTCGGCGGTCAATGTGTACATGCGCGACGCCGCCCATCTGATGTCGGTCGTCCTGCAACTTGCGTTCTATGCAACGCCGATCATTTACCGCGAGGAAATACTCAGCAAGCACAGCACCTTTAAGGTCGCGCTGGAGTTCAACCCGCTGGTTCACATCATCCGCCTCTTCCATTCAATTCTGGCCGGCGGTGTTTTTCCCGGAGCGCAAGAATGGGGATTCGCGGCGGCGGTTTCCATCGGCATGGCCGTCATGGGCTACTGGATTTTCGCGCGACTGGAACGGAACCTGATTTTCCGGCTATGACTCCTGAAAAATCACATATCCGGCTGAAAAATATCGGCCTCTCGTTCCGGCTCTACGCGAACAAAAGCCTCTCATTGCGCGAGATGTTTTTGAGTCCGCTGAAGCGGCGCGTCGATCAAAATTTTGAGGCGCTTAAAGGCGTCACGCTCGATATCAATCACGGCGATCGCGTGGTGCTGATCGGGCCGAATGGAGCCGGCAAAAGCACCCTGCTTAAAGTCGTGGCTGGCATTTACCCGGCGACTTCCGGCGAACTGTCGATACGCGGCAAGATCACGCCCTTGATTGAAATGGGGGCGGGATTCAATCCCGAGTTGACCGGGCGTGAGAATGTTTTTTTGAACGCCGCGATACTGGGCTTCACACGCGCTGAGGCCGAAAAGCGTCTGCCGAAGATCATGGAGTTTTCGGAAATACCGCCGCATTTTCTCGATACGGGCATCAAGTATTATTCATCGGGAATGATGATGCGCCTGGCGTTTTCCGTCGCGATGGAGCTTGAGCCCGAGATCCTGATTCTCGACGAGATTTTCGCCGCGGGTGATGCCCATTTCATCGAGAAGGCCACGCGGCGCATGAAAGAATTTATCGCCAGCGCCCACATCATGATCCTGGTCACGCACGACCTCAAGCTGGCTCGCGCTATTGCCAGCCGCGGCATCTGGATCGATCACGGAATCGTGGTTCGCGATGGCCCCGTCGATGAAGTCATCGAAGCGTATGAGGAAGCGTCGTTACGCGGGAATACTCCGGCCCCCGCGGCTAAATCCTGATACGGCCGCGGAAACATCTCAGGGATTCGTGATGACTGGCTTGGAACGTTTCTGCTTCAACACCAGATGAATGACGCCGATCAAGAGGCCCAGCATGGCTCCGCCCAGCAGCGCCGCCACGCCCAGGACACCAAACTTCCTGACGACGGGCTCTGCGGGCACGACGGCGGGTGCCGCCAATCGCAAATCGTCGAAATCTCCCTGAGCGGCAATGGTGGCGGAGTTCCAGTTCTTGGACAATTGATCGCTCAAGTCTCGAACCGACTGCAACTCCCGGTCGATCTTCGACAGCTCGGTCAACCGGATGCGCTCGGCATCCTTGATTTCCATATCCCGATGCTTTTCTTTAGCATTTACCGCGGCCAGCGCGCTGTCCTTCAGCTTGGTTATGCCGGCCTCGCGAGCGGCTTCGACCTGTTGCAATTCCGACTGGAAGTTTCGCACGGAATCACCCAACTTCGACAGATTCTCGGATATCTTGACGAGCTGCGAACGAAGCCGTTCCTCGCGCGGCGTCATGGTATTGACTTCGATTTCGAAGAGCGCCGCTCGTCGCGCGATCTCCGCGTAAAGCGGATTGGGCTGTTCCGTGATCAGGAGCTGCTTTTTCAACGATTCGTGATCGAAAGCCTTTTCTTTTTTATCTTCCAGCGTTTTCCAGAGCGCCTCGTCGGTGATGGCCTTGCGCGTGACGAGCACGGCGGGCGTCTGCGCCAGTTGCTTGCGTGCGGCATCAAGCTGCAATTTTTGCGTTTCGATCTGGTTCGCCAAACGCGCGTGCTCGTTCTGCAGTTCAGAATTGACTTGTTTCAATGCCTCAAGTTCCGCTTCGCGCGTATCGAGGTTGCCCTTGCTTTTAACGGCGTCGATCAGCTTTCGTGTCTCGTCCGCATAAGCCACGCATTTGTCCGCGCCCGTATTCTTGGCGTCGGCCACGGCCGCCTCCAGCTTGAAGAGATAGTCGGCAACTTTCAAACGCACTGCTTCTTCCAGCTTTGCCCGGTCGTCTTCGAGACGTGAAAGCTGTTCGCGCGCGTTTTTCAATTGTGTGGTGAGCACCTGGACCGACATCGATTGTTTTTCGGTGATCAGCGTTTTAACGTGCTCGAGAAAAACTTTGACCCAGGTATTGGTGATCGTCGCGGCCAAATCCGGCTGAGCGCTGCCTGTGGTCGCCTCCAGCACTGACGCATCATCGGGCTTCGCAGCGGGCGTAAAACGAGTGGTCACGCCCAGGCGTTTGACGTTTGGCTTCAATACATTTTCCTTCACCAGGCGATCGCGCGCTTCATTTAATACAACGTCGGATTCGAGCAATTTTTGATAGGCCTGAGAGGTGAGTGCCGCGCGGCTAGAGTCGCTCCGCGGCCGTGACGGTGCCACAACCAGCGTCGCCGTAGCCTGGTAGGAGTCCGGTTGAGATTCGTTGTAGAGGTACGTGGCTGCTCCCGCGGCCAGGGCTAAACACACAATGAGAATCCAGTAATTTCCGATAAAGAAAATAACATCAGCCAGGCTGATTTCGTCGCTCTCGGACTCACGCTGTCGTAGCGCGTTTAATTCGGCTCGTTCCATTCCCATTCCTTGATCAGCGACGCGGTTGGCTTGCGGGTCGCCTATATTAATGGCTACGGATTTTGTTTGCAATGCGTCGAATCAACGCGGTTGCGCAACTCAGCTCGCCGCCTGATCTAACCGCTATACCGCTTTGCCACGTACGGCGCGGGGAGGTTGTGCGTGTTTTCGTTGCGCCGCCGGGAGCGGCTTTCGCGCGCTAAGCAGTAGCGCCAATGCCTTGCGCACCGAGCCGCCGCAAAATTCTAGCGCGGTCGAAGCGGTAATGGAGTCCACGCCGCTTTCTTCCATGACCAGATTTCGCGCGCGCTCTAAAAGCTTTTCGCATTTGATCTGCAGATCGAGCATGCGATTTCCTTTCACCCGGCCGAGGCGCACCATGCAGCCGGTGGATATCATGTTCAGAATCATTTTCTGCGCCGTGCCGGCTTTCATGCGGGTTGAACCGGTCACAACTTCGGGCCCCGTCTCGGCGATGATCGCCACGTCAACGCAATCCACCAAAGTCGAGTTCTTATTGCAGGTAAGGCAGGCGGTAAATGCGCCGCGCTTCGACGCCTCGCTCACCGCTTCCCGCACATACCGCGCGCGCCCGGAGACCGATAGTCCGATCACGGCATCGCGCTTTCCAATTCTGCGCGATTTGATATCGGCAATGCCAGCCGCACCGTCATCCTCCGCGCCTTCCTGGCTGCGCGTGAGCGCCGCTTCGCCTCCAGCGATGATGCCCTGCACGAGCGTATGCGGCACGCCGTACGTCGGCGGCATCTCACTGGCATCCAGGCAGCCGAGCCGCCCGCTGGTCCCCGCGCCGATGTAAAAAAGCCGCCCGCCACGCGCGAGGCGCGGCGCGACGGCCTTGATTGTTCTCTCAATCGCCGGAATGGCTTTCGCGACAGCAGCCGCAATCGTCGCGTCTTCCCGGTTGACCACGCGCAGGAATTCCCTCACGGACAACTGGTCGAGCCGCTCACTGCGCGGATTGGATTGTTCAGTAGCGAGCGAACGCAGGTCGGTAACGGCCATTCAGAGTCCTCTTTATGCGCTCACAGTTCTTTCACGTACACGTTCTTAAACTGTATCGGATCGCCGTGGTGCTGAAGCGCAAACTTTCCTTTGGCGGGAACTTTCGGGAGTTCGGCGTTGGTGATGACTTCCTCGCCATTGAGCGACACCCAGAGGCGCTCTCCTTTAATGGTAATGGTCATCGTGTTCCATTCGCCGAGCGGCTTGTCCATCTTCTTTTTCGGCGTGACCCCCGCGATCACTTCGGGCGACATGGTCTTGTCGGTGCGGTAGCCGTACACTTCGCCCGATCCGCAGTTCCAGCACCACATGTTCACCTGGCTCTTGCTGCTGCCGCGCAGGTACACGCCGCTGTCGCCGCATTCGTCCACTTCTTCCGCGATCTCTTTTCCGTCCGGCCCCTTTTTGTAGGTACCATCAGGAAGAATGATTGGGTGCTTTACTTTTTTCGCCGGGCCCGACCAGCGCCAATCGATCATCAGCGTCATGTCGCCGTATTCTTTTGCCGACCACAAGCACTTGTCGCCCTTGGATTCGCTTTTGCCGTCGTAGTCGATGATTCCGTTGGCGACTTTCCAATGCCCGTTGTCATCTGGCATCGGTATGAAGCCCGCGAGATCCTTTCCGGTGAACGGTGCGGTGAACCCGTCCGGCGGCGTGTTGTCCGCGGCGCGTGAATTAAGTGTCACGCATGCCAGAAGAATCATGGCCATGCTCGCGTTCAATCGGTTCGACATTGTCTGCTCCTCTATGAGTTCAACCTATCCCACTTTAAAGACTGTTCCATGAATATGATTAGTCAATGACTGCGTGCCAACCTGCTGCTGTGCGGCGAACAGGGATACCGTTTCGGACGCCAGCAATTTAATGCCTTCCGCGCCGAGTACCAGTAGCGCCGTGGATAGCGCATCACTGGCTGTGGCCGATGGGCAAACGATCGCAGCCAGAGCCGCATTATCGACCGGCCAGCCTGAACGCGGATCGATGACGTGTCCGAAGCGGCGACCCGCGAGCTCGACCACTTTTCCATGCGGCGCGGAGACGCTCAGGCTGAAGCCGTCGCGCAATTCGATGCCAGCTAACAATTGTGTCTTGACCAGTGGGTGCTGCAGAGCTACTCGCCAGAACGGCTCGCCAGGCGGAGTACCGATCGCGACGACCGTGGATGTGCCGCCATGCAGCAGCGCATTTTTGATTCCCGTCTCTCGCATTAGTTCCGATGCGCGTTCCAGTGCGTAGCCCTTTCCGATGGCACCGGGATCCAGCCGTGTGCCGGGCCGGGCAAGGCGCACGGTGCCGCAAGTCTCATCGATCTCCAGATTCTCGCGCATCCCAACGAGCGACTTTGCTTCAGCAATACGTTCCTCAGAAGGAATGGACGCAGTCGCGTTGCTCCAGAGATGCACCAGTGGGCCGACAGTCATATCGAATGCACCGTCGGTCATCATTGAAAACTGAAGCGCGCGTTTCAAGAAATTGAAAAGGCGTGGATCGACCCGGAGGGGCTCGCCGCCAGCGGCAGAATTGACTTTAGACAATCCAGAATCGGGGCGAAAGATGCTGAGCTGCGCTTCCACGCGTTCAATTTCGTCGAAGGCTTCTTCTCCCGCCGCACGCAGAGTTGCTTCATCGCCTTCATCGGCGATGGCGATTTCGAAACGGGTCCGCATGGCAATGCGCGCGAATTTCAGCAACTTCATAGCGCACCGTATTAACACAAAGCCGAGATCGCGTCATGCGGCGGCGTCTGATTTCACGTCGAAATGAAGGAAGAACAGGTTATATTAACGCGATACTTCGAGGAAAACATATGCGCTTAATGTTCGTTCTGTTGGCGGCTTTTTATTCGTCACAATGCCTGGCCGCGAGCTGTGTCTGGAAGGGCGGTCCCTCAGGAAGTTGGGACGATGACCGCAATTGGACCAAAACGCTTGGGCCCACATCCGATGACAATGTTGAAATTCAGGATGCCGTGATTCGTCTCGATGGGCCTCCCTTTCCGGGCACTGTAGGATTTGTTGGAGCGCAATGTCTGACCCTGACAATTCGCGGAAACGTAACGCTGGCCAGCAGCGAGGCAGACGCGCTTCATGTTGGCGATCACATCTATATTGAGCCCGGCGCGACGCTAACACTGGATTTAGACAAGTGCCTCGTTTCAACGCTGGTGAACGATGGCGTTTTCAAACTTGCCAAAGGCCGAGTTCAAGTGAGCGACATTCTGCGTAAGCATAACAATATAAATCCAATCACCTTCGCATCAGATGTTCCACCGCCGATACCCTCCGCGAAGTATTCACCCGGCGATGTCATGAATAAGGGCAGGATTGAAGTTCAGTCGCTGCCGCCACCTTACCCGCCACCGGGCACCGATTCGTTCTTCGATTTTCTGAGGTCTGCTAAAATTGAATTGGGCAACATCGTCATTCTGAGAAATCTCGTGAATTCGGGCACTGCGGCCAAAATAGAATTCGGACCGGGAGCAGTGGATGTTTACGGGGATCTCATCGGAGATGGACCGCGGAATGTCGGCCAGGCGGCGCCGCCGTATCAGAATCCGTCCAGTGGACTGAAAGTGAATGTGCATAAATCCAGCGGTGGGCTCGTGCAGTTGGACGCGGATTTAGTTACTGGCCGCGCTTTTGAAGATATTGTCACTGACTTTGAAGGTATCATCCAGGTCTTTGGCCGAGGTGGTAATCATCCGCTGGCGCTGGCGAAAAAATCCGGCATCGCCGTGGCGAATTCAACCGCTCTAAAGACCGTCAAAGGCAGGCGCATGATCGTGATCGGCGCGGACGAGATTGGAATGGTGCTGTCGGTCGCTAGACCCGTATCGTCGGCACTGACGGCGAAAAAAGGCAAAGGGAAAGTTTCAGTCAGCCAGAGCAAACTAGACCGGCTCGATATGGAAGTGGCGTTTGAACTCCCGGGCGGATTCGTTCCGGGCGCCGCGCACACACTGGATATCGGGCTGTCCAATCTCGTCGATCGCATCACGCTCGACCCCAAAGGCAAGGCCAGCGGCGGCTCGATTGTCGTCTCCGCGAAAGTGAAATTTCCGAAGCCGGCCAGGGGACAAACCGCGCTGCCTGCGGGCGCCATGGCAACCCTGCGTTTTGTGATCGACGTTCAAGGTGCCATCGCCAAAGGACTGGAGTCGGAAGGCATCGACGGCGCCGCGAGGAATCTTTCGACATTTGGCGTTTCGCGTGAACTGCAGGTAGCACTGATTCTGGATGGCGTGCCATACCAAGGCAGCATTCCGGTGACGGTGAAGTCCATCGCGAAGGGGGAGACCCTCTCGATTAATACTGGCCGCTAGTTTTCGCTCGTGCTACGAATTGTTAAAAGATGCTACGCAGTTTCTTTTTGCAGACTGTTGCCCGCAACCCGCACGGGGCGACCGGTGCCGAGTTCTTCCAGATCAGTTCGCTGGTCAGCGGACTAAGGCAGAATGTGTAGCCGTCCACTGACACGATCAAACGGTTGCGATCCAGCAGCATAATCGCCATTTCGCCGTCCGTGTATTCTTCAGATTCCCATTTCCAGACCAGTTGACCGGTGGCGGAGTCGAGTGCAACGACTTGGCTGTTGAACGCGACATAGACCAGTTTTTAAATCTCGGTGGCGATCATAGTGGGCTCCTTTGTAATACCAATCGCAGTTGTTGATCAGACAACAGTACGTGACCCAAGTCCTTTAATGTCTTAATGTTCCAGAATCCTTGATTTACGGTTTTGAACTGCGATTGGTATAAGATGGCGAAAGGGCCGCTCGAAAAAGCGGCCCTTTCGTCTCATCTATCAGGCATTGTGTTCGATCACACCTTGAATTCGCGCGTCTTTTCATCGAACAGAACCATCTTGCTCGTGCGCGATGAAATTTCGGCCAGCGCGAGAATGCACTGGACCTTGGCACCGAGTTCCGCGTCGCAAAACGTCTTTTTCCCGGTACGGATCGCGTCGATGAAATTTTTGTGATGATCGGAAATTCCACCCCCGGAATCCTTGGCCACGTCCGCGCCTTCCACTTCTTCCGCGTACGGGCGCTCCGGCGTGATCTTCGCACCGCCGCCGCCCATCTGGATGGTGCCCTTGTGGCCGCGCATCATGTCGGGAAGTCCCTGCTCGTTCACGGTGGAACCGGTGAACAGCATGGTCCAGCCGCTGGGGAATTCAGCCATCACTTCGACCGTGTCATCGACTTCGCGATCGAGCGAAATTTTACGCGTGCCGAGCGAGCAGACGCGCGTGGGGAATTCCGGATTACCCGAGGCGATCAGGAACGGTCCGAGCTTGTGCGGCATTAAATCGCCGAGAATGCCGGCCGAATAATCCCAGTACTTGCGGTAGCGGAAGAAGCGCGCCTTGGAATCGTCGTTCCATTCGCGCCGCGGGGCCGAACCGAGCCACATGTTCCAATCGAGATTGTCCGGGCCGGCGTCCTTATCGATGCCGTAATTCCATTCGCCATTCTTGCCCGCGTTGCGGCAATACGAACCCTGGCCGGAGACCAGCGGTCCGATTTTTCCAGCGCGCACCGCCGCGCCGATGTCGTGCCATTTCTGATTGGAGGTGTACTGAATCCCGACCTGCACGACCTTGCCGGTTTTTTTCTGAGCATCCATGACCTGGAAGGCTTCGTCGAGATAGCGCGTCATCGGCTTCTCAATATAGACGTGCTTGCCGGCTTCCATGGCGTGGACGGCGATCTGAGCGTGCCAGTGTTCCGGCGTGGCGATCCAGACGGCGTCGATGTCCTTGTTTTCCAGCAGCTTGCGGTAGTCTTTGTTGGTGACCGGCGTCGGGCGGCCTTCGAGCTGCATTTCCTTGGCGGCGCGTTCCATGCGCGGCGTGTAGACATCGCAAGCCGCCACCTGCTCAATGTTGTTCTCGGTGGCCTTGCCTTTCAAGCCTTTCACGTGAGCGCCGAAGCCCTGCCCGCCGACACCGACGACACAGGTGAGAATGCGGTCGTTGGCGCCAATCACGCGGCCGGTTGCCTGCACCGGGCCGGTGGGAAATTTGCCGGCGACGAACTTAGTGGTATCCGCTTTGGGCGTGGGAATTTCATCGGCGCGAATAGCACGCCCGGTGCCTCCGATTCCCGCTGCGATGGCGGCGGCCGCAGCCGCTTTGAAGAAGCTGCGTCGCGTCGGACCTTCCTGTCCTGGCGTTTTCTTCGACTGACTCATGTACGCTCTCCCTAAGTGTGCCGCGAACGGCACGGGCCCTGTACTGATTCGGTACTTTGCGTTCAGCGCGCCAGCGTGGACAACTTAATAAGTCTCCCCACACCGCGACATAGTCTAAAGACGTTTTTACAGTTCGAACCATTCTTTCTGGAACACAATTTTGTTTCCCGTCACGACCGCTTCGTTTGCTTTGATCGCGGCAACCGTGGCGTGAAAACCTTCGAGGGCTCCGCAGCGCCATTTTTTACCTGAGCCTTCGCGGATCGAATTCAAGAACGCGTCGCAGGCATGGAAGAGCTGCGTTTCTTTCGGATTCGTGTCGCGGTTCTCGCCAGGGTTTTTCCCGGCAGAGAGTATTTTCGTGGCATCGGCGACCAACGCGATGCCCGTGTCTTCCGCGACCTTCTCCTTAAAGGCGTACACTTCCCAGCCCAGCGCGCGCGCGTCGGCTTCCTTGAACATCCAGGCGCGCTGATCGCGGATCAGCACGGCCGCTTCGGTGCCCTGGAATACTTCGCACGAGCCGTCATAGGAATTCGAGAGCGTGGCATCGAAGAAATAATTGACATTATTGGGATACTGAAAAACCAACTGCACGGTATCCGCGACTTCGCGGCCGTCTTTCCAGGCCATCACACCGCCGAACCCGGAAACAGAAACGGGCCGGGCTTTCAGAAAATAATTCGCGGTGTCGATGTGATGAATGCCGACTTCGCTCACAAGGCCGCCGGACGTTTCTTTCGCCAGCCGCCAGTTCAGGGCCTTCTGTCGTTCGTCGGACGGCGCGGCGCGGCGCCAACTGGCGCGCCTGTGCCAATGCGAGCGCGCCTGCGTCATGTCGCCGAGCGCCTCGGTGCGGACGAATTGCAGAACATGTTTGTGCTGCGGGTTTGTGCGGGCTTGTAGTCCGCTCTGGAAAATCTGTTTGTCGGCGGCGGCCGCGGCCCTAGCGATGGCGCGCGCGTCCTCAACGGTTGTGGCGAGCGGCGCTTCACAGTACACGTGTTTGCCGGCCTGCAGCGCGGCGATGGCGATATCTTTATGCAAATGCGTCGGCGTGGCAACCCAGACAGCCTGAACCTCTTTGTCGTCGAGAATCTTTTTGTAGTCGGCGACGGCGGTGGCTTTCGGCGCGATTTCCCGCGAGCGGGCGTGAATGTTTTCGTAGGAATCGCAAATGTACTTCACGTTCGCGCCAGACGCATTCGCGAGCGATGCCAGAATCGCGCGGCCTTGTTCGCCAAGACCGATCACCGCGCAGGTCACGGGCTTGGCGTCTGGATTTGTCGCGTTCGCCGGGCCGGGTGCGAATTCTTCAGCGTAGGCGCGCGAGGCGCCGAAGAGAAATCCGAGCGCCACGGAGCTGCCCAGAAAATCGCGGCGGTCGATCTGGCGCTGGCTGTTTGGCTTCGGCGTTTCTGACTTCTCGTGAGCAGGCACGTCGTTCGAGTTCTGTCCCGGTACGGCCGCGTCACTCATGAGCTATTTATCCAGAAGTTTTTAACACTCAGCAAAATTGCGCATTGTTGTATACCCCTTTACAAGCATCGGTGTAACAGATTAAGTGCGATTTTTTTTGCTCTTATTTTCATAGGAGATGTCAGGTTGTTATCACAACCTGACAGGGTTTCGAATTCTGCGCAGATCATCATTGCGTCCGGTAAAAAAAATGGATAGGCTCTCGCGACCATGACTAACACCACTTCTCCGCTCGTGAAGACAAAACTGTCGATCATGATGTTTTTTCAGTACGCGATCTGGGGCGCGTGGCTGCCGCTGCTCTGGCCGTTTCTGTTTGAACACCGCAAGTTCGAACCCGCACAGATCGGGAACATGTTCGCGGTCGGAGCGATCGGCGCGCTGCTCGCCCCGTTTATAGCAGGACAGATTGCCGACCGCTATTATTCAACGGAACGCTTTCTCGGCATCAGCCATATCATCGGTGGAATTCTAATCTGGCAACTGGCGACACTGGAATCCTATACTGGCTTCTTGGCGTTCAGTTTTTTCTATTCAGTGATTTATTCTCCGACCTTGCCGCTGACCAATTCACTGGCCTTCCATCATTTGGTTGATCGCGACCGCGATTTCGGCAAAGTGCGCGTGTGGGGAACGGCCGGCTGGATCTTCGCCGGATTGACCATCGGGCAATGGCTGCTGCACCGGCATACTCTCGCGGAAGGAACTCCGGCCCTTATTCGCGCCGCGCAGGTGGCTGGCATGGCGGACGCATTCCGGCTCAGCGGCGTGCTGGGCGTGATCATGGGCCTTTACTGCTTTTTCCTGCCGCACACGCCGCCCTCGAAGGGGCAGAAATCGTACGCCGCGGGCGAAGCGTTCAAAGAGATTCTGCGCAACCCGCGTCTCGTCGCCTTGTTCTCTTTTTCACTGGTCGTCAGCTGCATTCATCAGTTTTATTTCGTGCACGCGTCCGGATACGTCGGGATGCAGCAGTCCAGCGCGGCGGCCACCATCAACAGCATTTTCGGAGTCGGCGGCGGCGGATTGATGACGATCGGGCAGATGTCGGAACTCTTCGTGCTGGCTTTGATACCCCTGGTTGCCACGTCCGTCTCGCGTAAATCGCTGCTCGCGGCGGGACTGGTTGCGTACGCCTTGCGCATGTTCCTCTTTGCGTACGCCGCTCAGATTGCGCAGACGACGGGGCTGCCGATGGTGGCCGTGTTGATCGCGGGTATCTCACTTCACGGATTCTGTTTCGGCTGCTTCATCTTTGTCGCATTCATGATTGTGGACGAGGAGACGACCGGCGACGTGCGAGCCAGTGCGCAGAGCTTGTACAATTTTGTGATCATCGGCGTGGGCATGATCGTCGGAAGCAAGATTGCATCCGGCGTCGCCGCCTGGGCCAATCCCACCGGCACCGACATGGATTACAACAAACTCTTCAGCGTGCCGATGTACGCTGCGCTGGCCTGTTTAGGATTGCTGCTGCTGCTTTACCCGTCCGGTAAGCCGGCGCCGGTCGCCGTTGGAACGGGCGTCGGCGCGGGCCATGTTCCGGCGGAAGAACGGGCCTAGAGCAATTCACGTTTAACTAAAGCCTAGTGGTCCGTCAGGCATGAATTGACGGGTGGTTTGGCGGCTTTTTGCCGTGCTCTTCGTTGCCAGCATCGTCACATATCGGACTGATATGCTCCGATGCTGGCGCCTCGATCACGGCAAA
>Ga0163144_10004986_pt1 | contig 29662 bp, 28 predicted proteins | sample OliLak19BULKMAT1_FD_123175 | JGI IMG/M metagenome (GOLD analysis project Ga0163144, IMG submission 123175) | Freshwater microbial mat bacterial communities from Lake Vanda, McMurdo Dry Valleys, Antarctica - Oligotrophic Lake LV.19.BULKMAT1 | ecosystem: Environmental > Aquatic > Freshwater >...
CGAAAGATTTCGCGGAGGAGAAAGAATGACTTTATCCTTCTCCGCGTGAAGTTTTCGGAATGTTATAGTGGAAGCGGCGTCTCGCCGCTTTTCCGTTCGACAAGCGTCGGGACGCCGCTTCTACCTTCCAATGAACTCCGAAAAGGCGATGCATGGAAGTATATCAACATTATCCAGCAACGGCCAGACAACGATCCCGTTGGAGATCCGCAAGCTACTCGGTTTGGAGCCGAGTCAGAAAATTCTTTATCGGGTCGAAAATGGCAAAGTGGTGATGGAGGCCGCCGGGGCGCCCACGGAAGCGCTCTATGGAAGTTTGTCATCGACCGCGAAGATGGAAGGCGACGAAGAGGTTGCCCGGGCAAATTACGCCAAAGAAAAGTACGGAGTGAAGTCCGATGCGTGAACAAACTCATATCGATGCGAATGTAATGTTGCGTTTTCTGCTCGCCTACCACAAACAGCATTCGCCAAAGGCACGTCGGCTCTTCCGGCGGCCAGAACGCGGTGAGGTGGAGCTTTTTCTCTCGCATGTCTGCATCGCCGAAACAGCATGGGTGCTCACTTCATTTTACCAACTTGATCGTGCCAAAGTGGCGGCGAAACTGAAGGCCATCGCCCTCCATGCCGGCGTTTCCTGCGAGGCCCCCGAGGTGCTGCTGACGGCTTTTGACAGCTTTTGACAGCTTCTCCCGTTTGGGGATCGATTTCATTGATTGCTACAACGCCGCGCTCGCGGAATTCCGCGGAGCAAAAATGGCGAGCTTCGACAAGGTCTATCGCAAGTTCCCGGGTCTGAAACGGGAAGTGCTTTGATGGGGATGTTCCGGCCCCGCAGTGCTGTTCGGATCGGCTGTTGGGGGTAGTGCTAGATTGCGCTGTAGGAAATACCGCCCGCATCTGAGATGGAAATGCGTCATATTTTTGTCATGAGCATGCTGATCCTTACGCCAAACGCTGCCCGTGGCAATCTCTCCGAGCTGCTGCGACGTGCGCTCGAAGGGGACGATATTGGCATCGTGGTTGATGGCAGGATTGTCGCCCTCCGCCCGGTTGCGGTGGAGTCCATGGACTACGCGACTCGCGAATACGGCGCAACGGCTGCGGAATTGAATCAGTTCGAACCACGGACTCATGGCCAAATCGAAAAAGCCCGTAAAAAAGGCAGGCTCCACAACTTCACCGGAGACATCGAAGCCCCCGTTGCAGGCAAACGTGACTGACGATCTACTCGAAGTAATCCGATCCAGGACCAAGGCGGAGCGTCAGGAAATCGAAAATGCCATCAACAGGGTGGTTGAGAGTTGGGGGCGCCCGCACTTGCATTCAGGTATCGGGATTTGCCGTCTCACCAAGACAATTTTCGAATGCCGGGTCGGCTTGGATCAGAGGCTGGCATTCGTATTCATCGCGACAACACTGGAACTGGTTTTCTTCTTCATCGGAAATCACGATGAAATTCAGAAACCGATCCGCTCGAAAGGTTGAGCTCAGCGACTTTCGGGGCCGGGGTGCAATGGCACTGCAAAGAGGGCCCATCACTTAACGAGGCCGTGCACTCCGGAGATCTCTGAAAGTTTCTGAGCTGATTGCAAATCTGTCCCTCTGTCCTGCCACTGACCCTCTGCGAGGGGCTACCTCCGCCTAATCTTTCCTTTGAATGTTTGCATTTTCGTGACTACAATGACCACATGATGACGAACTTGAGAGACGCGAAAAGCCGCTTCAGTGAGCTGGTCAAACGAGCGGCCGAGGGCGAAGAGATCCTCATCACGGTGAGGGGCGAACCTTTGGCCAAACTAACGGGCGTCTCGGCCCGCTGCGGTCGTCCTGAGGATCGGGCGAATTGGATTGTGGAATTGGCGGATGCGGCCGCGCGTGAAGCGACCGGAGTTCAAGCGAAGACCCCGCAAACCTATTGGGACGAAACCCGCTCGGGTCGATGAGCGGACTCCTCTACTGGGATACGTCGGCTTTGCTGAAACTATACGCGGAGGAACCCGATTCGTCGGCTTACCGGGCCTTGCTGGTGACCCGTCAAGAGCAGCCGGTCGTCGCGTTTTTACACCGCGTTGAGCTCTACTTCGCGCTTCGCCACAAGGAGGATCGTGGTGAGATCGCCGCAGGTGCGTCGGGGCGCCTCTTTGGAGACTTTCTCCGCCACGTGGGCGTAAACAAGTTTCGCGAGATTCCGTGGGGCGACGATATCGCGAAAAGTGCCAGGGACACCCTTGAGCCGTGTTTGTTCTCGCCGATACCGGTGAGACTCCGCTCTCTGGACGGCCTTCATCTCGGGGCGCTGCTCTTGGGCGGAATTTCGAAGCTGGTAACGACTGATGAGGGGATGCGCAAGGCGGCGGGACTCCTTGGGATTGATCTTGTCGATCCGTAGGGGTTTCGCAGAGTCAGCGGTTTTCACGAATTCGCAGGTCCAGGTAGGCTAAGCCCGCCAATGGAAACGGACTTAACGCAGCGGCTCCGTAACTCATAGTCACCCCCCCCCTTGAGCCCGTATGGCTGTCGAATTTTCCCCGAATTCGCGCCCCCACAAACGCCACAAGCCCGCGCCTCCGCTCTTGTCATTCGGCAACTTCGTGGCACACTGATGGTCCGCATCGCCGAGATGGTGGAATTGGTAGACACGCTTGACTTAGGATCAAGTGCCGTAAGGTGTGCAGGTTCGAGTCCTGTTCTCGGTATTTCTTTTCATGAAAACTCCCCCGTGCCTCGGGCTGCTTGGCGCCCTTTTGGTTTCACTTGCAACGGGAGGCGGCTTCGCTCAGGAGCGTCCCGCCGAGATCCTCCTCTGGCCTAACGGTGCCCCCGGCTCCGAAGCCCGCGCTGCGGAACCAGAGGCCTTCGCGCTGGACAGCACAACCAACGTGGTCAATGTGCATCGTCCGACGATCACGCCTTACCTGCCATCTCCGGAAACGGCGACCGGAACGGCGGTGATCATCGCTCCGGGAGGCGGACATCGGGTGCTTTGCCTCGGACACGAGGGCTATGCGCTGGGGGAATGGTTCGCCGCCCACGGGATTGCCGCGTTTGTCTTGAAATATCGTCTCGCGAACGAGGAAGGCTCGACCTACACCATCGAGGATCATGCCATGGCCGACATGCGGCGAGCCATCCGGACGGTCCGCAGTCGGGCGGAGGAATGGGGCATCAAAACGGATCGAGTCGGGGTCCTCGGCTTTTCGGCTGGTGGAGAGCTGGCGGCCTATGCGGCGATGAAATCCGATCCCGGCGATCCTGCAAATGCCGACCCGATCAAGCAGCAGGGCAGTCGGCCTGATTTTCAGGCGCTCGTTTATCCGGGTAAATCGGATACATTCACCGTGGAAGCCGGGATGCCTCCGGTCTTCATCGCTTTCGGCTTTCACGACCGACTCGATATCGCGCACGGCATGGCCGAGGTCTATTTAAAATACCACGAGGCTGGGGTGCCGGCAGAGCTGCACGTTTACTCCAATGCCAAACACGGTTTCGGTTTCAAAGAAGGCACTGCGACTGCCGCCGGAGCCTGGGCCGAGCGCTTCCGCGAGTGGTTGATTGACAGTGAGTTGCTTGAGGTAAAAGCCGCCGGTCAATAGGGTTTTCGCCCGCGCCGAGGCTCTGGAGGACTAGCTCTCATGGAAAGGACCGCGAATTTATACGAATGAACGCGAATGACACGACTCTGTTCAGTCACTGATTCGGGTGCGTTGGGGTTCATTTGATTCCTTTGACAACCATTTCCGATTCTGGTCAAAATCCCGCTTGAATTAGGGATAAGTCCGACAGACTCCTCGGTAGTCCGATGTGGTCGGTGGTTTAAGAACCTTGCGCTCGCTCCTTGAATTTGTTTCTCTGATCGGATGCCAAGGTTTCGTCTCGCTGCTATCCTGATTATGCTCTCGATCTCGCTCGTCTCCGCTGCGGATCGGCCCAATATCATCTTCTTCATCGCCGATGACATCGGATGGGAGGATCTCGCCTGTTACGGCTCCACGGTGGTGAAAACGCCGCACTTCGATGCCCTCGCGGCGCGGGGCATTCGTTTCAGCAATGCCTACGTCACCGCCAGCAGTTGCAGTCCTTCGCGCTGCAGCATCATCACGGGGCGCTACCCCCACAATACGGGAGCGCCGGAGCTGCACACAAAGCTCCCGCCGGACCAAGTGCGCTTCCCCGTGCTCCTGCGCGAAGCGGGCTACTACACGATGCTTTCGGGAAAGAATCACATGGGCGAGGTCAGCGATGCTTTCGCCCTGATCAGCAAAGGCGAGGGACCGGGTTCCTCGGAAGACTGGCCCCGCCTGCTCGCGGAGCGGCCCAAGGACCAACCCTTTTTCGCCTGGTTCGCCTCGACCGATGCTCATCGCGATTGGCAAATCGACGCGACGCATCCGGTCTATGATCCCGCCTCCGTCGTCGTGCCGCCCTTCCTCTTCGACGGTCCGCTGACCCGTCAGGATTTGGCGAACTATTACCACGAAATCAGTCGGGCCGATGCTGCCCTGGGAGCGGTCGTCGCCGAGTTGGAACGTCAGGGGATCGTCGGCCAAACCCACATCTTTTTCACAGCGGACAATGGACGTCCTTTCCCTCGCTGCAAGACTCGCCTTTACGAAAGCGGGATCAAGACACCCCTGCTCTGGGCCGGTCCGGGCGTTACTGAAGGCGCGGTCTGCACTTCACTGGCCAGCACCATCGACCTGGCACCGACCATCCTCGGGCTGGCGGGCGTGGAAATTTCTCCGACGATGCAGGGAGTCAGTTTGCGTCCCATCGCCGAAGATCCCCGAGGCTCGGTCCGCGACGTTGTTTTCGCTGAGCAAAATTGGCACGTTTATCAGGCCCATCAGCGGATGGTCCGGGTCGGCGATTTCCTTTATATCAAAAACAACTTCCCGGACCGGCAGGCCCTCAGCGTCGAGAGTGACGCGACCTTTCCCGCCGGTGAGGAGCTTTGGGCCGAGCACGACGCAGGTCGCCTCACCCCCGAGCAGTCCGATCTATTCCGCAATCCACGCCCGGGCGAGGAGCTCTACCAAGTGAGCGACGATCCTTACCAGTTTCACGATCTCAGCGCCGACCCGGAGCAAGCCGGTGCCCTTGCGACGATGCGTGCCTTGCTCGAAGAGTGGACCAAAGCCACCGGAGATACCGTCCCCGCCGACCCCACTCCTGATCGTGCGCTCAAGCCAGACGGCAAGCGAGGCGGCGGCAACAATCCCCGCGAGATGCCCGGTGCGTCGAGCGGCGCGGACCGAATCAACGCGCCCGGACCGATTCGTATTCCCTAAAAACCCGTTGCAGGAAGGGGGAACGGGTATTGAGTAGCCGCTTGTTACAATGGGGAAACGAGCTGTATTACTTTTTGCGGGCCAAGGGGCTCAGACGGTGGGAATGGGTCGCGATTTGGCCGAGCGATTTCCCGAGGTACGGGAGCTTTTGGCCAAGGCGGATGCCCGGCTCGGCTATGCGCTCACGGAAAAAATGTTTGATGGACCATCGGCAGAGCTGATGCGGACATCGGTCTGCCAACCGGCCCTTTTCGCTCACGGCCTTGCCTGTCTTGCCTTGCTCAAGAGTCACGTCAGCGACCTCGATATCGTCGGTTACGCGGGACTCTCTCTCGGGGAATTCACCGCCCACGCCGCGGCGGGGACCTTTGATTTCGAAGCGGGTCTCGATCTCGTTGCCCAGCGCGGGGCCTTTATGGAAGAAGCCACCAGCGCCGTCGGTGGGTCGATGGCCGCCCTCATCGGTGGTGAGGAGGAGGACATCCGAAAACTCGCCGCTGCCTGTGATATCGACGTCGCCAATCTCAACGCCCCGGGCCAGATCGTGGTCTCTGGCTCGAAAGAGGGCATCGCCAGAGCCATCGCCACCGCCTCCGAATATGGCGTCCGCATTGCCCAGGAACTCGAAGTCGCGGGAGCCTATCATTCACGGCTCATGATGGCTGCCCAGGAGAAGCTCGCCGGGGTCCTTTCCGAACTCCCCCTTGTCAGCCCCGCAACCCCGGTCGTTTGCAATGTCTCCGCGACCCCCGTCTCCGATCCGGCCGAAATCCGGCGCACGTTGGAGGCTCAGGTCAGTGGCTCGGTCCGCTGGAGCGAAAGCATCCGCTACTTCCTTGATCAGGGCGAAACCCTCTTCATCGAACTCGGCCCCGGTCGCGTCCTCGCCGGGCTGATGCGTCGGATTGATCGCGGTGCCAAGGCTCTGAGTTTCGGCGATTGTGAGGGTTTTGACAAAGTGCTGGCCGAGTTGAGCGCGTGACGCCGGGCGGGATAAGTCCGACAGGCTGCTCGGCCTATTGGGAGCATCGCTCAAAATCCAAGCCAAACCGAGCCAGATACTTTTTGAGGCGGTCCGCGTCGTTGGCCACGGATCGTTTTTTCCGCGAGGCCGCGAACAACTCCCGACCGGCTTCGGAGAGACTGCGTGACCTGCGGCAGACCGCCACGACATACTGAAGCTGGACTTGATCAAAAGGATCGACTTCCGTCAGTTCGGCTCCCAGTAGTGCATCCAGGTCCACCACCGGACCTCCCGCAGATCCCGCTCCCGGGCGCTTCCAGCTCTCGCGCAAGCGCTCGATCTCCTCGACCACTTCCTCCACCCGGATGCGTCCCCTCGGGGCGAGGGTCGCCATCCGCACGACGGCGGCATTCAGATCCCGGAAATTCCCCCGCCACGGCGTATCAGCCGCTTCGCCAAAACGGAGGAAAGCCTCGCGGGCTTCTTTGTTGAAGGTGGCCCGTCGCCCCTGGGATTGATGATATCGTTCCAGCTCGTAATCGAGATTCGGGGCGATGTCCTCCCTTCGCTGCGCGAGAGAGGGCAAGCGGAAAGTCCATAGATGAATCCGGGAAAGGAGATCTTCGCGGAAACTCCCCTCGGCGACGGCTTCGCGGAGATCGCGATTCGTTCCGGCGATCAGTTGGAAATCGCTCGTGACTGGCTGGTCCGCCCCGACCGGCAGGAAGGTCCGATCTTCCAGCGCCCGCAGCAACATGGCCTGCTCATCTGTGCCGAGTTCCCCGATTTCATCGAGAAAGAGTATGCCTCCATCAGCCTCCCGGAGCAGGCCGGGGCGGTCCTTCTGCGCTCCGGTGTAGGACCCTCGCAAATGCCCAAAAAGGGCCGAAGCCGCCGTATCGCCGGTCAAAGTGGCGCAGTTCATCTCGACAAATTTGCCGCGCAGGCCCCCGCGTTGTTTGCGAAGTTCAAAGATGCGGCGGGCCAGGTGTGACTTCCCGGCTCCGGTCGGCCCCGTCAGCAGGAGGGGAGCGCCGGACCGCAGGGCCACTTCCTCGATCCGGTCGATCAGACGATTGAAGTCCGCATTCCGCGTCGCGATTCCACTTTTGAGGAAGGTGCTCGTCTCTTCCGCCTCGCGGGCGAAGCGGGTAGCGAGGGCGTCGTATTGGGAGAGATCGAGATCGATCACCGCGTAGCGGCCGGCGGGATCAGTAACTCCGCGTTTGGTCTTACTCGGAGAAGACTGGATCAGCTTGCCCGGCAAATACCCCGCCTCGACCAAGAGGAACAACGAAATCTGGGCAATGTGTGTGCCGGTGGTGATATGGACGAAGTATTCCTCGTTTTCCACATCGAAAGTATAGGACCGCGCCCAATCGTGCAGGGCTCCATAGACCGGCCCGAGGTCCCACGGATCGCGCTCGAAGTCGATGACATGACCGTGCACCTCCGTCTCGGGCGAAACCAAGCCGATATCCGCCACGAGCTGATCGCGCAGCTTGGTGAATTGAGATTCGCAAAGCAGTTCGCAGCGGTCGAAGAGCAGCTCCTGATGCTGAAAAAGAGACACGGTCGGGCGCCAGAAATCCCAGCGTTTCGGATCGAACCCGAGATCCAATTTTGGTCCAAGCAAACCGATGACGACCCGTTTCATGGTAGACAATAAAACACTATCCAATAGGATAAATTAATATCACAAAAGATATTTTCTATCTAGAAAAAAATTCTGTGAAATTGAGGAGAAAAATAATCTTCGTTCTCAGATCGTTTACAATGAGAGAGTTAGATACCAGGTTCCCTCCCTTGCCTCACGGTTGGCACGAGCCCTGCAATAGGTCCATTCTGTCCAAGGAAACCATCGGACATCATGCTCATGGCAAATAAAACTCTCTTTCCATCCATCCGCGGGGCTCTTGTCGCTCCGGTGACGACCTGTAACCTGGCGGGGGGACCTGCTTACGAGCTCGCTCCGAAAGTCGCCCTCGCCCGGGTCGCCACCACCGGATGCCTCACCGAGACCTTCTACGCTTCGGCGGACGCCCAGTTGGAGGAGGTGCTCGCTCTGACCGCGTTGGTTGATACCGACTACCTCGTCCGGGTGGCTCTCTACGCCCGCACTGTCGGTGCGATGAAGGACCTGCCGGCCCTGCTTTGTGCCGTCCTAGCGACTCGCGATGTGGATCGGCTCGAGGAGATTTTTCCCCGCGTCATCAACAACGGGAAAATGCTCCGAACCTTCGTCCAGATTGTGCGCTCAGGAGTGACCGGACGCAAGTCGATGGGGTCCGCTCCGCGCCGTTGCGTGCGGAACTGGCTGGAACGCGCTTCCGTGCGTCAACTGCTCGAAGCGGCCGTCGGAAACGATCCTTCGCTCGCCGATGTCGTCAAGATGGTCCACCCACGTCCGGCCGATGCCGAGCGCGAGGCCTTCTACGCTTGGCTCTTGGGGCGTCCCTACAACGTTGCCGATCTGCCCGAGTCGATCCGCGCCTTCGAAGCGTGGAAAACGACCCGCGCTGGAGCGACCCCCGACGTGCCCTTCCAACTGCTTACCGGCCTCGAGCTGGGACGCGGGGAATGGACCGCGATTGCGAAAAACGCCTCCTGGCAGACCACCCGGATGAATCTCAATAGTTTCGTGCGCCACGGCGTGTTCGAGTCTGAGGGGATGACCCGTCTGATCGCCACCCGGCTCGCCGACGCGGAAGCGATTCGTCGCGCCAAGGTCTTCCCTTACCAGTTGCTCGCGGCCTACCGCAATGCAGGGACAGGGGTGCCCGAGGAGATCCGTGAGGCGCTTCAAAGCGCTTTGGAAATCGCGGTCGAGAACGTTCCGGAGATCTCTGGATCGGTGGTGATCTGCCCTGACGTGTCGGGGTCGATGAGCCAGCCCGTGACGGGATACCGTCGCGGGTCCAGCTCGGCGGTGCGCTGCATCGACGTGGCCGCTCTCGTGGCGGCTTCGTTTCTGCGGAAAAACCGTCGCGCTCAAGTCGTGCCTTTCGAGCAGCAGGTCGTTTCGATCCGGCTCAATGCCCGTGATTCGATCATGACCAATGCCGAGCGACTCGCCGCGATCGGTGGGGGTGGAACGAATTGTTCCGCTCCCCTCGCGCAACTCAACGCAAAAAAAGCAAAACCTGATCTGGTCATCTACGTCTCCGACAACGAGTCGTGGGCCGACCCAAAACAGGGACGCGGAACTGCCATGATGGCTGAATGGTCGAAGCTGAAACAGCGGAACCCAAAAGCTCGTCTTGTTTGTGTCGACCTTACGCCTCACCCCACCACTCAAGCCTATGATCGCAAGGACATCCTCAACATCGGAGGCTTCAGTGACCGGGTTTTCGACCTCATCGCCAGTTTCGCCGCTGGATCGAATGGAGTTGATCACTGGATCAACGAAATCGAACGTCAACCTTTGAAAGAACAACTGCCTATGAACTAAACTTTTGGCCGACCCGGCGAATGCCGATGGGACTACATTCTGTAAAAATCATGTCTCATCAATCGTTTGTCGCCGGGTCAAAGGATCTATCCGCGAATGCCGGAGAGGACTACATTTAATCCATTGGTCGCCGGTTCGAATCCGGCTTCCGTTGCCTCGGCGGCGGAATAGCTCAGTGGTAGAGCAGTAGAAAACGTCTTCCCCACTCCCTTGTCGCGGACCTTCCTTCATCAGACTTCACCCTCCACAGATTTTCGATCCGGCGAATGCCGGTGGAACTACATCATTACCCATGACCATGTCGCCGGTTCGATCCCGGCCCGAGCCATTTCGGCTCGGTAGCTCAGCGGTAGAGCAGGAATGTTTCACCAAAACCTTGTCGCCGGATCGAACCCTGTTGGGTCTGTCATCTAACCCTATTGAGTCGATTATCTTAGTAGCTGCGAGCGTGAGCGAGTGGCCAAGTATCCTACGAACCACTCGCTCACGCCCGCAGCTAGACTCCCCGAATAACCCCGTCGATCCGGCGGGTCACCGGCTACCATTCTCCAGCTAAACCGCTAAACCGCTACCCGCTACCCGCTACCCGCTACCCGCTAAACCGCTTATGACCATCCACAAAACCGACGAAGCTCTCGGCTTCATCCCGCTCCCCGACGATTCCGGAAAACCGATCACCGTGGTCGGGACCGATGCGATCCGCGACCACTTCGACGAAGGTTGCCTCCAACAGGCCATGAACTCGCGGCTCGCCCCCGGCGTCACCGATGTGATCCTGAATCCCGATGCCCATATCGGCTACGGGGCTCCGGTGGGATGCGTCATGGTCTCGCCGACGCACATCTATCCGGGACCGGTCGGGGTGGATATCAAATGCTCGATGTCCCTGCTCCAGCTCAACATCCCCGAAGATGCGATCATCGATAAAACAACCCGTCGCGCTCTCATCAACGCCATTGTCGAACGCACCCCGACCGGTGCCGGACGAGGCCAGCGTTCTGCCAAGAAATCCCGCCGCGTGGATGCCGGGCTCGGAACTCGGTCCGTCATCGAGGGAGCTTCGCCCGGCGTGTGCGAGGCGCTTGGGATTCCCGTGCATTGGGCGCAACGCTGCGAGGACTCGGCCCATTTCGGGCACGATGGCACGGTCAGCACCCTCGGGGAACGTCTCGAACGCGTTCTCGCGTCGGGCCTGATCCGCAACTTTGCCGACAAAATGAGCCAGCTCGGTTCTTATGGCGGAGGAAACCACTTCGGTGAATGCGAGATCACCCGCATCGCCGAGGGAGCGGAACTCCAAGCCACCGCCGAGGCCTTCGGTCTGCGCGACGGGCAGGTGTCCTTCCTGAGCCACTGTGGGTCACGCGGATTCGGGAATCTGCTTGCCCAAGGTCAGTTCAAAGACCTCCAGAAAAAATTCTCTGATTGGTCCACGCCATTTCCGGCCGGGGACAAACAGCTCGTTTACGCTCCTTTGGGAACACCGGAAGCGAACGCCTATCTCAACGACATGGCTCTCGGGGCGAACTTCGCCACCGTGAATCACATGCTGATCAATGCTCTCGTTCTCGAAGCCTTCCAAGAAGTGCTGCCCGGAACGAAAGGTGAGCTGGTCTATTTCATCTCCCACAACATCGCCCGTGAAGAAATCGTCGAGGGACGTCCTGCCTGGGTGCATCGCAAGGGAGCGACTCGAGCCGTGCCGGGCGGGCATTTCTCCCTCGCCGGAACTCCCTTCGCCGCGACCGGTCACCCCATCCTGCTGCCGGGAAATCCGCGCGATGGTTCCGTCGTGATGGTGGCCCGTCCCGGAGCCGAGCGCACCGCTTGGTCGGTCAATCACGGGGCCGGTCGCCAAATGGGGCGAAAGCACGCCTCCCGAACCCTCAATCAGGCAGCAGTCGATGCCGACCTCGACGCGTCTGACATCCTCAGCAACTGCCGCAAATATCCGATCGACGAAGCGCCCGACGCTTACAAGAACTTCCCCGAAGTGCTCCGCAGCGTCGAGAGCGCCGGGCTTGCCGAAACGGTAGCCAAACTCCAAGCTCGCTTCGTGATCAAGGACGAAAGCGCCGCCGATGACTGAACGATGAAAGCCAAACTTCTCCAACTCGACGGAAGCTCCGGCGGTGGTCAGATGATGCGCACGGCGCTCTCGCTTTCGGTGATCACCGGTCAGGGATTTGTGATGCAGCACATACGCGGGAAACGTCCCCGGCCCGGTCTGATGCGTCAGCACCTCACCTGCGTGCTCGCCGCTGCGGAGGTGTGCGGTGCGAGCGTCGAAGGAGCCGAGATCGGATCGACAGAGATCACCTTTCGTCCCGGCTCCATCCAAGCAGGGAGTTATCATTTCTCTATCGGTACCGCCGGAAGCACTGCCTTGCTTTTCCAAACGCTCCTTCCGATTCTTTGGTCGGCCGATGGACCGAGCGAACTACGACTGGAAGGAGGCACCCACAATCCGATGGCACCGCCCTATGAATTCCTCGCCGAGGTCTTTCTTCCCGCGCTCGGACATGCCGGAGTCTCGTGCGAGTTGGCGCTCGGGAACGCCGGCTTCATTCCCGTCGGCGGCGGGGAATTGAACGCTTGCATCGCGCCGTGTCCGGCCCTGATTCCACTGCACTTCACGGAACGTCAAAGCTACCAGGAGCCGACCATCCGGGTCATCCATCGCAACCTCTCTCAGGGTATCCTCGACCGCACCATCAAGGGAGCTCGTGAGATTTTCCCTGATGCCGAGGCCATTATTGAAACCGCAGCTGCGGGTCCGAGCACCGGCCTTTGTGCCCTCGTCTCCGTTACGGGGAGCGGTTTGCCTGAATTATCCAGCACCTGCGGCGATCGCGGAGTTCCAGCCGAGCAGGTCGGGCGACGTGCCGCCAAACCCCTGCAAGACTTTCTCGGAGCCGCCGCTCCGGTCGGACGTCACCTTGCCGACCAATTGCTCATCGCGATGGCGCTCACCGGGGAAGGAGCCTTCTTGACGATGCATCCTGACGAACACGTCTCTACCAACATCGACGTGATCGAGCGCTTTTTGCCGGTCACCTTTGACATTCGTGACGGGGAGCGAGGCAACAAGTGGATTGAGGTAAGGACAACGTAGATTGTCGCCGCTGCGCCTTGGAAAGCTTTAATGAAGGGGCGAAGGCGATCCCTCCTACCGGGTTCTGTTCCATGTGCCAACGACAGGCGCTGCACGAGACCGTGGTGTGTTCCAGAGCTTTACGCATGAGCAGATTAAGGAAAGATTAAAATTCGGCCGCGCAAATTTTTTTCTGTAAAAGGGTCTGATCGCTAGTCGGGAAGCTGAAGGTAGTCGATTGGTTTAGGTGGGATGTTTATCGGAACGGTGTTCTCATCGGTCAGAGTCCGATCAGGATACGGGAACCGGAAAGGCCGATTCTGGCGGGCGTTTTCCTGATGCTGGAAGGAACGGAGACGGGCGTCAACTCTGTCGTTCCGGGGCGGACCGATTCGTCCTTGGGCGACACTCTCACTGGCGCAGGAGATCAACGCCGATGTCGTCGGAGAATTCCGGCGCCGACTTGAGATTCCGGCTGGCTATGCGCGTCGTATCTACGAACTGGCCCATCCTGGGACGATTTTGGTGACGACCGCAGGAGCCAGCGCGTCACGAACGTCTACTCCGACTGGTTCCGCGATCATGCGCCCCGAGGGGCGTTGAGCTGACACTGTCAGGTCTCGGGAAAGCGATTCTCAGAAAATCCAGATCCTCAGAAAATCCAGATGATCGCTTTGATGACTGCGGCGACGATGCCGACGATACCACCGATGACGGCGAGGATGCTGATGATCCCGCCACGGCGGGATTCGGCGACGGACATCAGCACTCCGATGATGCCGAACAAGATCGCCACCACCGCAAGAACGAGTCCTAAAATGGCGCCGGTCATGAAGCTGCCGATCACCGCCGCGATGGAGAGGATCGAAGCAATGCTAAAAACCGCCGGCTTACTGGATTCTTTCATGAGGAAGAAGATGGAGCGGAAATCCCGCGCCGCAAGTTGAAACAATACTCAGCTGCCGAAGAGCAGATTCATCGCCAGGGGAGTCACAGGGAAAGGCTGCGGTGTCACAGGAACGGGAAATGCATCGACGATCCAGCCTCGTTGATTCTTGGTTTCGCCCTTCTACAATTCCTGTTTCTTCTGCGATCGATCCCCCTTTCGCAATTCTTCCGAGATTCGAATGCCGCGAAGACGGGGCTTGGCGGAAGAGGCGGCTTCGTCTTGAATGGCTTCCATGAAATTTCGCACCCGGTTGTTTTTATGTATCCTCGGATGCTCTTCGTTGCTTTCGGCAGCGGAAGATCTTTTCGACCGTTCGAATCTCGCCGCGTGGTGCATCGTCCCATTTGATTCTGCAAAGCGCGGCCCGGAGGACCGGGCGGCGATGCTGGAGCGGCTTGGCATCACTCAGTTCGTCTATGACTACCGCGCCGAGCATGTTCCCCAGTGGGACGAGGAACTGGAGGCTTTGGCTCGGCACAACATTGATCTGCTCGGCTGGTGGTTCCCCGGCACGCTCAATGATGAAGCGCGGGACGCGCTGGACCTTTTTCAACGCCACGGAGTCACTCCCCAACTCTGGGTCACTGGAAACGGTGGAACATTGCCAGTCAAAGACGCGGCAGACCAGGCGCAGCGGCTTGCGGCGGAAGTAACGCGCCTTGCGCCCATCTGTGAAGCGGCTGCCAAGGCTGGATGCAAGGTGGGGCTCTACAATCATGGTTCGTGGTTCGGGGAACCGGAGAATGCGCTGGCGATCATCGATGGCTTGAAAAAGGAAGGGCATGACCATGTCGGGATGATTTACAACTTTCACCACGGACATTCGCATCTCGACCGTATCGCCGAAGTGCTCCCGAAGATGGTGCCGTATCTGCTGTGTGTGAATCTCAACGGGATGGACCGGGAGGCCGACCAGCACGGGCGCAAGATCATACCCTTGGGCGCGGGGACCGAGGACCTCCGGCTTTTACGGCTGCTCCGGGCAAGCGGGTATCACGGGCCGGTGGGGCTGCTCAATCACACGGACGAGGATGCCGAGGCACGACTGCTCGACAATTTGGACGGCTTGGCCTGGCTCCTCCCGCAACTCGACGATGCCACTCCCGGTCCTCGCCCGGCCTGGCGGAGTTGGTCGGAGGCGAACGTGACACCACCACGTCCGAACTCTTCGTCCGCGCAAACGGCTCCATCCCTCTCCGCAGAGTTCGGCAATGCGCTCGCCAGCCCCTTGGTCTTGGCCGGTAAACCGGAGTATCGGGAACTACCCATTACGATTGAGTGCCGGGCCAAATTGGATCGCAAGGATCGCTTCAATATCCTTGTTGCTTCGGAACCGAAAGCATCCCCGAGTCATTGGGAAATATATAGTTTTTCGAAAACCGGATCCTTTAGTATCTATCTGCCAGGTCGGGGCGGTATATATACTTCGAATACCGATATCGCCGATGGTAAATGGCACGATCTGCTGGCTTCCGTCGGCGATGGTTTCGTCCGTCTATGGGTCGATGGGAAGATGATTCATGAAGAGGCGTCTCGTGAGGAAGCGCAGCCGGGAATTGCCACGGACAACACGGCTGACCAGTTGATCGCCTTCGGCGGATTGGTCGAGGGCGGGATTGGATGTGATGGCCTGGTGGACGATGTGCGCCTCTCCCGCGGGGTGATGCGTCCTCGCAAGGGTGGTCATCCCCGCTTGCGGATGGACAACACCATCGCCCTTTGGAGCTTCGATGATCTTGAGAAGGAGACCGGGGTCGCGGCGGCTCCCGCACCGGCGGAGTTCGCCCCAACGCTCCCTCCCTTGCGTCCGGAAGACAACCCCTCCTGGCAAGCCGAGGTCAATCGCGAGCGGATTTTTGATTACTATGCAAAGCAGGCCGGGGCCTTCCGTGGTGTCACTCCGCCACCGGCCCTGCTGCCCGCCTTCCCCGGACTCGATGGCGGACGCCAGGGCCATTGGGGCAATCAGAACGATCAGGCGACGTGGAAGGATGATCGCTTCGCCAAGTCAGGCCTCACCCCGGTTCTTGCCACCGTCTTTCGGGGAGCGGGGCTGACCATTCCCAAAGGAGTATGCGTGCGCAGCGGAGACCAATCCGCTTGTTTCGATCCGGTGTCCTGCACTTTCCGCGTGCGATGGACGGGAGGCTTCCTTCGACTGAGCGACGCGCGTCATGGATTTATGGGTGGCGGGGAGCTGGAAGGCACGGCGCTTGAGTCCAACGAAATCGATGCTCCCGTCAATCCACGTTACCTGGGGTATTTCCGTCACGAGGATGATGTGATTTTCTCCTATCATGAGGAAGGCAAGGAGCGACTCGCCACCCTGCGCTCGGATCTTGGAGACCTGGCAGCTCTCACCAAAGGCGGACCAACCAAGTGGCCGGATTGGCTCGAAACCAAAGGCACGATCGGGACGCAAAAACCCTTCGCGACCGACACCTTGACGATCCCTTTTGACAACCCTTACGGAACGCTCTTCTTCCTGACAGGACACGATTTTTTCGCCGATGGATCCGCCGCGATCTCGACGATGACCGGGGAAGTGTGGTTGGTGCGGGGCATCGACGAGGAATTGGGGACTCTCCGATGGAAACGATTCGCCACCGGATTGCATCAGCCGCTCGGCCTGAAAATCGTTGATGGTTTGATCTATGTGTTAGGGCGTGATCAAATCACCTGTCTGCGCGATCTCAATCACGATGATGAAGCGGATTTCTACGAGAATGTCAGCAACGCTCTCACCACCTCTCCGGGAGGTCATGACTTTATCGTTGGGCTGGAGCGCGATTCTCAAGGGCGCTGGTTGACGGCCTCGGGGAACCAGGGCATCTGCCGGGTGGATGCAACCAAGCAGATTCCGGCGGCGGTGGAGGTGCTCGCGACCGGGTTCCGCAATCCCAATGGCCTCGGGCTTTCGCCTGATGGGCGGTTCATCACGACGAGCGTGCAGGAGGGCGACTGGGCCCCTGCTTCGTCGATTTGTCAGGTGGAGTTGGGCGCGAACGAAGGGGCCTTTTTCGGAGCGGGCGGACCGAAGCCGGGGCAAACGGTGGCGAAACCCATGCTGTATCTTCCACGGGGCGAGGACAACTCCTGCTCCAGCCAGGCTTTTGTGACCGGAGAAGCATGGAAGGATTTGGCGGGGGAGGGGAACTTTATCCACCTGTCTTCGGGTGGCGGCAGTGCTTGGTTCGTGATGCGTCAGCAAGTTGCCGGGCAGTGGCAGGCGTCGGCGCTGCGTTTGAGCCAGGCCTTTGCTTCGGGGGTGCAGGCGATTCGCTTTCATCCAACAGACGGACAATGTTACATCACCGGGATGCAGGGTTGGGGCACCTACACACCCGATGACGGTTGTTTCCAACGGCTGCGATACGTCGGAGGAGAGGCCGGCATTCCGGTGGGGTGGGAGGCGAGGAACAATGGGATCTTGCTGCGTTTTGCCTCAGCGGTGAAGCCTGACCCGGCGGTGGCCCCGTTCGCCCAATGCTGGAACTATCATTACAGCGCCGCCTATGGCTCACCGGAGTATTCCCTGCGTTACTCGGACACACCTGGACACGATCCGCTGGAGGTTCGCAGCGTGCAGGTGCTCGATGGTGGAAAGGCACTTTTTGTCGAAATTCCGCAGTTGTCTCCGGCGGGCCAGGTTCACCTTTCGATTCCACTGAAGAGTGAGTTCGAGGAGGTGCCCACGGTGGAGCTGTTCGCCACAGTCCATGCACTCGCTCCCGCCTTTGTCGATTTCCCCGGATACACCGCCATTCCCAAAGCGGTGCCTCACGCGACGGTCAGTGCTACACCCACCGCGCCGACTCGACCCAATCCCTGGGCCGACGGCGAGATCGGACGCGCTTTGTTGGTCGAAGCCGGCTTGGGGTTGCAGTATGTGCAAAAGGAACTGGTCGTGAAAGCTGGAGAACGTCTCAGCCTGACCTTTCGCAATCCGGACGTCGTTCCCCACAATTGGTTGCTCGGTCGGATTGGTTCACTCGCGAGCCTGACCGAGAAGGCCAACCTGATGATCGGAGACCCGGAGGGCCTTGCCAAGCACTACGTTCCTGACTCGGATGAGGTGATCGTCTATACGGACATGACCCAGCCGCAACAGAGCCACACGATTCGTTTTTCTGCTCCGGCGGAGAAAGGCGAGTATCCTTACCTCTGCACATTTCCCGGTCATTCCATGGTGATGCGGGGCGTCATGCGAGTGGAGTGATCGGAACGAATCTCATGCGTATATTGATTGCTCCTGACAAATTCAAAGGATCGCTGACCGGTGGCGAGGTGGCCGCAGCCATCGAGGCAGGCCTGCGAGCGGGATGGCCGGATGACGCGGGAGAGTTGGTGTGCGTCTCCTGTCCGATCGCGGATGGAGGGGACGGACTCGCGGAAACACTGGTGAAGGCTCTCGGAGGAACCTGGCGGGAACTCGTCGTGAACGATCCACTGGGCGAACGAATCCCGGCACGATACGGATGGATCGAGGACAGCGGGGGCGGCGCTTTGGCCATCATTGAAATGGCGGCAGCTTCGGGCTTGGCGCTCTTGGCCGGGCGTTCGCTCGATCCCGCGCGGGCCTCAACCTTCGGGACCGGCGAGTTGCTGCGTCATGCGGTGGATTCCGGAGCGAAGGAGATTCTGCTCGGCATCGGGGGCAGTGGTACCAATGATGGTGGCTCTGGCGTCGCGCTGGCCATGGGGTTTCGGTTTTTCGACGCCGAGGGTCGGGAACGAATGGATCTTCCGAAAGCGCTGCGGGACATAGTGCGGATCGTGCCTCCCACCGGGCTGCGCCTGCCGTCCGTCACGGTCGCTTGTGATGTCACAAATCCTCTGCTCGGCCCGGATGGTTGCACCCGGATCTATGGTCCCCAAAAGGGAATCCGCTCTGAGGAGATTCCTCTGCACGAGGAGCGGTTGGCGCATCTGGTTGAGTTACTCGGAACACCGGGCGAGACGGCGGCAAGGCTGGCCGGGGCGGGAGCAGCCGGAGGACTGGGCTTCGGAGCGATGGTGTTTTTGGACGCGGTTTTGGCACCCGGCTTTGAGCTTGTTGCTGATTACCTCGGGTTAGGCTCTTTGATCGCCGGAGCGGATTTGGTGATTTCGGGTGAGGGCCGACTCGATGCCCAGTCACTTTGTGGCAAGGGGCCTCACGGAGTCGTGCAGATGGCGCGAAGGGCCGGCAAAGCTACCGCGATGATTTGCGGGAGTTACGACGGTGAATCTCTCATCGACGACTTCGGCCCGATTTGGGCGATTCGACGGCCGGACCGACCGCTCGACGAGGACCTCGCCGAAGCAACCTCGCTGATTCAGATTCAAGCCGCCGCTGCCGCGCCCTCGCTCGCCCGACTCAGCCGCGCTTGAGCGAGACGGAGTGACAGGCGAAGCCGGCCCCGAAGGAAGTCAGCCATAGATCATCGGCCTCCGGGGAATGTTCCAGATGCCGCTCCAAGGCGAACATCACCGAAGGACTGCTCATGTTGCCGTAGTCGTGGAGGATCTCGCGGGTCGCGACGAGAGCCTGGGTTCCGTCGAAGATGCGGTCGAGTTCCTCGATGACATCGCGTCCTCCCCCGTGGCTGATTACCGTCGGAGTCTTGCTTGCCTCTGCACGCCGGGCAAACAAATATCCAACCGCCTCTCCCGCCAGTTGCGGCACACTGCGGTGGAGTTTGTTTTTCAGTTTTCCCTGATCGTTGACGAAGCGAATTTTCTCCCGGTGCTCCGGGCGATGCACCGTATCGAATCCTCCGGCGGCAAGTTTTCCTGAACCCCCGTGCCCGGCTCCCTGCCAAATCGAGGCCGAGGCCCCATCGCCGAAGAGACAAAGGCTGATCAACACGCCAGGGTCGTCATTGACAAAAAAAGCGGAGGAACAAATCTCGATGGGCAATACCGCAACGGTTGCTTCAGGGTGTGCCGCGAGGAAGTTCGCCGCTGAGCGCAGGGCCGGGATCGCCGCGCCGCAACCGAGCCCGACGAGATCCTGAAGATAGGCATCGGGACGCAGCCCGAGAGATTCGGCGAGGTAGCTGCTGATTCCGGGGCAAAGGTATCCGGTGCAGGTGCAGATGAAAAGGGCGTCGAGGTCGGATCCTGCCATTTCTGCTAATGCGAGCGCCTTGCTCAGCGCCTCGTGTCCGAGCGCGGGCGCCAGCGCCTCGAAGTCCCGGTTGAGTTGTTCGGCATCGCGCGAGAAAATCCCCTCAATCGGTTGGACGCCGAAGTGTCGTTTGTGAATGCCGCTGTCACCGGTCAGCACTCGGTCCAACAACTGCATCGAGCGGCTCCGGAGGAGGTCGGACAATCCGATGGTTCCCGCGAGATGCCAGCATTCCGCCTGGGTGAAAAAAGTGGGTGGTACGGCGCTGGCGAGGGAGTTGAGAAACATGAGAAAGTGATTAACGAGTCAGATGATAGAGCATCCGCATCGGCACAGGGGTGAATCTGCTGATACGAGTGAAGGCTTGTTGCCAGAAGGGTTGAAACAAAAGGTTCTGCAGCCCGAGAGCCGCGCGTGTCCGGAAGAGGTGCTCGCGGCGGGTGCGTCCCTGGATCTGGACACAAGCTTCGTTCCACGATACGTCCTTGTTAGCATAGGCTGTCAGAGGCTTTAGTGCCGCTCTCGCCGATTCGAACGCCATCGACATCCCGTTGCCGGTGAAAGGACAGATCATGCGGGCTCGGTCGCCGATGACGCAGCCGCCTGCCGGGGAGCCGAGTTGCTCGCCCAGGGTCAGCCCGGACACCCCCTGAAACGATTCGACATTTGCCTTCGCCGCAGCAAGTCGCTCTGCCAGCGCTGGGAGACCGCACTGCCGCAAGTAGGCGACGAGAAGCTCCGGTCCGCGGGCGGACAGGTGAGGCGTTTTCGGGAAGAGACCGCAGACATTCACCCAGCCGTTCTCCACGGGCGCCAAACCGACGTAGGCACCACGGCCGAGATGCATTTCCAGATCCGCGAGGAGTTCCACGGGTCGGAAGTGGCATTTCAGGCCGATCCAACGACTCACGGGATTGGCCCGGCGTCCCCGGCAATCGATCCATCCGCGCAAGTCCGAGGGTAGTTCATTTCGACCGATGCGCAGATCTCCCCCCGACTCACGGAAACGATCCGCGAGGCGCAGGTCGAGCCGATGACGCGAGATCCCCCTGGCCGGATGAGGCAGCGCGAACCGGCACAAATCCGCGCCGTTTCCATCGAGCCAAACTGTCGAGCTGAGGCGATGGGCGTCGGACAGATCTGCGGCAATGCCCAGGTCTTCCAGGACTGCATCGTCGATGCCGCTGATGAATTCTCCACAGACCCGGTGACGCGGGTAGGGGATCGCCTCATGAAGGATGACGGGAATTCCGCGCCCTCGCAGGGCCACGCCAAGCGATAGTCCCGCGAGTCCTCCTCCGAGGATGGTAATCGTTTCTTGGCTCATGGGGAGGTGACCTTTCGTCGGGCATCGAGCCGATAGGCCCCCATCCACGTCTCCTTGATGTCTATGTCCCAAAGCTTCGGATCGAGCTCCAAAAGGGAGGGGAGTTCCTTCCCGCGAAACCCCGCCCGAATGCTGACCCGCATGTCGTGGCGGGTGACATGATTGATCGCCAGCAATTCCATGAGCCGGGAGAGAAACAGGACCCGGGGGAGACGCAGTGGTTCGGAAAAGAGGATGCGGTCATACTTCGTGAAGAAGCCGCCGAGAGTTTGCAGTTGAGCTTCCGAGAAGTGGTGCAAGATCAAATTGCCGAGCGCCGCCGTGCCGGAGATTTGGGGGAGGGCGGTGAACAGATCGCCCTCATGCCACTGCCAGGATTCAGGCCAATGCTCGGGTCGTGGCGCGAGGTCGCATGCGATCCAGGTTGCCTGAGCGGACTCAGGTATGGAATGCGCCAAAGCTCCGTCTCCAGCTCCCAGTTCGACAATGGTTGAACTTGCCGGGAGTTCCTGCAAGCGCCGCTTCAGCCAGCGGACATTGCCCATGAAGAAATTAATCCACCTCAAATCACGCCGACAGTGCCGGGCGTCGGGGTCATCGTGAGGGAGTTGATCGAGGATCTCGGGGCTGAGGGTTCGAAGCATATAGGGGGGGCGGAGCCCTGCCGACGTTACGCTTTGTCCACGGCCATTGCCGGATGTTTTTTCCGGCGGGACCCTCGGCCAGCGTGCTCCCTTACTTGACGATCCCGGAAGTAGGCAGGACGTTCCGGTATGATTCTTGACCTGCGATTGGCTTTGTTGCATACAGCCATTGTTTCATTGAGCGCGGTGGCAGTTCGGGGAGAGAATAGCAACGCCCGCATCCTTGCTGCCATCTCCGCTATGCCTAGAGGCGGGACCTATGCGGCGTATCAGTCGGATGCTCCGGCTGACCGTCGCTTCGATGCCCTGCGGGGAACGGTCGAGGATTTGAATCAATCGATTCGAGTTGGTTTCGGATCCATCTTGAGAGTGAACCCGCAAGCGGCGGCTCCTTTGAGTTTCTGTTCGAGTGCCACCTATTTGCTGTTTTGCAGGGTGATCGAGGAATGTGAAAGCGACAAAGTGCTCGCGACCAACGGTGGTCTCGCCGCCGCTCTGGACGACATCGGCGACCCGGTGGCGGTGATCAATGGCGACCTCGATGGTATTGGTATCTTCGGTCATTGGAATGCCGATGGTCCGGGGACAGCGGTGCTCTTCCACAAGCTGGGACTGGGGCGAAACTTTCTCGGTTATGAGCAGGCCCAGCCAGGCGATTTTCTCAAGATTTTCTGGAATGACAAAATCGGCAAAGGCGAGCGGGGACACCTCGTGGTTTACCTCGGCACCAGTCCCGACAGAGCCTCGATTCAGGTCTGGTCGAGCAATACGCGCAACGAAGACGGCAGCAGCGGCTACGGCACCATGTGGGTGGAGAAATCGCGCATCGTCCGGGCTCTTTTTTCCCGATTGGAGCATCCCGAGAGGCTGACGGCATGGCTCGCGCTGCCTGAGGAGGAGAGGCGCAGCGACTACCTCATTGGCATACGCAAAACCGCCTCCACCGAAGCGGAAATGGTCGCGGCGACCGGGGCGATCCGTTGAGCGTCATGACCAGTCGCGCAGCTTGTGCGAACCGAAAGCTTGGGCCGACGGAAAGCTTAGGCCAACGGAAAGTGCTCGTTGATCCCGATGACCCGTTGGCGAATGTTTTCGAGTTTCGCGGCATCGTCTTTGGCCTGGATCGCCTCGTGGATGAGGTCACCCACGATCACCATTTCTGCCTCTTTCATACCGCGAGTCGTCACCGCCGGAGTTCCGATACGAATGCCGCCACCTTTGAAGGGGCTTTCGGTATCGTAGGGGATGGAGTTTTTGTTCACCGTGATCCCCGCCTTGTCGAGAGTCTCCTGGACGACTTTGCCGTTGAGTCCCTGCGGGCGCAGATCGATCATGAACAAGTGATTCTCGGTGCCGCCAGCGACGATGGTGTAACCGAGGCTTCCGAGATGATCGGCCAGAGCGGCCGCGTTTTTGACGACCTGCTTCTGGTAGTCGATGAAGCCGGGCTGGAGGGCCTCAAGGAAGCAGACCGCCTTGGCAGCGATCACGTGCATGAGCGGTCCGCCCTGCACGCCGGGGAACACGAGAGAATCGATCTTCTTGGCGAGATCCTCGTCGTTGGTAAGGATCAGACCACCACGCGGGCCACGCAAGCTTTTGTGAGTGGTCGTGGTCACGAAGTGGGCGTGCTCCAGCGGTGAAGGGTGCACACCGGCCGCAACGAGACCGGCGATGTGGGCCATATCGACGAAAAGGTAGGCGCCCACGCTATCCGCGATCTCGCGCATCCGCTTAAAATCGATGATGCGGGAATAGGCCGAAGCCCCGGCGGTGATCATTTTCGGCTGCACCTCCAAGGCTTTGGCGGCGAGCAGATCATAATCGATCTGCTGCTTGTCGGCGGACACTCCGTAGTGATGCACTTCGTAGAGCTTTCCAGAGAAATTGGCGAAGTGACCGTGGGTGAGGTGACCCCCGTGGCTGAGATCCATGGTCAGGATCTTGTCACCCGGGTCAAGCACACTGAAATAGACCGCCGCATTGGCTTGTGAACCACTGTGCGGCTGAACGTTTGCAAATTTACAGCCAAAAAGCTCCTTGGCGCGATCAATGGCGAGTTGCTCGACGACGTCCACATTCTCACAGCCGCCATACCATCGGCGACCGGGATAACCCTCGGCGTATTTGTTGGTCAGACAGCTTCCCTGAGCTTGTTGCACCGCTCGGGAAGCGAAGTTCTCGGAGGCGATCAGCTCGATGTTGTTGCTCTGGCGGATTTCCTCTTCTTCGATGGCGTGAGCGATGGCCGGATCGGTCAGGGTGAGCTGGGGAGAACGGGCCGCGACGCCGCAGGAATTCATTTTGTCCACCCGGCGGGCGTGGCGGTCGCCCTCCTCGAACGTGGCGCCGAGCCAGGCTTCCAGAATCGGAATCGCCTCTGCCCCAGAAGTGAAGTCACCTGCGAGACAGAGCACGTTCGTGTGGTTGTGAACCCGGGTTTTTGCGGCGATCACTGGATCGGTCACCACGGCGGCCTGGATGCCAGGGTAGCGGTTTGCTGCGATGGCCATGCCGATACCGGTGGTGCAGCAGAGGACGCCAAGGTCGCGGCGTCCGCTCAATACTGCCTCGGAGACGAGCCGGGCGTAGTCGGGATAATCCACCGCACTCTTATCAAAAGAGCCTGCATCTTCGACTTCGTAGCCGAGCCCGCGCAAATGAGCGAGAACGGCTTCTTTGATGTCGTAGCCACCGTGATCGGTGCCGATGATGAGGGAGGGTTTTTTCATGAAAACGGGCGGTAAAGCGGGGGCTTAGCTAGAACGATACAGGCCTCTTGTCAAAAACAAGATCGATGACCGGGGATCCCGAATTCGATTCTTTTTTTCTTGTGGAGACTCAGGTTCCTGGTGCAAAAAAGGAAATTTAATCGATCAGGGAGCGCACGGCTCTTGTTACGCCTCGCAACCTCGCCCGGGAACGACGAACCTTATCGCGCCGCCACGCAGCTCAAACTCTTCTTCGATTTCATCAGCGTGATCGCGACCGCCGGCCTGACCGCGGCCTTCTGTCACTTGATTTCGGAAGGTCATTACCCTGACCGAACGACTCACTCCACCACCGGCCTCGCCACAGGATCGCCGGTCAGGACAAAACGCAGGACCGAGGGCATCGCCTCTTTGATGAGATTTCGAGTGATCCGATAATCGTCGAGGTCTCCACCGATGGGATCGGGCACGTCAAAGTCGAGGCTTTCGTCTGATATGAATTCCCGCAGAACAAAGGTTTTTTCCTGACTGCCGGGGAAGTGGTCGAGGACCGCCTCCAGATGCGACAGGGTCATGCCAAAAATGTGGGTCGCCTCGGCCGCCAAATCGGAGGTGAGGAGCTGGCTGCGTTGTCGGGAAATGTCGATGCCTTCCTCCTGCATGGCGATGATGGAATTGCGACTGGGAGACTGTCCGTCTGACGCGTAAACACCCGCCGAGGCGACCTCGATATCGGCCCCGATCTTTTCGGCCATCGAACGCAGCATGCCTTCGGCCATGGGGCTGCGGCACACGTTGCCGGTGCAGATGAAAAGGATGCGCTGGCTCATGTCGTCTGAGTTTCCACGCAGTAATGGATACCCCGCCGTCGGGAATGTAAAGAGGCAAGGCGGGAAACGTCAAAAAAACGATCTTGATCCCGCTGCCCGCGAGCCTATGCTCCGCTTTCGCTCCGGCACTTCGCTCATGACTCTCGCCGACATTCTCAGCCCCGACCGGGTCATCGCGGAAATGCGATCGACCGAGCATTGGGATGGCATCGTGGAACTTGTCGATCATCTCATCGCCACCGGCGGCCTCGATGTGTCGTTCCGCGAGACCGCCCTCGCTGCGCTGGAAGCCCGCGAACAGCAGCGCAGCACCGGCATCGGCGGCGGCATCGCCATTCCCCACTGCGCGCTCGATTGCTTGCCGGAGATGGTGGCCATTTTTGGGCGCTCTACGAAAGGGCTCGATTTTTGCGCGGTGGACCGAGCGCCGGTCCATTTTGTGGTGTTGTTTATGGTTCCGACAGGACAGCACACCACTCACTTGAAAATGCTGGCGGCGATTTCGAAAGTGCTCAACAGCGCGGATACTCGCAATTGCCTGGCCGAGGCGGACGACGTCGAGGAAATCCTCGCGGTCCTCGCCAACAAGTGTGCGGCGGTCTGAGTCGGTGGGCTGACGTGCGAGTTTCGTCGCGGCAAGCCCGAAGATTCTAGGACTCGCCAAGGCGAAGTTTCCGGCTACCTTCTATCCTGCCAATTCCCATGCCCGAAACCTTTGCCGCCCTCCTCACCACCCGCCTTGCTGCCGCCCTGGCGAAAACGGATTTTGCCGCCGCTCTTCCGACGAACTTTGCTCCGGCCGTCGAGATCGCCCAGAATCGTCAATTCGGTGATTACCAGACAAACGCGGCGATGGTTCTCGCCAAGCCCTTGGGCAAGAATCCGCGCGAAGTGGCTGCGGCGATCGCAGCGGCTTTCGACGGCGGTGACTTGTGCGGTCCTTTGGAAATCGCCGGCCCGGGTTTCTTGAATTTCCGCCTCACCGACACCGCTTTGGCGGATCGCCTGGATGCGATCCTGGCTGACGCCGAGCGCCTCGCTGTCGCCCCTGCGCCAAAGCCCCTGACGATCGTCGCGGATTTTTCGGCCCCAAATGTGGCGAAGCCGATGCACGTCGGGCACATCCGCAGCACCATCATCGGCGACTGTCTCGTTCGGGTGGCTCGTTTCCTCGGGCACGAAGTCATCGCCGACAATCACATCGGCGATTGGGGCACCCAGTTCGGCATGATCCTGTGGGGTTGGAAACACCTCCTCGATGAGAAGGCGCTCGCGGACGATCCCATTGCGGAATTGCTGCGGCTCTATCGCGAGGTCAATGCGCGAACCAAGGAGAACGAAGCCCTTCGCGAGGAATGCAAAGCGGAGCTTGTCGCGCTGCAGGCGGGCGATGAGGTGAATCTCAAAATTTGGGAACGCTGCATCGAGCTTTCCAAAGTTGGTCTCAACAAAATTTACGACCGGCTCGCGGTGCGCTTCGACATCTGGCTGGGCGAAAGTTATTACAATGACCGCCTCGCTCCGCTCGTCGAGGAGTTGCTCGCTTCGGGCGTCGCCGAGGAATCCGAGGGGGCGGTGTGCGTGTTTTTCCGCGAGCATCCCAAGCTGTCCGAGCAGCCGACCCTGATCCGCAAATCCGACGGAGGTTTCCTTTACGCGACGACCGATCTGGCGACGATCGACCACCGGGTTCAGGAACTGAAAGCCGACGCGATCTGGTATGTGGTGGGTGCTCCGCAGCAGCTCCACTTCGACCAGATTTTCGCCATTGCAGAACGGCGCGGCTGCCCGGCCGATTTGCAGTTCATCCCCTTCGGCAGCATCCTCGGCTCGGATCGCAAGATGCTGCGCACTCGGTCGGGTGAGACGGTGCAACTGGCCGATGTGCTCAGCGAGGCCGTGGATCGCTCGCTTGCGGTCGTGGTCGAGAAGAATCCCGATTTTTCCGCATCTGAGCAGGCCGAGATCGCGGAGGCTCTCGGGATTGGCGCGGTGAAATACGCCGAACTCAGCCAGTTTCGGATGACGGATTACGTCTTCGATTGGGATCAGATGCTGAGTCTGCGGGGCAATACAGCGCCTTACCTGGTGAATGCCTACGTGCGGACCCGGGCGATCTTCCGCAAGGCGGGCGAGGACTTCGTTCCGGGGGCGAAGCTCGGGCTGACGGCGGATGCCGAGAAGACGCTGGCCTTGAAGCTCGCTCAATACGCCGAGGCGCTTCCTGCGGTGTTGAGCGACTTCCGTCCCAATACCCTGGCTTCCTATTTGTATGAGCTTGCCACGACCTATCATCAGTTCTGGGAAGCCTGTCCGGTGCTCAAGGAGTCGGGGGGCGTTCGAGCAACTCGCCTGGCTCTGTGCGAGGCGACCGGTCGGGTGTTGCGCCATGGGCTTGGACTGCTCGGCATCGACACGGTGGAGAAGATGTAGTTCAATTTTGTCGCAACGATTTCATGGACGATCCCTCCTGGCTGGACAGTGCCCGCGGCTACCTCGACCTTGGCATGCTGGATGAAGCGGACGCCGCGCTCGCATCCCTGACAAATGAACAACGTGAGAGCGAGCCGGGGCGGGAGCTTGCGATCAGTATCGCTTTGAATCGTTCGGACAATGAAATAGCCTTTCGCTTGAGCGAGGAACTTTGCCGCCAGTGGCCGGCCAGTCATGCGGGTCCGATTCAGGGTGCCTATGCCTTGCACGCGCTAGGGCGGACGGAGGAGGCGATCCTTTTCCTCCAGGCGGGACCGGGGCATTTGCGGGAGGAAGCGGTCTACTATTACAACCTGGCTTGTTATGAAGCCACCCTCGGGCGCTCGGAGGCTGCGGTTTCGTGGGTGCTGGAGTCGGTCCTGCATGATCCTGCGTTTCGAGAGCGAGCCCTGGAGGATCCCGATTTGGCGGGCATCCTCGAGCGACTGAAAGCATCGTTCGAGAACGAAGAGGCATGATCGACGGAGCGAAAGTCCCAACCATTTTTGAACGCAATTTCCACGTGCGAGGCGATCTCGGAGCTTCTTGCTCCGTCTGGCAGGATGGTCGGGAGGTGATCTCGCTGGCGGGTGGTTTTTGTGACAGGGAACAAACCCGACCTTGGACGGCGGACACCCTCATTCCGGTGTGGTCGGCGACCAAGGGACCGGCCGCTGCGGCGACGTTGCTGGCCTGCGAAATGGCGGGACTGCGACCAGAGACCCCCGTCACCGGGATCTGGCCCGAACTGCGGGCCGGGCAAAGCGGGAGACTCACCGTGGCAGGGTTGCTCTCCCACCAGTCGGGCTTGGCTGCGCTCCCGCCAGAGTCCCGCCCCGACATGCTTGATCGAGAGGCTGTGGTCGAAGCGCTCGCGGCAGCGGAGCCGGCCTGGGAGCCGGGCACCGCGCACGGGTATCACCCCCGCACGATGGGATTTTTGCTCGATGAAGTTGTCCGACGCGTCAGTGGAGGGATTTCGCTGGGGCGCTTCTGGCGAGAGCGGATCGCGATTCCCGCAGGCTTGGATTTTTGGATCGGAGGGCTCCCGGAGGACGTGCTGCCTCGACTGGCCCGGATCTATCCACCGAAGTTGCAGCGCCCTACCGAGGAGGAGATTCCGTTCTATCGCGCGCTCGGATCCCCGAATTCGCTCAGTCTCGCGGCCTTTTCTTCGCCTGGTGGGATGCGGGTGCTCACGGACATCAATGACCTGCGTTATCTTCAAGCGGGGCTCCCGGCTTTAGGCGGAGTCGGCACGGCGAGGGCTTTGGCGGGATTTTATGCGATGGTCGCGGGGGGTGGGGCCTTGGATGGGAAACAAATCCTGCCTCCCGAGGTGGTGATCGCGTTGGGCAGCCGTCTGGTCAATGGAGACGACCAAGTCCTCATGTTGCCGACTTCGTTCTCCGCAGGCTGCATGATGGATCCGATCTCCCCTGACGGCCTGAAACGCCGCCAGCACTTTGGCCCTTCGCTCAGCGCCTTCGGTCAACCCGGAGCGGGCGGCAGCCACGCGTTCGCGGACCCGGAGCATGGGATTTCCTTCGCCTACACGATGAATCACATGGAGTCGGGGGTGCTGCCGAACCGCAAGTCGCTCGATCTGGTCAAGGCGCTTTATGATTCACTTACGCCTTGAGGTTTCTTTGGGAGATTCCGGTCTCAGGTGGATGGAATTTCGATAGTTTGAAGAAAAATAACTCTTTTTGAGTGGTTTTAAACGTTTAGAGTTAAATAGAGTGACGGCGGAGGGCGTCGATTCTATCAATGAAACCAAAACCCATCTGAACCTATGAAATTGACTACTCTACTCC
>Ga0163144_10004989_pt1 | contig 29647 bp, 25 predicted proteins | sample OliLak19BULKMAT1_FD_123175 | JGI IMG/M metagenome (GOLD analysis project Ga0163144, IMG submission 123175) | Freshwater microbial mat bacterial communities from Lake Vanda, McMurdo Dry Valleys, Antarctica - Oligotrophic Lake LV.19.BULKMAT1 | ecosystem: Environmental > Aquatic > Freshwater >...
GATCATCGCCGGGCCCGGTGGATGGGATGGCTACCCAAAATCCAAACCACCCGGCCCGATCACCTTCCGCCACGGTCTCCAATACTTCAAATCCCTCGCCCCCGGATGGAGGCTCGGAAATGTGTGAATCGCATAGCCGTGGAAGGGGGGGCCGGGCAAGGGCGTAGTGGCAGACAGTGTGCTCAAGGCGTGGCTACCCATTTCCCTTCATCTGTCTGGCCAGCCATATGATCTCGGCGGTGCCAAGGGCGCAGATTCAGATCATCAGTGTGATGCGGATGCGAATGTCGACTGTTTGGCGGTCAGCGTCTCCTCGGTGATTGGCTGGTTGAAGGCTGTGAGGCAGGGCGACCTGAAGCGTGATGGGCTTTGACAGAAACCGAGGGCGGTCAGAACGGAGTTTGCACAAACTCCGGAACGAAGCCTGTGCAGGCTTCGGCTCGATTTCTGCAAAGAAATCGGTCGGGGGCGTTGGCCGGACAGCCGCACCCGCCTCAGCACGTCCTGCTCTGGCTTCGATCCGGCTTCCGGCGTGGTATCCGGTCCGGCGATTCCGGAACGGCCCGCCATGGTGCCGTGCGACCCTCAGGGTTTCGTTTCGGGCGCATGCTGCCGGACAGCGCTCCGTCCCGGGCCGCCCGTACATGCAGGTCGGCAGGAAAGCGTGACGCGTCCGGGACTGCCGGGATAGGCGATGTGGTGTGGCACGGGTCGGGAGAGGCGAAACTAAGCCTCAGGCACGCGAACTGCAACCCGGCCACATGTGGCCGGGCGACAAGGTGCGCTATGTCATGTAACGCTGCCGCCAAAGATGACCTGCGAGACACCGATGCAGAACGCCTCTCTGGGCCCCAGCGGCCATGTTGACGGTTTCACCCGCGACAACCTTCCCCCGGAAGAGGAATGGCCTGACCTGCTGCTGGACGGCTTTGACTATCCCGAATGGCTGAACGCCGGGGTGGAACTGACCGACCGGATGGTCGAGCGCGGCTTTGGCGATCGCACTGCGCTGATCGGCAATGGCCGGAGCCGGACATACAGGGAGCTTGCCGACTGGTCGAACCGCATCGCCCATGCGCTGGTCGAGGACTATGAGGTGAAGCCGGGCAACCGTGTTATGATCCGGTCGGCGAACAATCCCGCGATGGTGGCCTGCTGGCTGGCCGCAACCAAGGCCGGTGCCGTGGTGGTCAACACCATGCCCATGCTGCGGGCCGGTGAACTGGCCAGTATTGTGAACAAAGCCGAGGTTACCCTTGCCCTGTGCGATACGCGGTTGATGGAGGAACTGGTCGCCTGCCAGAACGACAGCCGGTTCCTGCACACCGTCATAGGCTTCGATGGCACCGCGAACCACGATGCCGAACTGGACCGCACGGCACTGGGAAAGCCCGCCCGGTTCGCACCGCCTCCCACGGGGCGGGATGACGTGGCGCTGTTGGGCTTCACCTCGGGTACCACCGGCGAGCCCAAGGCCACCATGCATTTTCACCGGGATCTGCTGATCATCGCCGATGGCTATGCCCGCGAGGTGCTGGCCGTAAAGCCTGCAGATGTTTTTGTCGGTTCGCCGCCTTTGGCGTTTACCTTCGGCCTGGGCGGGCTGGCCATCTTTCCCCTGCGCTTTGGTGCGGCGGCGGTGCTTCTGGAACAGGCGAGCCCGCCGAACATGATCGAGATCATTCAGGCCCATCGGGCAACCATTTGCTTCACCGCGCCCACCGCTTACCGCGTGATGCTCAAGGCGGTGGAGGGTGGGGCTGATCTTTCCTCGCTCCGCGCTGCAGTCAGCGCCGGTGAAACCCTGCCCGCCCCGGTCTATGACGAATGGATTGCCAGAACCGGCAAGCCGATGCTCGACGGCATTGGTGCGACCGAAATGCTGCATATCTTCCTGACCAACCGCTTCGACGACCACCGTCCCGGCTGCACCGGCCGCCCCGTCGCGGGCTATCAGGCGCGGGTCGTCGGCCCGGATATGGCCGAGCTTCCGCACGGCGAGGTGGGCCGCCTTGCCGTACGCGGGCCCACCGGATGCCGCTACATGGCAGACGACCGGCAAAGGCACTATGTCAGCGACGGGTGGAACCTGACGGGCGATTCATTCTGGCAGGATGCGGAAGGCCGCTTTCACTTTGCTGCCCGCTCTGACGACATGATAGTCAGTTCGGGTTACAACATCGCCGGGCCAGAGGTGGAGGCGGCGCTGCTGTCGCACCCGGCGGTGCTCGAATGCGCCGTGGTGGGTGTGCCGGAGGAAGACCGGGGCCAGATCGTCGAGGCGCATGTGGTACTGGCCCCCGGTCGTCTGGGCGATGCGCTGATGGTCAAGCTGCTGCAGGACCATGTGAAGGCGGTGATCGCGCCCTATAAATACCCCCGCCGCGTGGTCTTTGCCGAAGCCCTGCCCAAGACGCCAACCGGCAAGATCCAGCGTTTCCGCCTGCGGCAATCCTGAATGCACGGGGCGCAACCCATCGTGCGCCCGATCTGCCCTGAAGAGCGTAGTGGCCATTGGCAGAAACCGCGGACGGTCTGACCGGAGTTTGCACAAACTCCGGAACGAAGCCTGCAAAGGCTTCGACTCGATTTCTGCAAAGAAATCGTTCGGGGCGGCGGCGGACCGCCGATCCCGCGTCAGCGCATCCTGCTTTAGCCGGGAATGACCGCCGTTGCCTCGATCTCGACCCTGGCGCGGTCTTCGACCAGCGCCACCACCTGCACCAGCGCCATGGCCGGGTAATGTCGCCCGATCACCGCCTTGTAGACCCGCCCCAGATCCTTGCGGCTGGCGAGGTATTCCCGTTTGTCGGTCACATACCATGTCAGCCGGACCAGATGTTCCGGCCGCGCCCCCGCGCAGGCCAGAACCTCGACGATCGAACGCAGCGCCTGTTCCACTTGCCCCACGAAATCGTCGGTCTCGAATTCCTGATCGGCAGTCCAGCCAATTATTCCACCGGTAAAAACCATTCGCCCGGTTGCGGCCACCCCGTTGGAATAGCCGATGGCGGGTTTCCAATGCGACGGGTGCAGGAATTGCAGCGCTGTGTCGGTCATGCGTCCTCCAGATGCGCGGCCAGTGCCGCGCGAATATCCTCGGGCCACCGCGCGGGCCGGTGCCCGGGCGAGAGCCAGACCAGGGTCAGCCGGGCAGTCAGCCGCTGCTCTTGCCCACACCACGCCTCCAGCCGGAACGTGACAGAGGTGCCGCCCAGCCCTTCGACCACAAGGCCCCAGTCCAGCACATCCCCAAGGCGCGAGGGCGCGCGGAAATCCGTCTCGACCCGGGCGGTGGGAACGCCGATCCCGTCTGCCATCATGGCGTGAAAGGAATAACCCACCACTTCACGAAAGAAGTTTTCGCACACCGAATTGGTCATCTCGAAATAGCGGGGATAGAACACGATCCCCGCCGGGTCGCAGTGGTTGAACTCTACCCGGATCGAGCGTGCATAGCTCATCCCAGCACGCTCCGCGCGATGACCACGCGCTGCACGTCCGACGCGCCTTCATAGATCCGCAGCGCCCTGATCTCGCGGTACAGGCTTTCCACCACCGACCCCTGGCGCACACCATCGCCGCCGTGCAGCTGCACCGCCATGTCGATCACCTGCTGTGCGGCCTCGGTGGCGTAGAGCTTGGCCATCGCCGCCTCGCGCGTCACGCGCGCGGCACCCGAATCCTTGACCCAGGCGGCGCGATAGACCAACAGCGCCGCCGCGTCGATGCTCACCGCCATGTCGGCCAGATGCCCCTGCACCATCTGCAATTCGGCCAGCGGCTGCCCCTGTATCCGCCGCGCCTTCACCCGGGCCAGTGTCTCGTCCAAAGCCCGTCTCGCAAAGCCAAGCGCCGCTGCACCGACGGTTGAGCGGAATACATCCAGCACCGACATTGCCATCTTGAACCCCTCGCCGGGCTTGCCGATCAGCGCCGCTTCGGGCAGCACGACCCCTGCCAGCCGCAACCGTGCCAGCGGATGCGGCGCAATCACCTCCAGCCGCTCGGCAATCTCCAGCCCCGCCACACCGGCGGGCATCAGAAAGGCCGACAATCCCTTTGCCCCCGGTGCCTCGCCCGTCCGGGCGAACAGAACATAGACATCCGCGATCCCGCCGTTGGAGATCCAGGTCTTTTCACCCTCGATCAGCCAGCCGCCCTGCACGCGCGTCGCCGTCGTCGCCGTTGCCGCCACATCCGATCCCGATCCGGGCTCGGTCAGGGCAAAGGCCGAAATCGCCTGACCAGCCCGCGTGCGGTCCAGCCAATCCCGCTGTGCGGGCGTGCCGAACAGGCTGACCGCCCCCATCCCCAGCCCCTGCATCGCAAAGGCGAAATCCGCCAGCCCGTCATGCCGGGCCAAGGTCTCGCGGATCAGGCACAGCGTGCGGACATCCAGCCGCTCGCCCTCGCCCACCCCGGTATGCTGCAACCAGCCGCCCGCGCCAAGACTGGCGACCAGCCCGCGACAGGCAGCGTCCACATCGCCGTGATCAACCGGCAAATGGGCGGCGCACCAGCCATCCAGCGCTGCGGCAAGCACGCGGTGGCGCGGCTCAAAGAAGGGCCAGTCTAGAAAGGTGTGGTCGCTCATGCTCTTATCCGTTCCCAAATATCCCACCGGGTAGTCCACCGGGTTTGCCAGTGATGCAAGAAACCAATGGATCGGGGGGCGGGAAACCCCCGCTGCCGCGGTCAGTCACCCTGAAACACCGGTGTTTCCTTGGCCACAAACGCTCGGTACGCCCGTTCGAAATCGCGCGTTTTCATGCAGATCGCCTGCGCCAGCGCTTCGGCCTCGATGGCCTGTTCCAGCCCCATGTTCCATTCCTGATTGATCTGGGTCTTGGTGATCCCATGCGCGAATGTCGGCCCCGCCGCCAGTTGCTGTGCCAGCGTCAGCGCCGCCGCGTCCAGCGCCTCGGGCGCGTGCAGGGCGTTCCAGAAGCCCCACCGCTCGCCTTCCTCACCCAGCATCACCCGGCCGGTATAAAGGAGTTCGGCCGCCCGCCCCTGCCCGATGATCCGGGGCAGCATGGCGCAGGCCCCCATATCGCAACCCGCCAGCCCGACGCGGGTGAACAGGAACGCGCATTTCGCCCCCGGCGTGGCCAGCCGCAGGTCGGCAGCCATGGCCATGATCGCCCCCGCGCCAACGCAGGTGCCATCCACCGCTGCGATCACCGGCTTGCCACAGCCGATCATCGCCTTGACCAGATCGCCGGTCATCCGGGTGAAGGCCAGCAGGTCCTTCATCTCCATGCCCACCAGCGGGCCGATGATGTCATGCACATCCCCGCCCGAACAGAAATTACCGCCGTTGGAGCCAAGGATCACCACATCCACATCGGTCGCGTAAACCAGCGCGCGGAAGGTGTCGCGCAATTCGGCATAGCTTGCAAAGGTCAGCGGATTCTTGCGCTCGGGCCGGTTCAGCCGGATCGTGGCGATGCGATCGGTCACATCCCACAGGAAATGTGCGGGCCTGAACCCTGCGAGTGTGGTCATCTTGCGCCTCCCGTGCGTTTGAGGATATCGGTCAGGCTATCCAGATCCGCTTCGGACAGAGTGGCGAACAACCGCGATACCTCGGCCTCATGGCCAGCGGCGAGCCCTTCGAACTGCGCCAGACCTTCCGCCGTCAGCGCCACAAAAACCGTGCGCCGATCCGTTTCCGACGGGGTGCGGCGAACCAGCCGGTCTTTTTCCAGCCGGTCCACCACCGTGGTTGCATTGCCATTCGACACCAGCAGCAGCCGGGAAAGTTCGCTCATCGTCACGCCATCGCGGCAGCGATAAAGTGCCGCCATCACGTCAAAGCGCGGCAGGGTGGTTTGATGCTCCACCCGCAGGAATTCGCGCAAGCGGCTCTGGGCCGTCCGCGTGGCACCCAGCAGACGGATCCACATCTTCAACCGGCGCTTTGACAGCGGATCGGGAAAGGGCGCGCTCAAGCTTCGCCCCCCGAAATGGTGAGGCCCTGCCCGTTCACGCCCTCGGCCCCGGCGGAACACAGCCACAAGGCCGCCGAAGTTACTTCTTCAGGGCGGAAAAGCCGGTTCTGCGGGCTCATCGCCTCCAGTGCCGCGCGCGCCTCGGCCAACGTGCGCCCGGTCTTTTCCGAAATCACCCGGATCGACCGCTCTGTCATCTCGGTATCCAGAAACCCCGGACAGATGGCGTTCACCGTCACCGGCCCCCGCGCCATTTCCAGCGCCAGCGACCGCACGATCCCCATCACCCCATGCTTGGCGGCTGCATAGGGGGCGATTTTGCCATAGCCCTTGATCCCGGCGGTAGAGGATACCGCGATCAGCCGCCCCCAGCCGTCAAATTGCCGCAGCCCTTCCCGAAAGGTGAGGAAAACCCCGGTCAGGTTGACCGCCAGCATCGCATTCCATTGCGCCAGCGTCGTGCGGGCAAACGGCGCGCTGTCGGCCTGTCCTGCGTTGGCGATCACGATATCCACCCGGCCAGCCCGGGTGAACAGCCCCTGCACCGAGGCCTCATCGGTCACGTCGCAGGGCAGAGCCCGTATTGCCGGATGCTGTGCCGCCACAGCGGACAGCGCGTCGGCACGACGACCGCAGATCACCACCTCGGCAGCACCTGCACGGGCAAAGCCCCGTGCAAGGTCCGCCCCCGCGCCCGATCCGCCCCCGGTGACAAGTACCCGCTTTCCCGCAACCGTCATGCCCGGATCCCCTCTGCCGCCCTTTCCTGCAAGCGCCGCATCTGGTCACGCCCGGCCAGATACGGCAGCGGCCATTCCGTTGCAGCATCGCCCATCGCCACGGCGGCATGAAGCGTCCAGTACGGGTCCGCCAGATGCGGGCGGGCCAGACAGACCAGATCGGCCCGGCCCGCCAGAATGATCGAATTCACATGGTCCGGCTCGGTGATATTGCCGACCGCCATGGTCGCCAGCCCTGCCTCGTTGCGGATACGGTCGCTGAACGGGGTCTGGAACATCCGGCCATAGACCGGCTTTGCATCAATCGAGGTCTGGCCCGCCGAAACGTCGATGATGTCGGCACCCGCGCCCGCGAACATCCGCGCGATCATCACCGCTTCATCCGGCGTGACACCCTCGTCGCCCAGCCAGTCGTTCGCACTGATCCGCACAGAAATCGGCTTGTCCTCGCCCCAGGCGGCGCGCATCGCCTGCAGAACCTCCAGCGGCCAGCGCATCCGGTTGGCAAGACCGCCACCATAGGCATCGGTCCTGTTGTTCGATTTCGGGGTGATGAAAGACGAAACCAGATAGCCATGCGCCGCATGAAGTTCGATCATGTCAAAGCCTGCGCGCCGTGCCATCCGGGTTGCAGCCACAAACTCCGCCGTCACCGCCTCCATGTCGGCCCGTGTCATTTCGCGCGGGATGGCATTGCGGGGCGACCATGGCCGGGCCGAAGGTGCCATGATCTCCCAGTTGCCGGCAGGCAGTGGTGCATCGCCCTCTTGCCAGCCGACCTGCGTGCTGGCCTTGCGCCCGGCATGGCCGATCTGACAACAGATCTTTGCCCCCGTTTCGGCGTGGGTGAAATCCACGATCCGTTGCCATGCCGCCTCATGCTCGGCTGCGTATAGCCCCGGACAGCCCGGCGTGATGCGCCCCTGGGCCGAGGTGCAGGTCATTTCCGTATAGACCAGCCCCGCGCCGCCCTTGGCGCGTTCGCCGTAATGTATCAGATGCCAGTCGGTCGGGCAGCCGTCCACCGCCTTGTATTGCGCCATCGGCGACACCACGACCCGGTTCTTCAACGCCATGTCACGCAGCCGGAACGGCGCGAACATCGGCTTGCGCCCCGGTTGCCCGCCCACCTGACGCTGAAACCAGTCCTCAGTCCGGCCCAGCCATACCGGGTCGCGCAGGCGCAGGTTTTCATGGCCGATCCGCTGGCTGCGGGTCAGCAGGGAATAGGCGAACTGTTCGGGGGGCAGGTCAAGGTAGCGCTCGACCTGCTCAAACCACTCCAGCGAATTGCGTGCCGCTGATTGCAGGCGCAGCACCTCGACCCGGCGCTCGGCCTGATAGCGCTCGAATGCGGCCTCCAGCGTGGGTTCGCTGTGGAGGTATTCGGCCAGCGCGATGGCGCTGTCGAATGCCAGCCGCGTGCCCGACCCGATGGAAAAATGCCCGGTTGCCGCCGCATCGCCCATCAGCACGACGTTTTCATGATGCCATTTCCCGCAAACCACGCGCGGAAAGTTCATCCAGACCGCCGAGCCGCGCAGATGCGACGCGTTAGAGATCAGCGCATGCCCGCCCAGATGGGCCTCGAATATCTTGCGGCAGGTTTCGACCGTGTCCTCTTTGGACATCGCATCGAACCCGCATTTGTCCCACGTTTCTTGCGTGCATTCGACGATGAAGGTCGCGGTATCACCGTCGAACTGATAGGCATGGGCCCAAAGCCAGCCATGCTCGGTCTTTTCGAAGATGAAGGTAAAGGCGTCATCGAATTTCTGATACGTGCCAAGCCAAACGAACTTGCACAGGCGCAGGTCGATATCGGGCTGAAAGACCTGCGCATATTCCCGGCGGACGGCAGAGTTGATGCCGTCAGAAGCGACAACAAGATCGTAATCGCGGCGATAATCCTCGGCCAAGCCGAATTCGGTCTCGAATTGCAGGTCAACGCCCAGCTCGCGCGCACGGGCCTGCAACAGGATCAGCATCTGCTTGCGTCCGATACCGGCAAAGCCGTGCCCGCCCGAAACCGTGCGCACCCCGTCATGCACGACGGCAATATCGTCCCAATAGGCGAAATGGTCCCGGATCGCTTGCGTGGACACCGGATCGTTCCGCTCCATCCGCATCAGCGCATCGTCCGACAGAACCACCCCCCAGCCAAAGGTGTCGTTGGCACGGTTGCGCTCCAGCACCGTGATGCAATGCGCCGGATCGCGCAGCTTCATCGAGATGGCAAAGTAAAGGCCGGCAGGGCCGCCGCCCAGACAGAGTATCTTCATGGCCCAGACCCCGGATTGCGCGAAATGCGCTGTGGGGAAAAGCTGACATCGGATCAGAAAAATTTCAAGCTTGAAATTTTCCAGCTTGAAATTTTTACGCCGCGCGCGAAGATCGGCTGCATGGATCTTGTCATCGACCACATGGAGGGGTGGGCCCGCCTGACCCTTGATCGCCCGGCGCACAGGAACGCGCTGAACACGGCACTTCTGGCGGCGCTGGCACAGGCGCTTGCAGCCTGCGCCGTCGATCCTGCGCTGCGCGCTGTCGTGCTGACGGGGGCTGCCGGGAACTTTGCCGCCGGAGCCGACATTGCCGAGATAGAGGCGAAATCGGCGGCAGACCGGGTCGCCGACCCGCGCAAGACCTATTGGGCCGAAATCCGCGCCTTCCCCAAGCCGCTGGTCGCGGCGGTGGATGGCTTTGCGCTGGGCGGCGGGTTTGAACTGGCGCTGATGGCCGATCTGCTGGTCCTCGGTTCGACGGCACGGGTGGGGCTGCCGGAAACCAACCTTGGCCTGATCCCCGGCGCAGGGGGCGGGCAACGGCTGATGGCTTTGGCCGGCCGGGCGCGGGCAATGCGGATGGTTCTGACCGGCGAAGTGATCGACGCGGCCACGGCCCATGCCTGGGGCATCGCCACCCATCTGGCTGACGGCCCCGCGATGGATGTGGCGGAACCCCTTGCCGCCAAGTTGGCCGGGCGCGCGCCGCTGGCGCTGATGGCCGCCAAGGCAGCCCTGATTGCAGGCGAGGAAAAGGCGCTGGCGCTGGCCGAGGAACGCGCAGCCTTTGAGGCTTTGCTGGACACCGATGACAAGGCCGAAGGCATCCGCGCTTTCCGTGAGCGCCGCAAGCCGGAGTTTCACGGAAAATGATCATCGGGATCATCGGCTTGGGGGCCATGGGCCTTGGAATCGCGCAGGTCTATGCACAGGCGGGCCACACCATCCTTGCCAACGATGCCAGCCCCGAAGCGCGTGCCAGCGCCCTTGCCCGCCTGGCCCAGTCACTATCACCACGCGTTGCCAAGGGCGCGCTGACGGTCGAGGCGCGCGATGCGATCCTTGCGCGGTTGCAGGTCGTGGACCGGGTCGAAGACATCGCCCCCGCCGATCTGGTGATCGAGGCGGTGGTTGAACGGCTGGCTGCCAAACAGGCGGTCTTTGGCGTGCTGGAGCCGCGCCTTTCGCCCGATGCTGTCCTTGCGACCAATACCTCGTCGCTGTCGGTGGCGGCCATTGCGCGCGGGCTGTCGCGCCCTGACCGGCTGTTGGGCCTGCATTTCTTCAACCCGGCCCCGGCGATGCGGCTGGTGGAACTGATCCCCCACGCCACCACCGCCCCCGATGCGCTGGGGCTGGCCCGCAGCCTGACCGAGGGTGCCGGCAAGACGGTGATCCAATGCGCCGACCGCCCCGGTTTCATCGTCAACCGCTGCGCCCGACCCTATTATGGCGAGGCTTTGGCACTGCTGGAAGAAGGCCGCACGGCTGGCGAAGTTGATGCCGCCATGACCGCAGCGGGCTACCCGATCGGTCCCTTCGGCCTGATCGACCTGATCGGTGCCGACATCAATCTTGCCGCCACCGAAAGCCTGTTCGCTGCGATGGGCAACCATCCGCGCTATCACGCCTTTGCTGCATTGAAAGCGCAGGTTGCGGGTGGAAATCTTGGCCGCAAGACCGGGCGCGGCTTTGTCTTTCCCGCTGAACCCGCCGCCGCGCCCGCCGATGCCGAGACCATCGTGCTGCGGATCGAGGCGACCCTGGTGAACGAGGCAGCCTGGCTTCTTGCCGAAGGCGGCTGCACGGCGGGCGGGATAGACACCGCGCTGCGCCTTGGCCTGAACTTCCCGCGCGGGCCTTTTGCCATGCTTGCTCGCCATGGGCGCGACGGGGTGCTGGCCAAATTGGCCACACTCGAATCCGCGGCACCGCCCCATCTGAAGCGACGCTACCTGCCCGCGCCGGACCTGATGCCATGACAGATGTTTACCTTTGTGCCCATCGTCGCACCCCGATCGGACGCCACGGCGGCAGCCTTGCGATGGCCCGGCCCGACGATCTGGCCGCCCATGTGATCGACGGGCTGCTTGACCTGCATCCCGGGCTGGCGGTGGATGAGGTGATCTTTGGCTGTGCCAATCAGGCGGGCGAGGATAACCGCAATGTGGCCCGCATGGCGGTGCTGCTGTCGCGCCTGCCCGAAACCGTGCCGGGCCTGACAGTGAACCGGCTGTGTGCCAGCGGGCTGGATGCCGTGATCGCGGGTGCACGGGCAGTGCGGGATGGCGCTGATGTGGTGATCGCGGGCGGGGTGGAAAGCATGACCCGCGCCCCCTTCGTTCTGGCCAAGGCCGAGGCGGCCTTTTCCCGGCAGGCCGAACTGCACGACAGCACCATCGGCTGGCGCTTTGTGAACGACCGGATCGCGCGGGCCTACGGCACCGAATCCATGCCCGAAACTGCCGAGAACGTGGCGGCAGAGCATGGCATTTCGCGCGCCGATCAGGATGCCTATGCCCTGCGGTCCCAGTTGCGTTACGACGCGGGCTGGCACGCGGCGGACATCCTGCCCGTCACCCTTTCCAGCCGAAAGGGCGATGTGGTGGTTTCGGCCGATGAACATCCCCGCGCAGCCAACCTTGAACGGCTTGCCGCCTTGCCCACCCCGTTTCGCGCAGGCGGCACCGTGACGGCGGGCAATGCGGCAGGCATCAACGATGGGGCTGCGGCGCTGATCCTTGCCTCGCCGGTTGGCGTGAAACGGCATGGTCTGGTGCCGCTGGCGCGCGTCGGGGCTGCGGCTGCGGCGGGGGTTGCGCCCCGCGTCATGGGCATCGGCCCGGTCGCCGCCGTGGCCCGGCTGACCACCCGGACCGGGCGCAGTGCCGCCGATCATGGTGTGATCGAGGTGAACGAGGCTTTTGCCGCACAGGTGCTGGCCTGCCTGAGGGCTTGGGGCATCGCCGATGACGACGCCCGGGTGAATGCCCGGGGCGGCGGGATCAGCATGGGCCACCCGCTTGGCATGTCGGGTGCGCGCATCGCGGGCACGGCGGCGCGCAGGCTGGCCGAAGGTGGCTCCACATCGGCGCTGGTGACGCTGTGCGTTGGCGTGGGTCAGGGGGTCGCGCTGGAACTGCTGGCGGTCTGACTGGCAACTATCCACCGGCCCGGAGCGTATCGCGGTCAAAACCCATACCGCGCACGTTAAAGCTCGGACAACCGACCAAAGTGGGCAAAGCCCCACCGCAGGGCGATCAGCGTAGCTCTGGTGCCTGGTGGAGCAACCATGAGGTCGGCATGGGCGCGCGACAGCCGCGCCTCACGCCAGAAGGCCAGCGGCGTGGTGCCACGCCATTCCCGAAAGGCCGGTTGCAAACCGCGTGGCGAGATGCGCGCTGCCCCGCCACATCCTCCGGCGTGTTCGGCTGATCGAGTTGCGCTTCGATGAACCCCTCGGCAAGGCGCAGGCGGCGCGGGCGCGGGCGCGGCGCGGACCGCTTGCGCGCCAGTTTCGCAACATGATCGTGTGACGCCTCCAGCAGCCCGGACAAAAGCGTGCTTTCGATCTGCTGCGCCATCAGCCCCGGCCCGATCGGCGGGCTTCCCGCATCGGCTTCGGCCACCAGCCACAGCACCAGCCGCCGCAGTGCCGCGCCGGGCCCTGTGGACAGATCGAGCAGCCCGTCAAAGGTGAGTGGCCGGTCCGACGGCCCGCCCAGAAGCCCCGCCAGGTGATCCTGCATCGCCTTGCGTGAGATCTGCACCAGAACCTGCCGCGTTCCCTCTTCCCAGATCATTCGGGTCGGAAGATGCGGGTTCAGGATCGCCGCACGGTCTGGGGTGGACATATGGCGGTTGCGCCTGTGTGTTATCGGCACCGCCTTCCAGCGGACCCTGCATCAGGTAGAATTCGCCCAATTCCCCCGGCGCGAGCAGCGTTTTCGCGCCATATTCCACCTAGTTCAGCCAAAGCCTCTGCCCCGGCAGGCGATGGTGGCGGGCATCGAAAAGGCTGCGGGCACCCAAAGTCTCCAGCCGGTGAGGACAGCATACCGCCGCCACCCGCTCTCGTGCCTCATCGAGATCGCGGGAACGGAACCGGGTGCGATCATTCCCAAGCGGCGGGTTCATGCGGGCAAACCTTTGCTTTCCGCACCAAGCCTGGCACGATTGCTGCCGGTCGGGCCGATCCTGATCCACCGGGGTCACGATTTTTTCGTTTTCCGGATAGTGCCTGCGAAATGAGGATAAACCCTGCAAGGACTCTGCCGACAATTTCTTCAAGTTCAAAGGAACGATAGGGGGCGGCCTTGCGCAGACTTGCAGGCAAGGTGGCCATCGTGCCGGGTGGCTGCACCAAGATCGGGCGGGCGGTGGTCGATGCCTTTGTCGCGGCTGGGGCCAGGGTGATGGTGGCGGATATCGCCCCGGGCGGGGGATTTGCGACAGGCGTGGAGTTCCAGACCTGCGACCTGCGCGACGATTGCCAGATCCCGGCCCTTGTGGTGGCCACCGGGGAACGCTTCGGGCGGATCGACTTTCTGGTTAATGTCGCCTGCCTGAATGCGGTCAGCCCCGGCTGGACATGGTCGAACATCATGGATCAGCTGACGGGCGGCGACCGCGCCAGGACCTATGCTGTTGCGGCACCCTTTCACCTGCCGGGGCGGGTGGCGCACCCCGAAGAGGTGGCTGCGGCCGTCCTGTTCCTGGGTTCGGACGAGGCGGGTTTCATCACCGGCACCGATATCTGCGTCGATGGCGGCTATAGCGCCATGGGCCCGGAACAAGCCGTGGCCGCCATTCCGCTTTTGATGTCCTGACCATTCCGGCGCGGGGTCGCAGACCAGGCCTCCGCCCCAAACAGACGAGGATGCACCATGAAGAGCGCCATCATCGGGGCAGGTTTCGCGGGCCTGACCACCGCGCGCCACCTGCGCGACTTGGGCCATGACGTGACCGTGTTCGAAAAGGTTCATGGCGTGGGCGGGGTCTGGAGCACGACGCGGCTTTATCCTGGCATGTCCACCCGGAACGGCAAGGACACCTACCGGCTGGCGGTTTTCCCGATGCCGAAGGACTATCCCGAATGGCCCTCCGGCTGGCAGGTGCAGGGAGTATCTGACCACCTGTGCCGACCAGTTTGGCGTGAAACCCCTGATCCGACTGTCCACCCCGGTCACCCATGCCGCACCGGGCGAAGACGGGCGCTGGACAGTCACCTTCCGCCCCGATGGTGGTGAAGAGAACAGCGAAAGCTTCGACTTTCTGACCCTCTGCCACGGCATCTTTTCCGCCTCCGCCGTGCCAGACTTCCCGGGTGCGGCCGGGTTCAAGGCAGCGGGCGGCACGATCCGCCATTCATCCGAGTTCCTGAAGCTGGACGATGCGCGTGGCAAGCATGTGGTGGTGATCGGCTATGGCAAGTCGTCGTGCGATGTGGCGGTGGGGCTGGTGGATGCTGCCGCCGCGATGATCGCGGTTGCGCGCGATCTGATCTGGAAGATGCCCAGGAAGCTGGGCGGGGTGCTGAACTGCAACTACCTGTTCCTCACCCGCATGGGCGTAGGATTGTTTCCCTATATTCAATTGAAAGGGTTCGAGAAATTTCTGCATGGGTTGGGCAGGCCGGTGCGGAATGCGATGCTTGGCTCGGTTCAGTCGGTGGTCACGCGGCAACTGCGGCTGAAAAAGCTGGGCGCAGTGCCGCGCGGGTCTTTCGAACGCATCGCGCGATCGACCGTCAGTCTTGTGACCGATGGCTTCTTTGATCTGGTCGCAAAAGGCCGCATCCTGATCAAGCGCGACACGGCTATCGAGCGCCTGCCGGTCAAGGGCGGGCAGCGCCTTGCTGTGCTGAAATCGGGCGAAGAAATTCCCGCCGATATCGTGATCTGCGGCACGGGCTGGCGGCAAGAGGTGCCGTTCCTTGCCCCCGACCTGCAGGCGCGCACCATGGACGACCGCGGGAACTTCCGCCACTACCGCTACATCTTGCCAACGGGCATTCGCAACCTTGCTTTCAATGGCTACAATTCATCCTTCTTTTCGCTGCTTTCGGCCGAGAAGGGCGCACTCCGGATCGCAGCCATCTGGGCGGGGCGCTGCGCTTTCCGGGCGACCAGGCGCAGCGTGAGGCTACCGACGACCGCCTGCGCCGGATGCAAGAACGGGCCGAGGGCAAACATGCGCGCGGCACCAACATCAGACCCTTTTCAATGCATCAGGTCGATGAATTGCTGGAGGACATCGGGCTTTCCATCGGGCCGGTGCAGCGTTTCATGGAATGGCAGATGCCGGTGAAGCCGGGGACATATGCGCGGATGTCGCGGGCCTGCACCGCAAACCGGGCACTGCCGAGGGGAAACCGGTCGTCGCACAGGCAGCACCATTGTGGTACGCAGCGCAAGCCGCAGCATGCCACAAGGACGCGCGCTCGGGCGTGATGACCGTTGCCAGAAACCCAGTTCGGCCTGACCGGAGTTTGCACAAACTCCGGAACGAAGCCTGCACAGGCTTCGGCTCGATTTCTGCAAAGAAATCGCCCATGCGACCAGCTTTCCTCATGACCCGCTGGCACTGATCAAGCACCTGTTGACGACGGCCTGGCGGATTGCGGCCGGTTGACACGCCCGATCATGTAGCCAAGGGCATCCTGTGGCTCCATGCAGTCGGATCGCCGGGGGCGACGCTTTCCTTTGACGATTGTATCGCGAAGTTTCCCAGTTTTCGTGACCATGCGCTTTCCAGACCGGAAGCGGCAGCGGTCAGACAGGGGGCGGCAAGTGGCCGAACCGGATGGCCGGGCGCTTCGTGATGCGATGCGCGCCTTTGCGGGCAGTTGCCGCGAGATGCCGCGAACCGGATAACCGCACCACGTCAGGTGAAGCTGCGGATCGTCTGGATCGCCCCGTCTAGCTCCTTGCCTTCCTCGTCCTTCAGCGCCGCCTCGCGCAGGCGGCGGCACCAGTCGGCGGCATCCTCGCGCCCCGAGACCGCCTGGGACGCGGCCAGCACGCGGTCGAACTTGGACTGGCTACGCGCTTGGGTGTCGGAGTAGCCCTTGATCAGGCGGCGGCACCGGATCAGTTCCACCGCCAGGTCGTAGTTCGCGGTCACATGCAACAGGGCCCGGTCCAGCCAATGGCGCAGATGCGCCTGTTCCTGCGCATGGCGCAAGGTGCGCAGCCGCCAGCCGCGCAGGCTGCCGAGCAGATGAAGCATCAGGAATGCGCGCAGGCCATCGGTCCGCAGGCGGCGGCCCTTGTTGAACCAGCGGTCAAGCCGCGCCATCCATTTGGGATCGGCCTCCACCCTCGCGCCCAGTTTCGCGGGGAAAAGACCCACGATCTCTTCGGCGCGGGGATGGAAGAATTCGGTCAACTGCAGAACGTTCGCCGCACCAAGCCGCATTTCCTTGCGGATGCGGTCAAAGCGCCGGCCCCGGGTCTTGAGATCGGCCACCCGGATGATGTCGTCATAAGCCATGGCATTGGCGATGTATTTTGCCGCTTCACGCGACAGCACCCACTGCCGCGCCGCATAGTCCCGGGCCATGACCTGCGCCAGTTGGTCCAGATAGGCAGCACCGTACCGCAGATCCTGAAAATCCACGACTTTCTTCAGACCGGGCATGGCAAGCTCCGCCACTGTGGCGGGCAGGGCCGCAACCCGTGCGGCAAGCCCGTCCCATTCCGCGATCAGCCGGGCCGGGCCGGATACGCGCGGCGCAAGCCGGGGCGGTGCAAGCGGCAGCGCAGCCTGACCAGCCGGATTTGCTGCGGCGTCATATGCCGCACCAAAGGCGCGAAGTGAGCCTTCGACGCCCTTGCCATTGGCCCGGACAGCGGCCTCGAACGCTGCACGTGGAAAGGGCAGCACACCCGACCCGGCCAGCGCCCCGAACAGCGAGGCTGAAATGACCGATCCATTGGCCAGCGCCAGCGCGTCGAAATCAGCCGCTATGAAGCGCCGCGCCGCGACTTCGGCCGCCGCCATCACTTCGTCGCTGGAGGCGATGCCATCGCCTGGTACCATCTTTTCCGACACCGCAAGTGCACGATGGGTCGAGGCGATCAGGGTGGTGCGATCCGGCGTCACGAAGCCGCGGATGATCGAGCGGCCGGCCTCCATCATCTCGGCGGCGATCATGATGTCCACGTCGCCCGCCGCAGGCATCAGCGAAAAGACCGGCACGGGATCGCCGGGGCGATGCGGCGCCATCTCGATGTAATAGACCGTGGCCCCGGTTCGCTGCGCGACACCGGCGACAGAGGTCGCCTGCGCCGCATAGCCGTTGGACCGCGCCAGGCCCTCGATCCAGGTGGTCAGAACCCCGCCACCTTGCCCGCCCACGGCAAGGATCGCCAGTTTGATGATGCCCGACAGGCGTGTATCGGCAGGTTTGCCCGGCAGCGCGCCCGCGCGCGTCTCCGCCAGCGTTTCCGGCAAGGTCATTCCGCCCCCTCGAAGGTCAACCGGCGCGCGGCGCGGCGCGATTGCAGCCAGCCGATCACCCCTTGCCGCAACCGTGCCAGCCGTGCCTCCCACCTTGACGGGTTGTGGATCACGTCGGCGCGGTAGAACGACGGGCACAGCACGGCGGCATCCGCCACCTCGCCGCAATTCCCGCATCCGACGCAGCTTTGGTCGATGCTGGCCACCGGATCGTCGCGCAAAGGATCGTCCAGCTTCTTCACCGACAGCGACGGACAACCCGACAGGCGGATGCAGGCATGGTCGCCGGTGCAGATATCCTCGTCGACGCCAAAGCGTGGCACATCGACCCGGCGGCCCTCCCTGATCGCCTGCTGCGCCAGCGGCTTTTCCCGCCGCTGACGGTTCAACATGCATTCAGACGAGGCGACGATGACCTTTGGCCCCGGCGCATCGGTGGTCAGCGCTTCGCGCAGCACGTCGCGCATGCGGCCCACGTCATAAGTGTTGTCGATCTGCCGCACCCAATTGATCCCGATGCCTTTCAGCGCCTTGGTGATCGGGTGCTTGGTGGCCTTGGTCGGGTTGTCCGCACGGCTGGACATGACGTCCTGCCCGCCCGTCGCGGCAGAATAGTAGTTGTCAACGATCACTGCCACGCTGTCGGACTTGTTGAAGACCATGTTGGTAAAGCTGGAGGACAGCCCGTTGTGCCAGAACCCGCCATCGCCGATGATCGACACGGGTCGCCGCGCACCCCCGCCATCAAAGGCGGCATTGGCGGCAGGGCCAAGGCCGTAACCCATGGTCGCGCCGCCGATCTCGAACGGTGGCAGAGCGGCGAACAGGTGACAGCCGATATCGGCGCTGATCTGCAGCTTGCCGGTTTCCTTTTGCACCAGTTTCATGGCGGCGAAAATCGGCCGCTCCGGGCAGCCGATGCAGAACCCCGGCGGGCGGATCGGCACAGTTTTCGCAAGGTCCGGGATCTGCGGGCGATCCGCGTTGGGCGCGCGCACCGTGGCGGGCAACATGCCGGGGGCAGCATCCTTGAAAAAGGCCGTCAGCCCGTTCAGCATGACCTGCCCGTTATATTCCCCCGCCATCGGCAGGATGCCCTTGCCCCTCAGCTTGACCGCAGAACCCGCGCGATACAAAAAGGTCGTCAACTGCTGCTCGATGAATTCCGGCTGGCCTTCCTCAATCACCAGGATCTGTTGCTTGCCGTCGCAGAATTCCAGAAACTCCGACGATATCAGAGGATAGGTGACATTCAGCACGTAAAGCGGCACATCCGCATTTCCAAAGATATCGGCCAGTCCCAGCCGCTGCAGCGCCCGGATGACGCCGTTGTACATCCCCCCCTGCAGCACCAGCCCGACCGGGGCTTCCCTTGGCCCGAACACCTCGTTCAAGCCACGTTCGCGGATGAAGCGTTCGGCGGCGGGCCAGCGGTTGGTGATCTTGTCTTGCTCATGGGCATAGGACATCGGCGGCAGCACGACGCGGGCGAAATCCGAACGCGGGTTGGACAGCGCATCGCGCACGCTTAGCGGCGGGCGCCGATTGTCGCTGGTCTGAAACGACCCCGTCACATGGCAGGACCTGATCCGGACCATCAGCATGACAGGCGTGTTGGACGCCTCGGACAATTCGAACCCGTCCTTCACCGCCTTGGTGATGCACGGCAGGTTCGGGCGCGGATCCAGCAGCCAGAACTGCGATTTCATCGCAAAGGCGTGGCTGCGTTCCTGCATGATGCTGGAGCCTTCGCCGTAATCCTCGCCCACGATCACCAGCGCGCCGCCGGTCACACCCGACGACGACAGGTTCGCCAGGGCATCCGAGGCGACATTCACCCCGACAGATCCCTTGAACGTCACCGCCCCGCGGATCGGATAATGAACGCTCGCCGCCAGCATCGCTGCCGCCGCCGCCTCGTTGGCATTCGCCTCATACCGGATGCCAAGCTCGGCCAGCAGTTCTTCGGCGTCGGCCAGAACGTCCATCAGATGCGAAATCGGCGCGCCCTGATAGCCGCCTACGTAACCGACGCCGTTTTCCAGCAGCGCCTTGGTGATCGCCAGAATCCCTTCGCCGGTGAAGGTCTGGCCTGAGCCAAGCCGCAGATGTTCCACTTCCGCCTTGAAAGACCGTTCGGCCATGTCAGATCTCGTGCTTCCTGATATTGTTCAGCATCTTTTGCAAGGTGCCCACAAAGGCGCGCCGCTCTTCGGCGGGAATGCCGCGAAACATCCGGGCATGCGCCTCGGACATGCAGGGCCAGAGCGTCTCGAACGCCACCCGCCCGGCGCTGGTGATGAAGATCCGCGCGGCCCGGCTGTCGCTCGCATCGGTTTCGCGCCGGATCAGCCCTTCGGTCGCCAACTGATCCAGCGCGCGCGACAAGGTGGATTGCTCGACCACCGAATAGACGGCCAGTTCCCGGATCAGCGGCCCGTCGATCACCGACAGCACGGCCAGCGCGCGCATCTTGGGCGTGGTCAGGCCCAGCCCAGCCATTTCATCCCGCAGGCTGGCATTGTACCGCCCCACGATGCGGTTCATCAGGTAGGGCGCGAAGTTGGTCAGCCCGATTTCCCCCAGTCCCGGCAGATTGTGGGGCGGCTGTTCAGGGGGTGACTGATCGGTCATGCGCCCAGCCTTTTCGCCGCCAGAAAGCCCGATCCGCCGCCAAGGCCGGGGCCGGGATGGGCAGAGGCCCCGATGTGGATCAAACCGCGTACCAGCCCCACGCCATTGGTGGAATGGGCAAAGGGGCGGAAGATGAATAACTGGTCGATGCTGCAAAGCCCACCGTAAGGATCGCCGCCGACAAGGTTTATGTTCATCGCCTCCAGATCGGCGGGCGAACAGGCCTGCCGCGCCAGCTTGATGGCATCGAAATTGCGGATATGGCGTTTCAGGATGCCCTCGATCCGGTCGGCAAAAGCCTCACGCACGGTTTCGGACCAGCGTCCATCCGTTGCAATCTGCCCGCCCGCATCGCCCTTGACCACGCGCGGTGCATCCGGGATTTGCAGCCACAGAATTGCCTTGCCGTCAGGGCAGCGCGACGGGTCCAGCCGGTGCGGCTGACCGACGCAGATCGTGGGCACTTCAGGCAGCATCCCGCGTTCGGCTTCGTTGGCGGATTTCGAAACGCTGTCGATGCCGTCGACCAGATGGATCAGTGCCACATGGTCAAGCCCCGGCGACAGCCATTCGGGGGGGCGATCAAGCGCGTAATGCAGCTGGAAATTTCCCCGTCCATGGCGAAACGCCCGGGCCGCCGCCTGATCCTGCGGCAGCGCCACGTCGCGCAAAAGCCGCCCCTGCAACTGCCCCGGTGCGACCGAGGCGAGGACCGACCCGCAGGCAATTTCCTCGCCACCCGTCAGCGCCACGCCCCGGACCCGGCCACCCGTCACCAGAATACGGTCCACATCCGCACCACAGCGGATTTCACCGCCCTTTTCCTCGATCAGCGCGCGGAATGCCGCAACCGCATTGCCCGACCCGCCCTTGACGACCGGTGCCCCCGCCGCCTCCAGCGCAAAGGCGATAACCTTGCCCATCTGGCCGGAATAGGTGCTTTCCGGTGTCAATCCGGCATGCAGGACCCATGGCGCGTACAGCGCCTGCACCAGCGGGCTTCGGTACCCGGTTTCAAGCCAGCCCCGTGCCGGGACCAATGCGGTGCCGAACCATGCGGCAAGCCCGCGCAAACCGCGTTTGCGGACCTGTCCCCACATCAGCCTGACCGTGGGCCACGACCACAACGACCCGCCCAGCAGCGCAAATAGAAACGGCGCATCCGCCTCGACCCCGCCCACATCGCCCGCATGGGCGTCGCCATCCCCAGCGGCCAGCGCATTGAAGGCGGCCACATTGGCAGCCCGATCCGTGGTCAGCACCAGCGCGCTGCCATCCGGGCGGATCACGGCCGTTGGGTGCGGTGTGTGGCAATACTCGAACCCATGCCGCGCAAGGTGGGGGCCCAGAGCGGCCCCTGCCGGTGAGGTCATGAACAAGACCCATGTCGCAGCCATCACGTCATGCCGAAAACCTGGCAGCGTGATGTCTTCGGTGCGCAGGCAGCCACCCGCAACCGCCTCACGCTCCAGCAGCACCACGCGGTTGCCCTTGAGCGCCAACAGCGCCCCCGCGACCAGTGCGTTGATTCCGCTGCCGATGATGACGTGGTCCGGTCGCATGGCTCAGCCCTTCGGCACCAGCGCAAGCGCCCGGATCGGTGACCCCGTCCCGTTCTTGATCTTCAGCGGAGCCGCGATCAGGATCGCACCCTTTGCGGGCAGTTTCGACAGGTTGGCCAGCGAGGCCAGACCGAAGCAGTTGTGCTTGTGCAAAAGGTTATGCGCCGGAAATGGTGGAGTCATGCCACCCGCCTGCCCCGCATCGGTGCCGATGCACTGGCTGCCCCAGCCGACGATGCCCTTGTCCAGCAGATACTGGATCACCTCGGCGGTCGGCCCAGGGGTATGCGGCCCGGTCTCGTTGGCGTTCAGGAACAGCCCCTCGTCATGGGCGCGGCTGTCCCAGTCCGAGCGCAGCACGACCCATTCGCCCGCGTTGATCGCGCCATGCGTGGCCTCCCATGCCTTCACATGGTCGATGGTCAGCAGGAAATCCGGGTTCGCGGCGCATTCTGCGCTGAAATCCAGCACGTTGACCGGGGCCACCAGCCGCTGCACATCCAGCGTGTCGGTATAGCCGTCGGCATAATCCCTGCCGGTAATCCAGTGATGCGGCGCATCGAAATGGGTGCCGCTGTGCTCGCCCACCTTCAACCAATTCCATGCCCAGAACGGACCGTCCTTGTCATATTCGCTGATCCGGTGAATCTCGATCGCAGGGGTGTCCTTGGCGAAATCCGGCGGCAGTTTCAGCAGCGGCGTCTCGGGGCCAAGCACGCCCGTGCAATCCACGACTTCGATCCCGCCCGACGCGAGCATGCCCGCCAATGAACCAAGAACGTTTGCAGAGGTCATCGTCATCTCCCCGAATTGGCCGAGCCGTCCCGGCACTGTTCCACGCGCCGGTTTCCCCGGCGGCTCTGGAATCATGCTAGACAGATTTAGATGCATTTGCAAATATCACGGCAACAATCCGTCGGGGAACGCATGGCCGGAGATTTTGACGCAGTCCTGATCGGGGCGGGCCACAACACGCTGGCCGCAGCGCTTCACCTCGCCGCCAGGGGCTGGCGCGTGGGGTTGTTCGAACAGGCTGCGACGCCCGGCGGCGCGATCAAGACCGGCGAATACACCCTGCCCGGCTTTCGCCATGACTGGGCGGCGATGAACCTGTCGCTTTTTGCCGGAAGCCCGTTTTTTAAGACATATGGTGCAGAACTGACCCGCCACGGCTGCGCCTTTGTCCCGGTGAACCGCCCGTTTGCGTCGTCTTTTCCAGATGGCACCTGGGCGGGCGTTTCCACCGACATGGCCGAAACCCTAGGCGCAATCGGCGCGCATTCCACACGCGACGCGGCAACCTGGGAAACCCTTTGCAGCCGGTTCGGGGCAGAGGCGCCGCATCTTTTTGGCCTTCTTGGGTCGCCGATGAAACTCCGTGCGCTGGCACATTTTACCTTCAAGACACTGCGTGCCAAGGGCTTTGCCGGCACGCTGGACCTGACACGCTTCCTGCTTGCATCGCCCCGCGACTGGCTGGAGGAGACCTTCGAGCATCCTCACATCCGTGCCCTGCTCGGCGCCTGGGGAATGCATCTGGATTTCGCCCCCGATGTCGCAGGGGGCGCGATGTTTCCGTATCTGGAGGGCATGGCGGGCCAGGCCTTTGGCATGGTGATCGGGCAGGGCGGGGCCGACACGGTGACCCGCGCCCTAGTCGCCGCCCTTCAGGCGCGCGGTGGCCGCGTGGAAACCGGTGCCCCCGTTGCCCGCATCCTGCATGATGGCGGCCGCTCAAACGGGGTTGAACTGGCCGACGGCCGCCGCATCACCGCCAACCGTGCGGTGCTCGCAGGCATTGCCCCCCGCGCGCTGCCCCGCCTGACGGGCGGCACGACGCCCGATTTCGACCGCGCGATGGGCCGCTTTCGCCACGCCCCCGGCACGATGATGATCCACCTTGCGTTGGACAGCCTGCCCGATTGGCGTGCGGGGGCGGCGTTGCAACGCCACGCCTATGTCCACATCGCCCCCAGCCTTGACCAGATGGCGCGCACCTACCAACAGGCGCAGGCAGGGCTTTTGCCAGATGAGCCCATCCTTGTCGTGGGCCAACCAACGGTGTTCGATCCCAGCCGCGCGCCAGAGGGCAAGCATGTGTTGTGGGTGCAGGTCCGCATGGCCCCCGGAACCATCACCGGCGATGCCAAGGGTCAGATTGCCGCGACCGGCTGGGCGCAAGCGGCTGAGCCCTTTGCCGAACGGGCGTTGGCCATCCTTGAGGCCCATGCGCCGGGAACCCGTGCCAGAACCCTTGCCCGTCGCATCGTGACACCGCCGGAACTGGAGGCCGACAACCCCAACCTGGTCGGCGGCGATCAGATATGCGGCAGCCATCATCTGGCGCAGCATTTCCTTTTTCGCCCCACCCGTGGCCATGCCGACGGCAGCACACCCATTGCCAACCTGCACCTGACCGGCGCTGCCGTCTGGCCCGGCGCAGGGACCGGCGCGGGATCGGGCTTTCTTCTGGCGCGCAAACTCGTCGGGGACTAAACAAAACCAGGAACCACCAACAGGGAAAACCACCATGAACCTCAACCGCCGGAGCCTTCTGCAGCTTTCTGCCGCCACCATGGCGGCAAGTACCGTCGGCCTGCCCAGCCTTGCGCAAGCCATCGAAGAACTGGTGATCGCCTACAACGTCAACCTGCCCTCCTGGGATCCGACCGTGGGTCCAAGTGCGGTGAACCCCACAATTCAGGGCATCTATCAGTCGGTGTTTGACCAATACATCCTGCAACAGCCCGACCTGACCCCAGCCCCCGGCCTGCTGACCGAATGGGGTTGGTCCGACGACAAGAAGCAGGTCTGGATGAGTGTGCGCGAGGGCGTGACCTGGCATGACGGATCGCCCTTCACCGCCGAGGACGTGGCCTGGAACCTCGCCCGCGTGGCGAATCCGGAAACCGGCAGCCCGATCCAGTTCGTCTGGGGTACGCTGGCCAACCACCGTGTCGAAGGCAACAAGGTCATCGCCGATGTGGCGCAGTTCGACCCGACGATCTTCAAATGGATGTATTTCCTGACCGGCTATGTCCTGCCCAAGGCCTATTACGAAAAGGTCGGTGCCGAAGGGTTCGAGGCCGCCCCCATTGGCACTGGCCCCTACATGGTCGAAAAGTTCGAACGCAACGCCTTTGTCCGGCTGAAGGCCAATGCCGGTTATTGGGGCGGCAAGCCCGATTTCGACACGGTGACGATCAAGTTCGTCCCCGATGCCGCTGCCCGGGTGGCCGAGGTCGAATCCGGCAATTCTCACGTCACCCTCGAAATGTCCTATGAGGAGTACGACCGTCTGAAAGGCGGACCACTGGCCGGCATTTCGGCGCCCATCTCGGATATCGGGATGATCTTCCTCAACGATATCGAGGTGATGATCGACCCCAATGTCCGCAAGGCCGCCGCCCATGCCATCGACAAGCAAGCGATCATCGACCGGCTGCTATCGGGCTACGGCGTCAAGATCGATACGCTGGAGACCCCGGAATATGCCGCCTATGACGCCTCCATCTCGGTGCCTTATGACGAAGCCAAGGCGCTGGAACTGCTGGCGGCCAGCGGCTATGGCCCCGACAACCCGGTGAAGTTCAAGATCCAGACGACCAAGGGCTTCAAGCCCAAGGATTACGAAATGATCCAGGCCATCGTCGGCCTTTGGCGCAAAGTGGGCATCGAGGCCGAGATCGAGGTTTACGAGATCGCCAAGCACTATGAACTGCGCGCGGCAGACCAACTCGCCCCGGCCGCATTCTACAACTGGGGCAATTCGGTGGGCGATCCGACCACCTCGACCGGCTTTGCGATGTTCGGCCCCTCGCCGCATTCGGTCTGGGATGGCGAGGATCTGATCGGCATGATCGGCCCCTTGTGGGGTGAGGCGGATGAGGCAAAGCGGATCGAAGGCTGGAAGGCGGTGGACAGGTACATCGCCGAAAACGCGCTGGTGATCCCGCTGTTGCAATATGTCCAGCCGATCCTGCATGCGCCGGGTGTCAAGGTCACGCCGCACGCATCGGGGTCGCTGCTGCCGCATCTGATGAAGCGCGCCTGACACGGGCAGTCCGGGGGCGTTTGCCCCCCGGACTGCCCCCTCTCACCTTGGGGCATCGCCCGTCAAAGCGCCGGGGCTTCGGCCGGTCGGGCCGCCACTCAACAGAAAAAGAGCGCGCCCCCTGAGGTAGCGCGACAGGACCAGAGTGTGATGAGCTTTTACAAAAACCGAGGGCGGTCTGAGCGGAGTTTGCACAAACTCCGGAACGAAGCCTGTGCAGGCTTCGGCTCGATTTCTGCAAAGAAATCGGTCAGTGCGGCGGGCGGGCGGCGGATCCCACTTCAACGCATGCTGCCCTAGGATGGCGCTGTTCAGGCTTGTCGCGATCCGGCTTTTGACCACCGGCATCACGCTGGCGGGCGTTGCGGTGATCGTGTTCTTCGTGATCCGGGTGGTGCCCGGCAATCCCATCGCCATGATGCTGCCGCCTGGCGCTACCGAAGCGGACATCGCGCGGCTTTCAGCGCTTTACGGGCTGGACAAGCCTTTGGTCACGCAGTTCGGCATTTGGCTGGTAGGGGTAGTACTGCAGGGCGATTTCGGCACGTCGATCACTGCACGCCAACCGGTGCTGGAACTGGTGCTGGGGCGGTTGCCGGCAACGCTGGAATTGTCGATCATGGCTTTGGTGATCGCCATCTTTCTGGGGGGCATGTCGGCGCTGATCGGCACGCGCGGGCGCGGGAGGCGGACAGAAGGCGCGATTGATGTGGCCAATGGCGTGGCGCTGTCGGTGCCGGACTTCCTGTGGGGGCTGGTGTTGATGCTGCTTTTCGGGGTGCTGTTCCCGGTGTTCCACATCTCGGGCCGGGTGACGCCCTCGCTTGATCTGCCGTTCGTCACCGATTTCTATCTGTTCGAAAGCCTGCTGCGCCTGCGGTTCGATCTTTGGGCCGATCTGGTGGCGCATATGTTCATGCCCGCGCTGGCTCTGGCCATCCCGCTTGCCGCGATCATCGGTCAGTTGCTGAAGCAAAGCCTCAAGGAAACCATGAACCTTGATTACGTCACGCTGGCCCGCACCAAAGGTTATGGCGAGACGCATGTGATCCTGCACGAGGCGCTGCGCAATGCCGTGCTGCCCACCCTGACCCTTGTTGGCGTGCAGTTCACCTTTCTGATCGGCGGCACGGTGATCATCGAGCGGCTGTTTTCCTACGAAGGCCTTGGCAACATGGCCATCGACGCGGTGATCAACCGCGACCTGCCGCTGATCCAGGGGATCGTGATCCTGTTCGCGGTGATCTTCACCGCCGTCAACCTGATCGTCGATCTGCTCTATGCCGTGCTGAACCCCCGGCTGCGCCATGCTTGACGGGCGTTCGATGATCCGCCACCGTGCCGGGTTGCGGTTGTGGCTTCCCGTGCTCTGGCTGTCGGCGCTTGGCCTTGCGGCGATATTGGCACCATGGATCGCGCCCCATGATCCGCTGGCGCAGGATCTGTTTCTGGGTCGCCTGCCACCCTTCTGGGTGGCAGGGACAGAGCCGGGTTATTGGCTGGGAACCGACAGCCTTGGCCGCGATGTCCTGTCGCGCATCCTGCATGGGGCGCGGGTGGCGCTGCTGGTGGCAGTGACCGCGGGCACCATCACCTGTCTGATCGGGGCAACGCTTGGGCTTTTGGCGGGCTTTCTGCGCGGCTGGGTCGACATCGTGATCTCGCGCCTGATCGACATCTGGATGGCGTTTCCGCCGGTACTCTTTTCGATTCTGCTGATCGCCGTCCTTGGCCCGGGACTCACCTCGATCATCATCGCCATCGTGGTGATCGACTGGACCCGCTTTGCCCGCGTGGTGCGGGCCGAAGCCATGACGCAAGGCGCGATGGATTACGTCGCCTCGGCGCGGGTGGCGGGGCGCGGGCGGATCGGCACGATGACCCGGGAAATTCTGCCCAACGTCCTGCCCACCGTCGTCGTGCTGTTGACGCTGGAAATGGGCATCGCCGTCATCGTCGAGGCGATCCTGAGTTTCGTGAACCTGTCGATTTCCACCGACGATCCCACCTGGGGCGGGATGATCGCCGAAGGCCGCAGCGCCATCCATCAATCGTGGTGGGTGCTGGTCTTTCCGCTGATTGCGTTGTTCCTGACCGTCCTTGCCTTTTCGCAACTGGGTGAAGGGTTGAAAGACCGCTTCGATCCGGTGTTGCGATGAGCTTTTTGTCCATCCGCAACCTGTCTGTCCGGCTGAAGAACGGCCCGCCCCTGCTCCGCCGCGTGTCGCTGGACGTGGCGGCGGGCGAGGTGCGCGGACTGGTGGGCGAAAGCGGCGCGGGCAAGTCGATGATCGGCAAGGCGGTGCTGGGCATCCTGCCGCCATCGGTCGAGATCACCGAAGGCGAGATCCTGCTCGACGGCACCGACCTGTTGCGCCTGTCGCCAAAGGACAGCCGCCGCCGTATCGGGGCCACCTGCGCGCTGATCCCGCAGGATCCGCTGACGGCGCTGAACCCGTCGCACCGGATCGGGCCGCAGATCACCGACCGGCTGGTCGATATCCTTGGCTGGACCCGCGCCGCCGCCGAGGCCCGCGCCCGCGACCTTGTGGCCGAGGTGCAGATCGCCGATCCCGCCCGCGTGCTGCGGTCTTATCCGCACGAACTGTCGGGCGGCATGCGCCAGCGCATCCTGATCGCGTCGGCCTTTGCCGCCGAACCCAAGCTGATCGTGGCCGACGAGCCGACCACGGCGCTGGATGTGACCGTGCAAAAGCAGATCCTGAAGCTGATTGCCGGGATGCAGGCTCGCCACGGCACGGCGCTGCTGTTCGTCACGCATGATCTTGGCGTCGTTTACAAGGTCTGCCAGCAACTTTCGGTGCTCTATTCCGGAATGGTGGTCGAAGACAGCCCGGTTGCCGACTTCTTCGCAGCGCCCCGCCACCCCTATTCCGCCGCCCTGCTGGCCGCGACGCCGAAATACACCGATCCAGGCGCCGGTTTGCACCCGGTTCCCGATGCGGTGATCGACGCCGTCCGGGCAGAGGTCGCCGCATTTGACAGGGGGGCCGCGCGTGGCTGACCTTTACACCGTCACCAACCTGCGGCTGTCGCTGGCCGACATGACCGCAAAGCCGCTGTTCGGCGCGGCCCCCGGGATCGAGATCCTGAAGGGCCTCAGCTTCACCATTCCCAAGGGGACGGTCGTGGGAATCGTCGGCGGTTCGGGTTCGGGAAAATCCACGTTGGGCCGAGCGCTGGTCCGGCTGCTGGAACCCTCGGACGGGGCGATCCGCTTTGACGGGACCGACATCACCCACCTGTCCGAGTCGGCCCTGCGCCCGATGCGGCGGCGGTTCCAGATGATCTTTCAGGATCCCATGTCCGCGCTCAACCCACGCCACCGGGTCAGCACGATCATCAGCGAGCCCCTGCGCCTGCACGCGCTTGATGCCATCCCCGACCGCACTGCCCGCGCACTGGATCATGTGGGCCTGCCGCAGCATTTCGCCACGCGGTATCCGCACGAGTTGTCCGGTGGCCAGCGCCAGCGGGTCGGTATCGCCCGGGCCATCGCGCTGGAGCCCGATTTCATCCTTGCCGATGAAATCGTCTCGGGCCTTGACGTGTCGTCCCAGGCTCAGGTGCTGAACCTTCTCGAAAAGCTGGTGGCCGATCTTGGGCTGACGCTGGCCTTCATCAGCCACGACCTGTCGGTGATCCGCCGACTTTGTCAGCGTACCATCGTGCTTTATCACGGCGGCATCGTCGAGGATCGCCCCACCGCCGACCTTTTTGCCGATCCGCAGGCCGCTTATACCCGCGATCTGCTGGACGCGATCCCGCTGCCCGATCCGGCTCAGGTCTGGACCTGAGGCAGACCCACCGGCCGCCGCTCGGTGACTTCGGGGGCCATCAGGCTTTCCAGCCTGGTCTTCACCGCCTCGGGCCACAGCATCGAGGTGTGGCTGTCCAGCCAGCTTGCCGCCAGCACCTGCTCCACCGACCA
>Ga0163144_10004990_pt1 | contig 29636 bp, 27 predicted proteins | sample OliLak19BULKMAT1_FD_123175 | JGI IMG/M metagenome (GOLD analysis project Ga0163144, IMG submission 123175) | Freshwater microbial mat bacterial communities from Lake Vanda, McMurdo Dry Valleys, Antarctica - Oligotrophic Lake LV.19.BULKMAT1 | ecosystem: Environmental > Aquatic > Freshwater >...
AACCGGAAACTCTTTGGTCAGAAAAGACAAGAAGGAGCCCGACCCATGAAAGGGGCCGCCCAATGGGGCGACCTCATGACCGCCCGCGCCCTACGACTCGATCCAATCACTGTTTCCGCGTAAGAAGAAAGAATAGTGAAATAGGGCAGGCTGAGATTTAAGATTATTTTTCCAGCAAATTGCCCCGCAATAACCCTTTACAATGAACAGAGCGGAAAACGGGCTAAATGTTAAACCTTGAATTCTGATCGTATGATTTTTGGGGGATTGTTGTTTAGACTTCTGTATTGATTGTTATTTCCGGTGAATCAGGACAGGCCTTAAGAATAGGGCTAGTGCGGTGAAAATTGTGCCACAAATGGTCGTGGCGCAATCGATTCACAGAGCAACTTGCGCTTGGAGCTTGCTGTCCGGACGGAGGATGGTGGGGAATGTGAAATCAGGGTTTTTTTCGGTGAGATATTTCAGTGTCCATTGGTCGGGGAGCAGGACTATGGCATCTCCTGAGGTATCATGGACGAGGATGCTGCCACTGGGCAGGAGCAAATCGCTTTCCGGTTTGCCATTGGTCGAAATACAATAACGACCAAATACCCATTGGCCGGGCTCGATGCGGCAATCAGCGGTGTATTCAGTTTCTAAGCGGTATTTGAGAACGTCAAATTGCAGCGGGCCGACGGCGCCGATCAACATGCGTTGGCTATGGGCGTCGTTCCATTTCATCTGGTGAGCGACGCCTTCGCTGAGAAGCTGGAGGACTCCCTTATTGAATTTTTTGGAATTACTTGGCACGGGGTTACTCAAGAAAGCGAGGCATTCCGGAGCGAATTTCGGGATTTCGCTGAATGAGACATTTTCGGTTTGAGCAATGGTGTCTCCGATCAGGAAGCCATCCTGCCCGACGATTCCGATAATGTCACCGGGGTAGGCTTCTTCGATCAATTCCTTGTCCCGCCCGAAAATACGGTGGGCACTAGTAATGGAGAACCGGCTTTTATCGCGGCTGAGGATGACATCCACATTCCGGCGGAATACACCGGAGACGACACGGACAAAAGCTGTCCGGCCTCGGTGACGGGCATCGAGATTGGCTTGGATCTTGAAGATGAAACCGGAGAAATCGGGGTTATCGGCTGTGATTTCTCCGTCATCACTCTGGCGCCCCCGCGCCCCAGGGCCATATTCGACCAAGGTTTCCAGGAGGGAGTCGATGCCAAAGTTATTCACCGCACTGCCGAAGAGAACCGGATTAAGCTTCTCCGCCAGAATCATGGACGGTTCAAAGGGAGTGCCCGCCATGTCGAGGATTTCGAGTTCCTCTTGGAATTCCTTTAATGAGGTCTCATGGGTCGTTTCAAACAGGGAATTAACTTCATCGACGGAGAGCTTTTGTTCCCGTGCTTTGCTGGAACCGTGGGCGGTACGTTCGTAAAGGGATGCTTGTTTGGTGAGGCGATTAAAGACACCTTTGAATTCTGGACCTGAGCCGATTGGCCAATTCACCGGGAAACAGGGAATTTCAAAGACTTTTTCCAGTTCATCCATCAGCTCTAGTGGAGGCTTGGATGGGCGATCCATTTTATTCACGAAGGTAAAGAGTGGTATTTTGCGGTAACGGCAGACGTCGAAAAGCTTACGGGTTTGTGGTTCGATGCCTTTGGCGGCATCGATGACGACCACAGCAAAATCAACAGCGGTCAGCACACGGTAAGTATCCTCGGAGAAATCATGGTGGCCTGGGGTGTCCAAGAGGTTAACCGCACAACCGCCGTATTCAAAATTCAGGACTGTTGAGCTTACGGAGATTCCACGTTTTTTCTCTAGCTCCATCCAGTCGGATTGAGTGCCATGATCCTGTTTTTTGGACGTGACAGAGCCTGCGAGGTGGATGGCTCCGCCGTAGAGGAGGAGCTTTTCGGTCAGTGTCGTCTTACCCGCGTCGGGGTGGGAGATGATGGCAAATGTACGGCGTGGCTTCAAAGTGATGGCTTTCTATTCATACGGCAAAGGGTTACGCCCTTGCGGCGGCTTCCCCTTCAAGAATATCATCGTCCACATGATCCCCATTGTTTGATGGGAGCTTGGCAATGAAACAATATGATGGGTCGCGTTTTTGGATTTTTAAGATACTGATAATTTCTTTCCATGTCGCCCATAATCCGTGTGGTGCTGGGGGGAGGTCATTTACAATGACTTTCCGCAGTTTGGGCAGATTGTAAAAAGGAACACTCGGGAACATGTGGTGCTCGACATGGTATTGCATATTCCAATAGAGGAATCCTGTCAATTTACTGCAAGTAAAAGTCCGGCAGGATAGGCGGAAATCAGGCACATCGGGTTGCATCCCGATATGTTGGGTGTATCCGCAAAGGATCCCGAGCCAGGCAAACCAGAAGGTGCCGAGATTCACGATAAAAACCAGGGGCCAATGACCCGTGGCGATAAATAAGATGGCCAAAGCAAACTGTCCGACGACCATGATCCGCATAAAACGGGTGTGCTCCTGCCAGGCTTTGACATTGGATTCAGGCAGGACTTGCCGTGTCCATGCGAAGCATATTTTCCCAGTGATGGCATCATGGATACGGTCCTTGATGGTCCCATAGGCGCCCATGTAGTTAAATCCGAAAGCCCACATCCAGAGTTTCCAGTCAGAGACCGAAAGAGTCATGGGTAAGACGACCTCCCCGTCCATATCGTGGTGGACTGTGACTTGGTGGTGTTTGACATGGCTTGGGCGGAATCCGATATAATCAGTCCAGCTCACAAAGGAATAGACTTTAAGGAAAAATTCATTCAGGCCCTTGGATTTAAAAGGTGTTTTATGGCAAAGCTCATGCACTGGCCCGGTTAATCCGAGGAATGCGCTGAAAGTCCCGTGGACAAAGAAAATGACGAGAAAGAGGGGGACTGCCCACATCCAGTTTTCCTGGGAGATATAAAGGTAAGAGGCATAGGACGCAGCCGCGGTGAAAACAAAGAGCCCGAGCTGGAGGATGGCTTGTTGGAGCCCCTTCCAGTCACTGGTTCTCATGAGTTCGCTCATGACGGCCTTGTCGACCTTACAACGGTACCAATTAATTTTATGTGGCGTATTCATAGGGTGGGTTATCTTTATAATTCATGAATATTTTTATTCAAGCGGTGAAAACGAAAGTTTTTGTAGTTTATGGCAAATTCCTCTTTATTAGGGGCTATGCCAGAGCAAACCCCGCAATCTCCCCCGTTGCCTTACCGTTTCCGTGCCGGGGCTTTTGTCTACCATGAGCTTGTGGAGTTGCAAATTACCCGGCTTGACCGGATGGGCCAAGGGGTGGGTGAATCTAAGGATATGGCTGTGGTCGTTCCTTTCACCCTTCCCGGGGAAAGAGTCAGGGCTCGGGTCTGGGGGAATTTTAAGGACCATGCTGAGGCTGATCTTTTAGAAGTCCTGGAGGCATCGCCTTCGAGGGTAAAAGCAAATTGCGCGGTTTTTGGTCAGTGCAGCGGGTGCCAATTCCAAATGCTCGATTACGCCGCGCAAATTGCTTGGAAAAAAGCGGTGATCGAGGAGCTTTTTACCGCATCAATCGGGAAATTGCCAGTGTCGGTCAATGAACCCATCCGTTCACCCAAATCCTTTGCTTACCGGTCTAAGATCACTCCCCATTTCAGTTTACCTCATGTTACAGGGGGCTCGTCCCCATCATCCGCTAACAAGGAGGATGGCCGGTCCAGTACGGGGTTGCAGATCGGATTTATGCGTAATGGGCCTGGATCAAAAATCGTGGATGTGGAAAGCTGCCCGATAGCCACCGATAAGATTAATGCAGAGCTTCCACGACTGCGGGCTGAAGTCGCCGCGCAAATTGCCCAGTACAAAAAGGGCGCAACCCTGCTCCTGCGTGAGGTACAGGAAGGAGTCGTGACTGATCCGAATACAATTGTGACTGAAAAAGTAGGGGATCAGCTTTTCCGTTTCCCCGCGAGGGAGTTTTTCCAAAATAACCCGTTTATCCTTCCGCAATTTGCGCAGTACATCGTGGAATCCGCAAAAAGCTTTCGGCTTCCCTACCTCGCAGATATTTATTGTGGGAGCGGATTTTTCAGTATTTGTGCGGCGGAAAGTTTTGAGCAAGTGGTGGGAATCGAAATCAGTGAGGGCTCCGTGCGACTTGCGCGGGAGAATGCGGGGTTAAATCATTTAAATAACGTGGCATTCTCCGCCGGGGACGCTGCGGCGGTTTTTGAGCAAATTGTTTTCCCCCCTCAGAAAACAGTGGTCTTGATCGACCCGCCGCGCAAAGGGTGCTCGGATGAATTCCTGCGCCAGCTTGTGCAATTTGCCCCGGCGGGAATTATTTACGTCTCCTGTGGCCCTGAGTCCCAAGCCCGCGATTGTAAACAGCTCCTCAAGGCCGGTTACAATCTCCGCTCCATCCAACCTTTTGACCTCTTTCCCCAGACACGGCATATCGAGAACGTGGTGGTGATGGCAAAATAATCTTATCACCGGGGATAAAAAACATTAGTCAATTAAAAAGATATCAGTTATATCATCATCTTAATATTACCTCACTATCAGGAGCACCCACACATATGACTATTCCCCTTTCCTCAGAACCCTTGATTGATTTTGATTATTTAAAATCCTTGGTGGGAAGTGATGAGATCAAAGGTAATGAGTTATTGGTGGATATCGGAGGAACTTTCCAAGAAGAAATCGTCAAAATGAGGGATGCCATCCTCGATGCGATTCAAAGGAAAGATGCTGAAACTCTCCAGAAACAGACCCATAAACTCTCCGGGGGAGCATCCAGTGTCGGACTCAGGAGATTGGCTGGATATGCCAAAAATGTAGAGAATACAATCCGGGCCGGTGAGAGTATTGATTTTGAAGAAGTCAAAGGAGTGATCGAACCTCTCATCGAGGACACTTGTGCCGCTTTTAGTGAGTTAATGGGGTAGAATAATTCCCGGGCAAAGTGGTTTTACACCATCTCAGGGGGGAAGTCTTTAACGGGCTGGGCTGAGACAGGTTTGATTTTCCAGATGAGGACAGACGCAATCAATCCCAAACCTACAGCCAGATAACCCACATAGTGGTGATTTTGCAGCTCTCCTGTGGTCGATTGGGTGACGATATATCCGGAAAGTAATGATGACATGCCCGAACCAGCCGCTTGGACGGCGGTATTCAAGCTCATGAATCCACCCCGGATTTGGACGGGCACGGCTGATGTAATCACGGCTGTCATCGGAATAAAACGGCCACTGACCACTACAAAGAAAAAGGCGCAGACCATAAGGGGGATGGCCCCATATGGGTGACGATGAGGATCGGGACAAAGGAAAAAACAATCAAGATATCAAATACTTTTGGTTTACCGAAACGGTCAGACAATCGTCCGATCATCGGGGAAGAAAAAATCGTCAACCCTCCCCCGACAAGATAAATCAAAAAAAGCTGTTTTTCGGGGAGTCCTACACTGGCCACCATATAAGGGCTGATGAATTGGATCACTGAGAAGTGGCCTATGCCCCCACAAGAAAGCTGAATTCCCGGGGGCTGACGGAGAAAAGATTCATCAGAAAAGGCCCCAAGGGCATCATGATCATGAAATCCACAATATGGGTGAATTGCACTGCCGCCAATGTCAGCAGTAGCGCCCGTTCATTTTTGAATTCATATTTCATGGTTTCTTTGAGTGCCTTGTTTTTTTTGGAGTTTTTCTCATAGGCCATAAAACTGCGTGAAAGGCATCAAAATGATTATCCTGATTTTGCCATAAGAACCTTAAACCTGCGGCTGCCATCCGTTTTGGACGGTCTATTCTGATTAAATCAAATTTCTTATTTTGTCTTTTTTTCATTTTTTACCTCTCGAATTAGATTAATCGAGGACTAACTTTTTTAAATTTACTTTGTCTTGATGTTTCATGCGGCGGATCAAGTGGGTTTCCATCAGGTAGAATCGCAAAGAAAGGGTGACCGCTGCGATGGCTAGCCCCGCAGCCAGTCCGGCCCAGACACCCTGCGATGACATCCCCATGGGAAATGCCAGAAAATAACCCAGAGGCAGGGCCACCACCCAATAGGCGATAAAGGCGATGCCTGTCGGTATCCTTACATCCTTCAAACCGCGCAAGGCTCCCGTGCTGATGACTTGTCCCCCGTCAAATATCTGGAATATTCCCGCGATAATTAAAAGGCGGGTGGTCAAGGCCACGACTGATTGTTCCCCCGCAAAAAGGGAGGCGATTTGTTTCCCGAAAATGAGGAAGACTAAAGCCGTGGTGGTCATGATAAAGATCCCGAGGATCAGGGCTCCTGACCAGACTGTTTTCGCTTTGTGGGCTTGCCCGCTTCCCGCACATTGTCCCACTCGGATCGTGACGGCCATCGACAGGCCGAGGGGGAACATGAATGCCGTGGCTGCGCAAGTCAGGGCGATCTGATGCGCGGCCAGTGCTTGGGTGCTGATCCACCCGAGCATGATCGTCGCGATCCCGAAAGCCCCCGCTTCCAAAAGGATTTGGAGTCCGATCGGAGTGCCCAGCCCCATCAAGCTTTTAACCCGTTTCCACTCTAAGCCCCGCCACCAATCCAGGGGCAGGGCTTCCTTGAAACGTTTGGTCGTGATCATATATTCAAATAACCCGATGACTGTAATCACCCGGGCGATGAATGTCGCAATTCCGGCTCCTTCAATTCCCATGGCCGGTACGCCGAATTTTCCAAAGATGAATATCCAGTTGAGCACGGCATTAAGGATGACCCCTGAAAGGATTATCCAGAAGGGTTGCCAAGGCAGGGATTGGCCTTCCGAAAAATTCCTCAGACACATGATGACCAAAGCAAATGGCAAGGACCAGCTAATCCAATTCAAGTAAGGCCTGGCTGTCTGGATGACTTCCTCAGGTTGCCCCAATAGGTGATAATAGCCGTGTCCCCCGGTCAAAAGTAGGGCCATCAATAACCCACTGGTTACGGATATCAAAAGTCCGTGTTTGAGCGATTCACCGCATTCAGCCGGTTGTTTAGCTCCAAATGCGTGGGAAACCTGAACGGCAATCGCTGCCATCAGGCCGATTCCTAATACAAAAGGGAAATGGATGAGCATATTCACAAAAGCCGCCGCAGCCAATGGGATAGTGCCTATTTTGCCGATCATGATGGTGTCAGTAATGCCCATCAGCATTTGGCTGACTTGCCCGGCCATGATGGGAAAGGCCAGCTTCAGAGTCTTTCCGGTCTCTGGCCAAAAGCTGTTATTTTTTATGGGTGTCATATTTTTAAATTAATTATTTTGCCTTCTGATAAACGCAATCGGGGGAAGATCCTCCGAGGCGGCAGTTTTTGGTTCTTTTGAAGGAAATAAAAAAACCACCGCTTTTTGCTGCGGTGGTTTGAAGGAAAATCTTTTTTTACATTCTAGAAAATCGAATCAAAACCCTCCGCAGCCGGGCATAAAGACGCCCTTGACCATGGGAATATATGCCCATGAGCCACGATGATTTAGGATTATTGATCGGATATTCATTTATTCATATTTAGATAAACTGTTATTTGCGAAAATCAAGGCATTAATCATGAGGGTTTATGAATGGGTGTTAAATAGTCCTGTTCATAACGAAAAATATTTGCGTTACATTTGATAAATCAGAAACTTGATTCCATCTTATATCATGGAAAAAGAGATGGCTACAGAAGAGGGGATGTGTGGCGTTATTTCTGGGCAAGAAGACCCTCGGGCATCATGGGAAATGCTTTATGACCAGATTTCCTCATTTAACCGCAAAACACAATTGACCGAGGCCTTGGAACGGGATCCTCGGGGGATGATAATATTGAATCCTTTCCGCCAGATTATTTACTGTAACCAATCATTTTTAGAGCTGACCCATAAAAATAGTACGGATGATGTTTATGCATTGAGACCTGGTGAAGTCTTGGGTTGTGTTAATGCCCTTTCTGCGACTGCTGGCTGCGGAAGTAATCCGGAATGTCGATTATGTAATATTGATGAAGTCATCCGAGAGATCCAAAAGGGAATATCATTTGCTGGGAAAGAAAATATCCATGTCGCTTCAGGACAGGAAAATGAAGTGATGGCCCTTAAGGTCAGTGGTGCTCCCCTTAAAATCGGGGAAGAAATATTTCTCCTTCTGGTCGTGAGTGCATGCTAAAGTTAATCCCTAGCAAGGGGGGGGGCGTGAAAAAAACGATCAAAGGAGTAAGAGGCATCATATCCCGCCATTGAGGTATTTTTCGGCGAGTGAGGAATTGTGATTCCCTGACCAGTGATAACTTTGCCAGTTATCGTGACGGCTCTTTTTAAGGGATTGCGCGATTAAACGTTTGATTTCTTCTTGGTGGACTGGGGTATGGGTGGACAGAGAGATTAATGCAGGGAATGCAGCGGGGCCAAGGTTTGCGAGATAGTAAATGTCCAATGCCTTCTCAAAACCTGCTGACTGGTGATCCAGGTAGTCGTTGACATTTTTAGAGGCAATAAAGCCCTTTGTATTAAAAAACTGGAGCAGGTAAATCATGGCGAAAACAGTGAGCACATTTTTTCCCACGAGCCAAACGAGGTTTTTCTGGAAAAGGACCCTTGCCGATAACCAGAGGAATCCTAAAAAAACAATTAACAGGAAGATAATGAGGTAAAACCTCAACAGGGTCCATTGATAGGAGGCGATATAAAGATAGACCCGCAAACCCACACTGCTGACTAGGAAAAGATTTTGGGCGATCCAAAGCAGGCTTAAGTCCTTGATCACAGGTGAGGTCGCCATCCGGTTCTTTGCCGACACAAATGTAATGAGCAGGGCGGCGAGAATAACGGTGACAATGAGGTTATAAGTACCGTGATGGACAAATTGGCTATGGTTGATCCCTTCAGGCACAGTTTGATGGAGCCAAAGATAAAGTCCGTCGATCGTATTAGCGGTAAAGTAAAGCAAGTTTACCCCGAGTAAAATCACGATGTAACGTAAAGCCACAATCCGGTCGCCCTTGGACTGCCCACAAGATGTTTCTGAGACAGGGTGGGTGGAATGGGTTTGGTGGATGATTTTTGGCCAGAGTAAGCCCAGACTCAAGGTGAGGAGGCCGATGCTGAAGAGGATCCTTGGGACCGAGGGGAATTCAATGAGTGAGAGCCAGTCGGCTAGGGTCTTCATGATTTGTGATAAAAGAGAGCCCATGATCACATTTGATGAAGCCAGGAGTAAACCGAATACCCCACAAATAAGGAAAGCAGGGAGGAATATTTGAAAGGTGTATTGAAGAAGTTTCCGACCGCCTATCCCAAAAGCACCTGTGGCCGGGAAAATCCGGTTAAAATGCCGGGTCAACCACAGCCAGCGCTCCGGCGCAAACAGGAGGTTTATCCCCCCGTTTTTTATTGATGAAAAAGTCCCCGTGGATACGAGAGTATTCATATTCCCGGAGATAAAGAGGATCAGTAAACTAGCACTGAAAAAGCTTTCCCATCGCGGGGAAATCCCGAATCCAATGCAGCCGAGGGTGAGCAGTATCCAAGAAAAAGTTATTCTTGGGTTTTTGAGGAGATCGATGCGCGTGACAAAAAAACTGGATCCAAGGATAAATAAGAAAAGCCCGGTGCCTATTCCTGGAGAGGAGCCCCAAAGCAGGGTGTTTCCGGCTAGCAGCATTAAAAGGAGGGTCAGGGTGATCCGGTAGATTGATTTACATGACGGATAGTCATAGAGCAAAAGTGAAGGAATGGCTGGTGGGATGGACGTTGTTTGCATAAGTTTTTTTTACCAATGGGTACTAAGCTGCGATCGTCGCAGATTCGTTAGGATGGATAATGTCTTTATAGAGAACGATGGAGTCTGGACGGACTGATTTTAGGGTGCTGAGAATGTCGGAGACGATTTGCCCTCGGTAGTCGGGATGATGGATGGCCACATAAGCCCTATAGTCAGGGACTGTGTGCGTGTCGGCGGGTGAACCCACTATGCTACAGGGCACCAGGTGTGTCTCGAGCAGTCGGATATCCGGATGCAAGGGATAACCAATGATGAGGGGGTAAGCTCCACGAACGGTATAGACATGCAGAGTCCGGAGCGCGCTCTCATGCCATTGTGCGGGGTTATATGGGTATGTTATCATAAATTTTTTTCTAAGCTTTGTACCACAAAGTGAATGGGTAAATTTTTTTAGTGTTTATTTAATTTAAGTAATTCCTCGATCGTCCCTAGATAATCTTCGAAAGTTTCCCCCCCTAACGGTGTAAGGGAATAATTTGTCTGGGGCCGGTCATGCATCTCTTTGGTGGAGGCGATATATCCGGAGCTCTGGAGTGTCCTTAAATGTGAAAGCAGATTTCCGTCGCTGAAATTCAGCTCTGTTTTCAAATCCTGGAATGACCAAGTCGGACGTGCCGCTAAAAGGCTCATGATGGCTAAACGCCCTTTTTCGTGGATCACTTTATCGAGTTTATCTAGGTTGATCATGGTTATCTTTACATTTCGATAATGGGGGCGTTACGCAGGGCTACTTCTCGGCGGTTGGTTAACCATGTGGAGGCCCCATAAGTGATATGGAGAAGTCCAAATGATAAGACCATCAGGAGGTTCCCGGAACGGGTGGACTGGGGATTATTGAATAAGCCAAAAGAGATGAGGCAGGCCAGTATCATGCCGACCAATAAAAATGACCAGCCAAGGATCAGGAGTGAGCGGGGCGCATAATTACGGGTGGAAAGTAAGGCTAACCCGTAAAATACACACCATAAGAAAACCATTGTCATAGGCTCAAATCCCTCATAAGCAGCCAGAAAACTCAAGATACCACCCGTCAGCATCGAGGGGAGGAAATCTGTCACGGCCGATCGCATGCCTCGGGAGAGAAGTGGCGTCCCTAACCGACGGTTTTCACATCCGAGGTAGATGATATTAAAAACCGAGATGACCAAAAATAGGCAAAACCAGAATAAATAAAAAGATAAGGGGCTCTCAGGAATCAGCGATGAAAAACCATGATTAAAGAGATAAGAACCAACTAAAGTCAAAGCTCCTGCAAAGAGGGCCGTGGGTGATGAAATCGCCCGGTACAGGCTCGCCCGTTCCATCAGGGAGCGGATGGTAATGAGCTGTTCTTGTGCCCATTGTTCTTGGTTCATATCTCTACTTTGTACCACAAAGTAACGGGATGTCAAGGATGTCTCTGTAGATTTGATTGAATTTTGGAGATGAAAAGTGCGTCTGACTGATTATGAACCGTACCTTCAGCCCTTCCGGAAGAACAATTTGCGTAATGATATTGATCGCGTTCCTTCCTCTGCCCCTATTCTCCCAAGAGGTGAAAGTCGGTGATACAAAATCAGATGTTCTCAAAATGCTCGGGGTTCCTAAAGGGGGCATTATCCAGGGGAAAACCGAAATACTCAGTTACGACCGGGGGGAAATTATCCTCAGTGAAGGCAAAGTGGAGAAATTAGAATGGCTACCGGAGGGTGTGACGTATTCCTCCATCGGGAAAAGGGAAATAGCCGTCCAAGCGGAGCAAATAACAAACTTAACAAAAATTAAAACAGCACAGGCTGAATATGAAGCGCAAAAAGCCCGGGTCGAGGAGGAAAAAACCCGGCAAATCGATTTTGACAAACGGTTGTCCGAAGCTAATCAGGAGATAGACCGACTCCAGCAAAGAATCGATGATTTGGAGTCACAGAATTCAAACCTCATGACCCAGTCGAATTTCCTGTCATGGCAGCTCTTCTATAATCCGAAGCCTTGTCCGAAACCCGACCCCCATCATTCACCGACAAATTGTATTCCATCAAGTATCCGGCAGACGGCGGCGAAATAATCTCTCCAGCGCGGAATCAAATGATGGGTTTGATATATTTCCTTTGAAGTAAACGCCAGACGGTCACGAGAAATGCCGTCAGGGGAATAGCCAGTAACATTCCTAAAATCCCGTGCAACGCAGTTCCCCAAAAGAAAATAGAAATAATAATGACGACTGGGTGAAGTCCTGTTTGTTTACCCATGATTTTGGGGGTAAAATACCAATCGACTAACATTTGGGTGATCATCACTGTCGCCCCGCACTTGAGCAGGAGCATCCATCCTCCCCCTTCTTGGAAGAGGCCGGTGGGGACAATAATCAAGATGCCAATAATCGAGCCGAGGTATGGAATGATATTCAGGAATCCCAAGAGGACCCCGATGAATAGTCCCGCAGCTAATCCGCTCATGGTAAAACCTGTGGCGTAAAGGACACCCGTAATCATCCCGATGACAATCTGACCACGGAAAAAGGAAACATTGATCGCGACGAATTCCTTTACTAAAAAGATGACATCCTCCTTCTTGTCATCCTTAAAGAAGGGGAGGAACTCGCGGAGTTTCTCCATCGGATCTTCTTTGGACTTTAGGAAGTAAAAAATGTAAACAGGGACAACGGCAAAACCCGCTAGGAACCCGAAAAATGAAAGGATTTTGGTTCCAGCCGATGACATGTTATTAAAGACTGAGTAAGCGAGGGATTGCGCGTTTGATTTCACTGTTTCAACGACAGAGTGGATATCGCTATCGAGGTCAAATTTGCTTTTGTTTTTCATGGCGGATAATGACTCGACCGCCCGGTCGATGATATTCGGGACCTTTTTGGAAAATTCAATAGATTGGGTGACTAACTCCGGCAAGAAAAGCCAGGCGGCGAGAGTCAGGATAATAAAGGTCGCAGAATAAATAATCACAACCGCGAGGGCGGAACCGATTTTTAAGCGTTTTTCGATCATTTCCACGTATGGCTTTAGGATCAGGGCGGTGATTCCGGCCAAGGCCAGAGGACCTAAAAGGTTGGAGAATTTTGATAGGAAATTCCCCAGGTAATAAACCAAGGCCGCTGTCGAAGCGGCGATTACTGCGAGAGAAAGAAAGCAGATAGCCCAGGTGATGATTGTTTTCTGGAAGGGACTAAACCACTGATCGTCGGGGGACTTGCTCATGCATAAGAATTAACGGGTGAAATTACCCGAGGCAACCTGTAAATACGGGAAAAAACAGGAAAATCTCCCTCGCATGAGCCGGGGATATGGGATAATTTTTTCTGGTGATGAGATTATTAATTATCGGTTGTGGATACCTCGGGACCCACCTTGCGCAAATTGCCCGCCGGGAGACAGGCGCGGTCGTGGCAGGATTTGCACGGAATTCTACTACGATTATAGCGTGGAAAGGTCAGGGCTACGAAATGTACGAAGGTGATGTCGAGCGTCCTGATACCCTCCCGCAAATCAAACAATTTGCTCCGACACATGTGGTTTATTGTGTGGCTGGCGGGAGGGCAGGGGGGAGTGCCCTTTACCGTAGGATTTATTTTGAAGGGCTCAACCACGTGTTGGCGGTATTCAGGGAGGACGTTAAAAAACCACAGGTCTTTTTCATCAGCAGCACATCCGTTTATCCCCAGAAAGACGGGCAATGGGTGGATGAGACTAGCTTTGCTGAACCCGAGAACGAAACGGCGCAGGTCCTCCGGCAGGCAGAACAATTACTCCTTACGGGGTATTCCCAAGGAACCGTGCTCAGGGTAGCTGGGATTTACGGGGTCGGCAGGGCTGTTTTGGCCGCGAAGATTATTAATAGTCCCTCCTTGATTGTGGATGATAACCCCCGGCGGTGGTTGAATCTGATCCGGGTCGAGGATATCGCCTCGGCGATTGTCAGCCTAGCCCGTCACCCCTTGTCAGTCGGGGCCACGATCAATCTTTGTGATAATGAGCCCGTGGCCTTAGGTGAATATTATTCCTGGATACGAGCGCAATTTTCATTACCGCCGGTGCAATTTGCTCCGGTGCCGGATAAGCCTCTGAATAAAAGAATCAGCACCCGCAAATTGCGTGAGACATTTGGATTCCAGCCGCAGTACCCGGATTTTCGCGTAGGCCTCGCCGACGTGATCCGGGATTTTTAATCAGGTCGTGAATGGGAATAAAAGTCGGAATGTGCTCCCCTTTTTCGGGGTGGACTCGACAATGATTTTTCCTTGGTGGTTCTCCACGATTTTCTGGACAATGGCCAAACCCAGTCCGGTGCCTTGGGAACGAGTCGTCAAGAATGGTTGGAAGAGTTTATCCTGGAGCTGGGCACTCATGCCCGGGCCATTATCGGTGATGCTGATTTCGATCCAGTCTTGCTCGGAGTAATGGGTCTTTTTCCCTGACAAGATGATATTCCCGCCTTGTCCCATGGCATCCAGAGCATTGAGGATGAGATTCAGGAGTGCCTGCTCGATCTGGGCGCGGTCGAGGGGGATGGGGGCGAGGTCAGCCGGGCAATCCAGATCGAGAGTGACATCATGGCTTTTGAGTTTGTGTCGTAGTAAAAGCTGCATGTCCTCGAAGATGTTACTCACTGCTACCGGTCTCAGGTCGGGCTCGCTGGACCGGGCGAAGGTCAGGACCCTGTCCACAATGGCATTCATGTGATTCATTTTATCCATCATCATGCTGCAATCTTTTGCATGCACTGGGTCATGAGCAAATTGCTCTTGGAAAGTGTGGACGAGCATTTTGATGACCGTCAGGGGATTACGGATCTCATGGGCGATTTCAGCGGCCATCAGCCCCAGCGCCGAGAGGCGTTCATTCTGGCGGAGTTGCTCTTCGACATTCACGATTTTTTCATACATCCGCGCCTTGTCGATGGCGATTGCCGAAAAGCTGGCCAGCGCACTCAAGAGCCTGATTTCCTCGTTAGAGAAACGGTGGAGATGGCGGGTATAGACATTTATGGCGCCGATTGTTTCATTCCGATAGGTCAAGGGGACACTCAGGAGGGAGACGAGCCCCTCCTTTTTGGCTAGCTCAAGGTGGTGATAACGTTGACTAACGCGGACATCAAGGATAGCGAGGGGTTGTTGCCGGCGGACGACCACGCCGATCAGGCTTTCTTTGACCTTGAGGTTCGCTTTGCGGGCATAACTATGGCTGGCCCCGTAACTGGCCTTGAGGACAAGCTCCGTCTTATTTTCATCCAGGAGCATGATGGAGCAAAGGGGGGTATTTAATAGACGAGTGGCTTGTTCGGCCATCAAGCCCAGGACCTCGTCGAGATTCACGGCGGAAACAATCGTTTGGGCGATAGTGAAAAGGATCTCAAGCTTACGGGAGTTATCCTGACCTTGTTTAAATATCCAGGCGTTATAAAGGATTTTTGACGTATTGGTGGCGATAGTTTCCAGGAGGCTTTGATCCTCATCGGAAAAGGCGGAAGGTTTGACGCTGTTACAATTCAGCACCCCGATGACCACACCCTTAATTATGAGGGGAACGGATAACTCCGAGCGGATAGAGGACTTCGCAGGGATATACCGGGGGTCTTTGGTGATATCGTCGATCCGGAGGGTTTTTCCGTGGGCCACGGTCCAGCCGATGATGCCCTCACCCGGACGTAGCTTGAGTTGTTGTGTTTTTTTCGGCAAATTAATCGAGACCTCCGTTTCGAGCAGGCTGGAGTTTGGATCGACAAGCATGATGGAGCCGCTGGTGGCGTGGGTGGCCTTGACCGCAGTTTCAAGCAATTTGCGCAGGAGCTTCGGCGGTTCGAGTGAAGAGCTGGCGATGCTGCTGATTTTATTCAAGAGCACGAGGCGTTGATACTTCTTTTCGAGCTGCCTGTAGGCTTTATTCATTGATCAAAAGTTTTTCAAGAGTTTGTTTGAGTTTAGCGATGACTTTCTCGTCGGTGATTTTCTGGTCACGTTTGTCCAAGACATAGAAGGTATCGATGGCTGCCCCTTTTTCCGTGGCGATTTTAGCTAGGGAGAGATTAATATTCCGGCGGGAGAAGACATGGAGGATATCATAGAGGAGCCCCATGCGGTCAGCGGTTTGTATCTCTACAACAGTAAAATCCTGGGATAAATCATTATTGATGATGATTTTTTGGGGGAAACGTTCTGGAAGGGGTTCCTGCGCCGGTTGTTTCTCCTTGAATTTCAGGACTTTCTCCTCGATGTCATAATCATCCTCGGTCAAGGCCCGGTTCAATGTCGTCTCGACCTGTTTGATGTCCCGGGGGTTTGTCGCCGCCTCGAAACGAGTCGTGCAAACACGGAACGAGTCTAATACAATATCATCTGAGCGGGTGTAGATAGCGGCATTAAGGATATTCAACTCCGCGAGGGTAAAGGCAGCGGCGATTTTCATCAAGAGTGACTCCCTGTCCCATGTGCAGATCGCCACACGTGAATGCCCCGCATTGGTGAGGTGTGTCCAGTGGAATACGGGGGAGAGGGGATCTTCCTTCGGGTTATATTGTTTATTTAGGAAACTCTGGATGAGCTGCATGTCGCTGGAGAGTTGCTCAGCTGTCCGGGCCATGAAATAACGGGTCGGCATGAGCTCAAAATGAGCGGAGATTTGGAGCGCCGTGTCTTCCTTTGTGCCGCTCTGGAAAGATTCTTCGACCTCCTCCCGGAGCTTGGCTTTTTCGTCATCAGCCTGCTCGATGAGATTAAAGTTCCCGGTAAAATATTTTGAAGCAGCATGATAGAGCTGCCAGTGGCTCAGCTCCCACCAATCTTGCCCGACCCCGTCATTAACGGCTTGAGCATCGGCGAAGGTCAGGAGGTGGAGCATGTCGAGGGTCTCCTGGTCGCGTACGATCCGGCAGAATTCCTCGATGACCGTGATGTCATAGAGGTCACGTTTACGGGCAAATTCACTCATGGTCAGGTGGTTATCCACCAGCAGGACGAGCTGTTGGCGTTCGTGGGAAGTGAGCTTAAATCTTTTACTCAGGTGCATCGCGTTTTTCGCACTCTGATCGGAGTGGTGCCGGGAATTCATTGCGCGTCCGGAATCATGCAAGAGCAGGGCCAGGTAGATGATTTTTGGGTTTTCGGTTTTTTGGAAAATCTCTGTGTACTTCGAGAACGGGGGATTATTCGCATTGATGACCTGATCGAGTTTATCGATACATTTGAGTGTGTGCTCGTCGGCGGTGTAACGGTGGAAGAACTCATGCTGGACCAGACAGGTGAGCTTACCAAAGTCGGGGATGTACCTGCCAATAAAATCAACCTCGTGCATGGCCCGGAGGATGGGCCCGACCTGGCCTTTATTGCCGATGATTTCGAAGAATGTTTCCCGTGAGACACCCGAATACCGGAAAGAGCGGTCCACGAGGCCGAGTCTTGCCCGGATCAAGGTTTTCATGGCGGGATCCATGGCGACATGGCGCTGCTGCATGTAAAGGAAGACCCGGATCATCCGAAAGGGGTCTTCACGAAAAATGGAGGTGGACTCGGCCATGATGATATCCTTCCGGATATTAAAGCCATCCACGGACTCGGAGCGTTTACGCCGCCGGGCGAGGAAGTTAAAGGCCGTTTTTTTGACCTCCTGGCTTTCAAGTTCGAGCCGTTCATCGAGTAATTTACAGATATTATAGATATTCCGGGCGTGCGTATAGTAGTCCCGCATAAATACCTCTATCCGGCGCAGGACGGTATGTTGCATGTAGTCAAATGCGTCGGCGATTTTGCCTTGCTGGCTGAGGTTAATCACATCATTGGCCCGGCCTGTGCGGTAGTGTAATTCATTACGGACCCGCAAGAGGAAATCGTAGGCCGCATCGAGTTGTTTCCTCTCAGAGGCAGAAAGCCACGCCTTTTCCTGCATTTTGGTGAATGAAGTAAGTCCAAATTTAAAAAAGGCCACCCAACGGACATTCTGGACGTCCCGCAGGCTCCCGCACCCGTTTTTGATATTGGGCTCTTGGACAAATACGGTATTGCTGAATTTTAAATGGCGCTCCTTCTGGTCCTCGATCCGCCAGCGGATGTATTCGGCGACATAGGGTTTGACACATTTCTGCACCAGTAACTCACGGAATGTCTGGAAGAGCTCCTGGTCCCCGTCGATGATACGGGACTCGATCATGGCCGTTTTGGATTGCATGTCCTCATTAGCATGAGCGATCGAATCCGTGAGTGAACGGGTGGCGTGTCCGACTTTGAACCCGATATCCCAAAGCATGTAAAGAACCTGCTGGATCACCTCGTCGACATAAGGGGGTAATTTGCGTGAGGTGCCATTGTGGAGGAACATGATATCTACATCACTGCACGGACACAGTTCACCCCGCCCGTACCCGCCGACGGCGATCAAGCTGATCTTTGGGATGTCAGTGGCAGGGAGTTTTTCTTTGAGGTATTCCTGGGCGCCATTAAAAATATGGCGGAGGATGACATCGATCAGGTTAGCGCGCCCCGTACAGATCTCGCGCCCGGAGCCGCCCCCCCTGTGCTGGATCCTGAGCCGGTGCTCTTCCATGCGGAGGAATTTTTTGTAGAGTTCGAGAAGATCGGAAGGTTTGCTTTTAGGGCTGCTGATCAGTCTTTCTTCTGCGTGGCGTAATACTTTGTCGAGATGGCTTTTACTCACGCTCAATACGTTTACCCCACTGGCCTACGGGCGCAAGTGTTACTTTTATAAAAATAAGGCCGATCCACCCCCTCTTTCATGCCCTTCCGGGGAGCAATTTGCACCACGAAGGACACGAAAGGCACGAAGGAAAAGCAACTGGAGGGACAAGCTTCTGCTTGTCCGAGACCCCGAGGAAACAAAACAGTGTAGGGCGACCGGCCCGGTTGCCGAAAGCCGGATTTAACCGTGAAACTCCTACTTGCCTTCCGGTGAGCAATTTGCACCACGAAAGGCACGAAGATGGAGGGGCGAGATTCCTCTCGACCGAGGCCCGCCCGATGGAACCATTCCGGCCCCGAAAGACTCTGGGGGCAATTTGCTCCATCAAAGTAGAAGCGTGCTTCCATCCGCTTTGCCATTTTCCTCAGCACATGCATCAGCGCGGAAACCTGCTGTTGGGTTTTTAAAGAATAAATTCCCCGCCCGTTCCAACCTGTTTTTGGGAATTTTACACTTTTTCCGCTCCGTTCTCACTAAAGGGTTATTGTGTGTGGGGGATGAGGTTTTCTACAGGAGGTTATGATTATTTTGGGCGGGGGGCCACGGCCACGGCGGCGGCACGGGCGGGCATATCCTTGCTATGGCTCGGACCTGCGAGGCAAATTGCGCGCATGAAGGCTTCATTACCCTCGTAATAGGTGGGGGGTTCGTAAGTAATCCCGTTATTGAGTTTTCTTTCCTCGGAACGGATCTTTGGTAAGAGGTAAAAACGACCGGCCAGTGAGTAGAGGTGTGCTTTGAGGCCGCCGTATTTGTGCAGACCTTTGAGTTGTTCTTTCATCCGGTGATGGAGGGCGGGGCTTTTCTTGTAATAAACCATGATAGCGGACGTGAGGGCCGCGAAAGTGGTGAAAAGCTCTTTACCCTCGCGTTGGTAACGTTTGCGGATGGCCTGATCAGAATGGTTCCTGTAGCGGATCCATCCTTTGAGGAGAGTGTGGCCTACACGGACGATACTCGGGCCGTTGACGGCGAAATCCGTTTCAAAGGCTTGGAGGAGATATTTTGATTCCTGACCGTCCTTGATATGGTCATGGTGATAATTAAAACGGTATTGGCCATGGATATCATTTGGGGGGACTTCCTCCTCCGATTTTAAGCGGCCTTTCTCACTCATTTCGCGGTGGAGTGCTGTGCCGGACACGGGGGTATAAAGCATGAATTGATGGAAATCCGTGTCGTGGGCGGCGGCATAGTCGATCACATCCTGGATATTTTCCGGGGTATGATTTTCTAAACCGATAATTGTCGACCCCAGAATGCGGATGCCGTGGGACTGGAGATTCGAGACGAGTTTACGGCTGTCGATGCCTTTGAGCTTTGTATAACGGCTGTCCTCGCCCTCGATACCCATCCAGACCCATGAGACCCCGAGGCGGATGAGCTGCTCGATCGTATAACTCTGGAGGACGTTGGCGGAGGTGAATACGTACAGGCTCCATGATTTATTATGTTCGATCATGAGGTCGAGCAGGCGCAAGGCGCGGTTGCGGTGGAAAAGGAAATTCTCATCCATGATAAAGAAGCTCTGGGTATTCAGGGCTTGCTCGGTCTGCTCCATCACGGAGAAAAGGTCATCCCCGGTCTCGTAGAAATTAATAAACCGGCCTTTGCCGCCAAACATGGCGGATGTGGAGCAGAAATTACAACCCAAGGGACAACCCACGGAAGGAATGATCACGGCGGCGGTGTCTTCGGGTTTCTCACTGATTTTGATCCCGGCTGTATGGGCTTTTAACCCCGAGACAATGATCGGATGTTTGACCTTGGTCGAGTCATCCTGTCCGGTAAACCGACGGAACCAGATGATGCCCTCGCCCTGCACCGTATAATCGGCCCCCACACGGTCTTTGAGCCCGGCGACATTCGCGATATGTCCGCCGATGACGATCTTGGCTTGCGGCTGGTATTGGCGGATTAATTCACACATTTTTTTGACTTTAAGGATATTCGGATAAATCGAGGTGATCCCGATAATGTCATAGTCATTTTCCTGGATCTCGCGGGTGAATCTTTCCAAGGACGGGAAATCCAAGAGGACACAGGGAGCTTCCAGATTATTTTGGATCATCATGATGCCCCAGCTGCGGTGGAACATCCTTAATGAAAAAGGACCCTGCACCCGAGTGACCTGATTATGGTAGAGCTCCATGGGGTTAATGGAGCGGCTCCCGTATTCATCGTCTTGGGCGTAAGGACCAAAAACACTGGAGAAAAGGATACGGGCATTTTTGCCTTTGGGATGAACCGGATGGGTGGGGCTGGCCACTACAGGACTACAAACAGGGTCTGAGGTGATAGGAGTATCGAGCGAATCAGAGGTGGTGGCAATACGATCTGAATCCAAGGTATTTTGCTTCGACATGGGTGATTCTTTCTATGGATAATTTTTTTTTGAACTTAATGGGCAATTATCAGTGACTCCGGAGGGAAATAAACAGCAGAAAGATAAAACACACCTTGAACCATACCAAATCCATCTCTGTTATAAAATCGATCTTGGATACTCCGGGGTTACCTTGTCGAAAGCTTCTGGGCGTACCCGGTCATTTCGAGGAAGCCGTTACCTTTGAGGGGTTCGTTCTGCTTGCTGCCGGTGATATTAATGGCCCCTTCCCAGTAATCAATCCGGCCAATGCTCCGGATATTGAGTTCGGAATTTTCTAAGGCCGCAGCAATGGAGAGTTTGTAGCCGCGGGCGGGTATCTCGACAGTCCAGACGATAGGGTAACTCGCCTTTGTCACTGGACTGATCCAATAACGGAGGGGGGTCATGATAAATTCATTCTTTTTGAGGTGGATTGATTTGCCATTGACATCAATGAGTGTGCCTGATGAAAACTCGGAGAGGCTCCCGTCTTTCATGCGGATTCCGTAAAGCATGATTTCCTCGCCGTTATCGAGCTGGATGCTTAACCAATCCCAGCCGATTTGTTCCGGATCGAGCTGGTTAGTGCCAAATTCCTTATCGAACCATGAAAGGCCCTCGACCTCGATTTTCGAGCTACCAATCATGATCGTGCCTTCTGTATCCAGCCGGGTCATGGAGTAATAATGGGTAGCCCGCCCGGGCCCGGCCGATTTCTGACTGACCCCGTTCTTGCCGTGGAATACCGCCGGTTTCACCCGGGTGCAACGCAAACGTAGGGAGATGTCGCCGGTGCCCCCGCTGAGCTCAAAGCTCTCCTCCATCCGGAGGTTGGCATCTTTGCGTAGGGGTGGCAAAGCGCGGGCGAACCAAGAGCCGATCTGCACCCAGAATTGGTCTCTCGAATAAAAGGCTAGGCCGAGGGTGCCCCGTGAGACTTTTTCGGCAAATGTGAAATTATTCCCGTTAATATCTGAGAACGCAAAATGCGCAAAATAAATATTTTTTAACCGCCAAGCAGACAGGGGTTTATCAGGATTTTCCTTTTCGAGTTTAGCCAGTCTCCGGGGTGGAGTGATCCCCTGACGGAAAAAGGTGAGTTGATAAGCGTAACTCCGTCCGCCGCCTTTTTCGCGCAGGTGCCCGGTGAAATACCACCATTCAGTCTGGAACTCATCATGGGTGCCATGGCCGCTCGGAAAGGTGTACTCCCATCCCGGCATGGCCAAGCGCCAGTCTTGCTCATCATAAACCGGCTGGATAGTCCCTGCCGGAGCAAATTGCGCGCAGAGTAGTAGCAGACACAGAGCGCGGAAAAATATGCCGGTGGGGATGAGCACCCTCCACGGGCGCGTACAGGCCTGACGGGCGCAAATTGTTTGAATAATGGGGAGGAATCGATTCATTCGGATTGGATACATTCTACAATTTTGAGTTTTGCAGCGCGCCGGGCGGGGATCAAGGCGGCAAGGGCGGAAATCATGATGACAGAAGGAATCGTCCAGAACAAGAGCCCGACGGGTAAGGCCCATTCGATCGTCCAGCGGAAAAAGGCGAGGTTAATGACGTAACAAAGGATAAAAGACAGGATCACCCCCGCGATCAATCCAGTGGCCCCGGAGGCAAATCCGAGCAGGGCGGCCTCAGTAATAATCAGTCGCTTCATCTGTGTCTGGCTGACTCCTATTGAACGCAGGATGCCCAGCTCGCGGGTGCGCTCCGACACGAGCACCGTGAGTGTCTGGAAAATCCCGAGTCCGGCAATCACCAGAGCAATGGTCCGTAGGACATAAGTAATAGCAAATGTCTGGTCAAAGATATCCAGGATTTTGGTTTTCAGTTCGCCATTCGAGTAAACCATGAGTTCGCCCTGTGGTGCAAATTGCCCGATGAGCATGGCCCTGATGGGTTCGAGCTTCGCAGGATCTTTGAGATAAAGCCCCATATTCTGCGGAAGGTAATCACCCCAGAGCTTTTTCATGAGGGATTCATCCATCAGGATGATCCCTAGTTCTGTCGTGTAATCACGGTAGCGGGAGATGATTTTGAGTTTCTTTTTTCCGGAAGGGGTATCGACGATGAGGATGTCCCCGCGTGTGACCTTAAATTTCCGGGCGAAAACGTCGGAGATGAGTACCCCGTCGCCCCGGGCGATTTGCTCCACCATGGCCTCGGCAGTGGTGTCGAGTAGGCGGAGGTTATTTTGCGCCGGTACTTGCCGCAGGGGTATGGCGGCTGCTTTGATGGTTTGCCCTGCGTAAGTGATTTTTTTCTCGGCGTAAGTATCCACGAGGCGGATATCGGGGTGTTTACGGAGTGTATCGACCATGGCCGGGGACAGGGAGGCACGGGGTCCGATCAAAAGCTGTGCTGAGGATGACACGAGGATATCGGCTTTTACAGTCTGGGCGATCCAGGCATCCACGGTGGAGCGGAAACTGTGGATCATGATGGAAACCCCGACCATCATGGAAAGGGCGGCCATTAATGCGGCCACGGCTACACTCGTCCGGTTCAGGGCCTGGGCAATTTGCCTTGCGGCCAATCCGGGTAGGAGCCAGCCTTTACCCAGGCAGAATCCGGAGATCAGGCCACAACCCGTTTTCAGGATCAGCGGACAGAAAAAAGCGACTCCCAGGATCAATGATAAGGCGGAGAAGAATCCCAGAGGCGGGTAAAAATAAAGGGCGCCCAAGGCACTCAGGCCGCTGATGATGCAGATGGCCAGACCTATTTCAAAAGACCGTCTTGCATTCAGTAGGCTGCGTTGGTGCAAATTGCCCGTGGCGAAACTCTCCGTGGGGGCGATTTGCGCCGCCTCACGTGCGGGGCCATAAGCCGACAGGAGGACCGCACCCATTCCGATAATGAATACCCCGGGATATAACCAGAAAGGAATCGTGAGTGTCTCGATACTCACGGTCAGGTAGAGGGAACGGATCGTTTGTGCGACGGCACCCGTTAATGAATGGGCGATGCCCAGGCCTAAGGCCCAACCGAGGATGATCCCGATAAAGCCTAGGATGGCCGCCTCAGCCAGGAATAACGTTTGGACATCGGACGAGGACATGCCACACGCCCGGAGGATCCCGATTTCCTTGCGTCGCCTGACGACGGAAGTGGTCATGGAGTTATAGATGAGGAACATTCCCACGACCAAGGAAAGCAGGGAAAGGGCCGTGAGATTCAGCTGGAATGCCCAGAGCATTTTCTCGACTTTATTGCCCCGGCGGTCAGGGGCTTGGATGATGATATTTTTCGGTAGGAAAGGGGTGATCTGGGTTTTGATCGAGTCGAGTCGCTCGCGCAATTTGCCCTCGGTGAGCCATTCATCCGTGCGGATATCGATCCGGTTAAGCAAGCCCACGGCATTAAAGAGTTCCTGAGCCGCGGCTATATCCATGATGGCGAGGTGTTCATCCGCCCCGATTGCGCCTTCGTCGGGGGTGAAAGTAGAGGCAATGAGTAGGGGGATGGTTTCTTGATTGACCAGGATATTGATCGTGTCCCCGGCTTTTAATCCGCGTTTGTCAGCCATGGATTGAGTAATGGAAATGGAGCGGTGGTTTTTGAGGAGGGTTTCCAGTGAGGAAATCTCGAACCCGGCGGAGCCCGGTTTCCCGTCTTTGAAATCTAAGGGACGGAATGCTTGGTTACTGAAAATGTCGATCCCGAGGATGCGCAGGTATGTCGAGGGTTGGGGTGGTTTATTGGATTCGGGGGACTCCATCACAGCACAGACTTCTTCGATCGTGGCGGTCGCAGCCGAGACTCCTTCGGTGGCCATGACGGTCTCCATGGCTTTCTCATCGAAACGCCCGAGTGTGCCGATGATCTCGAGCTGGGACTTTCCGGCGACCACGTCCAGGGTATTCCTAAAGGCACGCAGGCTTGACTCGTTAGCGATCTGGATACTCAGGAAAACGGCGACCCCGAGGGCGACCCCGGTAATATTCAAGATCGCGAGCCCCGGGTGACGGAGTAATTGTCTCAAGATAAGGGTGGAGAAAAACCAGTGCATGGATTAAGGGGTGTGGTCGGAGGTGATTTGGCCGTCACTCATCTGGATCTGGCGGCGGGCACAAGCGGCCACCTCGGGACTATGAGTGACGAGAATGAGGGTCGTGTCTCCGGTCCCAGCGATTTCCTGGAAAAGGGAGAGGATCAGGGCACCGGTTTTTGAGTCGAGATTCCCGGTGGGCTCATCCGCCAGCAGGATAGCAGGGCGGTGGATGAGCGCACGCGCGATGGCAGTGCGTTGCATCTCGCCACCAGAGAGCTGGTGGGGGAAATGATGATGCCGGGAGGACATCCCGACGGTAGTCAAAAGTTCCCTAGCCCGGCCCACGGCTTCTTGGTGCGGGATACTCTTGAGCATGAGTGGGAGCAGGACATTTTCCTCTACCGTCAGCGTCGGTAGGAGGTTAAAGAACTGGAAGACAATCCCGATATGGGTCCGGCGAAAAAGTGTCAGGGAACGGTCATTGCCGGAAACAATCGATTCATCATGGAAAGTGATATCACCCTCATCCGGGACATCTAATCCTCCCAGCAGGTGCAAGAGTGTGCTTTTGCCACAACCACTCGGGCCTGTAATGGCGATGAATTCCCCTTGGGCAATTTGTGTGGAAAGCCCCCGCAAGGCATGGACACGGTTTTCGCCATTGGAGTAAGATTTTGAAATGTTCTTGATCTCAATCATAACACCCCCATCTTGGACTGAATCATTTCCGTGTCAATTTAGCACATCGATAAATGGTAAATGTTTCTGATGTGCTATTCTGTCGCTCTAATATCACACAAGCGAAACAAATTCGACTCATGACTGTCACAGGGGGGTGTCTATATTTATCTCGTTATGGGATTAGATACATTAAAGATAAAAGAGTTAGTTTATACACGGGACTATATCCATTGTGATACTCCGGTGAAACAAGCCCATGAGATATTCAATAACTACCAGGGTAGTTTCATGGCTGTGACGAATAACGAGACGATTGTCGGGATCATCGGCAAGGAATTCCTTCTCGCGAAGCTCGGTTCCCGATTCGGGTGGGCGCTGCATGCCGATAAAACCGTAAAATCACTCATGGATCCTGCGCCCTTGATCGTGGATGGGAATCTCTCGGTGATCGATATATCCCGGAGTGTGAGGAAACGGAATGATGATAATTTTTTTGATGATTTAATTGTTGCCGCTGACGGGGAGTTTTGTGGTTTAATCGCGGTAAAATCGCTTATTATCCATCAATTCAAGGATCTGGAGAGGAAGTCCCTTGAAATCGACGAGCAAAGGGACATTCTTGCCGATACCATATCCACACACTTAATCGATAAGGCCGGAGGTGCCGAAGCGGTTCAGAAAAAAGTAGGCGCGATTGTCGATGCTGCTCAGATGATCGAACATAATGAGAGGAAATGGGAAAAACAACCGGCCTCCACCGAAGAGGCCAAAATGCATGGCAGACTGGAAATATTCAGTGCCATTGATTTAATGCAGATTCTTATCCAGGGAACTAAAACAGGTAAATTATCGGTGAAGACCGAGTCTGGAATGGGTAAACAAACTTATGACATTTATTTGGTTAATGGGAATATCGTTCATGCCTTTGGTATGCAGAGGAAGTCTCTCGACGCACTTTATCGGGCATTGATGCTTCAGAGTGGTGAGTTCGATTTTATTTTCGGAGAAAAAGCCCCTGAGAATTCGATTTCCGGGAACTCAATGGGAATGTTGCTCGAGGCTTGTCGTTTGCAGGACGAAGAACTAACCAGAAGTGCGGTTGCCGTTTGACGGTTTTGCAGTTTTGAGAGTTTTTGGCGTGAAATCTGCCCTGCTACAGGTCGATTCAGGACGCGTAAGGAAATCGGTTGAAATGATCAATAAAATCGTCCATAATTTATCTAATAATGCGAATACATTTTCAAACAAAAGTATTTTTCATGGCTGTCTTTGTTGGCTTTTTTCTGGTTACGGGGACTTTTGCCGCCCAGACGATTGTTTTGGATCCTGGTCATGGTGGGCATGATAATGGGGGGATTCCCGGCCAGAGAATAAAAGAAAAAGTCATCGCGTTGGATGTGAGTCTCAGAGCCCGTAAGCTTTTAATCCAGCAGGGATATAATGTCGTCATGACACGGACCACCGATGTCTTTATCCCGTTGCCAAATCGGGCTTATATCGCGAATGCTCACCCAGACGCCCTCTTGATCAGTGTCCATTTAGATTCCGCACGGAATTGTAGCGCCAGGGGAGTCTCCGCTTTTTATTATGGCCGCAAAAGCCGTGCTTTAGCTCTGACGCTTTTAAACGAAATGCTTTGCAAAATGCCGCACACACATAATAGAGATTTTAGGAACCGTGACTTAGCCGTTCTCCGCCGGAGTAAAAATCCGGCAGCCTTGGTCGAGCTTGGTTTTTTAACCAATCCCGATGAAGGCAAACGCTTTTTAAGTCCGGATTTCCGACAAAAGGCTGCTGAGACTCTCGTTGCAGGCATTATTAAATATAATGAACGTTATGAGGCGTCTTCTCCAAAGACACGGCGGGGAATTACCTCTCTGGCTATGAATAATTCCAAAAAAGCAGATACCGAATAAGTTTTTTCTGGTGGGTACAGCCCTGAGCGGCTAAATACATAGCCTCATGAAACCAAGTTTTTTTGTTCGCGGGGATTTGGACGGATTTTTCGGTCTCTTTATTGATAATCTACTCCAGCTCATGTTGATCGCCGTATTTCTCCCGGCGGTTTGCGGATTTGAACCAGCTTTTGTTTTTGGCACCATTTTGCCGGGAGCAGCCATTTCGATCCTTTTTGGGAATGTTTATTATAGTTGGCAGGCGTGGCGGATGGCTAAACGCGAGAATCGTAATGATATCACAGCCCTTCCTTACGGGATAAATACGGTGAGTCTGGTGGCCTTTATTTTCCTGATAATGGCCCCGATCTATTCGGAGACAAAAAATACGACACTCGTCTGGCAAGCCGGGATATTCGCTTGTTTACTGAGCGGAGTCATCGAGATGATCGGTGCCTTTGCGGGAAACTGGCTGAGGAAGGTCACCCCGCGTGCGGCTTTATTATCCGCACTGGCGGGCATCGCGTTGACATTTATCGCTATGGGATTTATCTTCCAGCTTTTTGCTTCACCCGCCATCGCGATTCTACCCATGATGATGATCCTTTTGGCTTATGCGGGCGGGGTGAAGTTTCCCTTTTCATTTCCCGGTGGTTGTATCGCTGTCCTTGTCGGGGTGGCCCTCGGTTGGTTATTGATCCCGATGGGTTGGTCTTCCTTTGCGCCTTCTGCGGAAGACGTCCAGATCGGACTCTACCTGCCAAAGCCTGTTCCTCAGGATTTATTTGCCCTCCTGAGCGACCCCCTCGGCTGGAAATATTTTGCGATTATCCTGCCCATGAGCCTTTTTAATATCATCGGTTCACTGCAAAATCTCGAAAGTGCAGAAGCCGCCGGAGACAAATTCCCCACGCGTTCATCCCTGCTCGTGAATGGACTGGGCAGCATTGTCGCCTCATTTTTCGGGAGTGCATTCCCGACGACGATTTACATCGGGCATCCCGGATGGAAAGCCATGGGCGCCCGGGTGGGGTATTCGCTCCTGAATGGGGTCGTGATTACCGCTTTGATCCTGATGGGGGGCATGACACTGGTTTTGAAGGTGGTCCCGATCGAGGCGACCTTGGGCATTTTGCTCTGGATCGGATTGATCATCATGGCCCAAGCTTACCAAGCCACTCCCCGGAAACACGCCCTCGCCGTTTCTATGGGGCTCGTGCCTTGCCTTGCGGCGTGGGCACTTTTTTTGATCGAGACCTCCTTGCGTGTGGCAGGAACGAGTCTTTTTGCCACCGCACCGAAATTTGGCAATGATCTTTTTATTTACGGAATCATCGCCCTTAATCAGGGGTTTGTCATTACCGCCATGATCTTTTCGGCCATTGTCGTCTATCTGGTGGAGAAAGACTTTTTGAAAGCTTCTATTTGGTGTTTTGCGGCGGCTGTCCTTGCCTTCTTCGGATTGATCCACGCTTTTAGCCTGGATCACATCGGGCTGCAGCCGGTTTTTGAGCTCATGGCTGCACCGAGATTTGTTTTTGCCTATACACTGACCGGGATAGTTTTCCTCGCCGCCCACTTTTTGATCAAGGACAAAAGCAAATTGCACGCGGAGATTTGATGCGTTTATCGAAGACAGTTTATCTCGAAGGCAGCCCTGAAAAAGCGGCACGGTTTTTCCTGGGCAAATTGCTCTGTGTGGACTCACCTCAGGGCGTGGTCAAAGGGATTATTTATGAAACGGAAGCTTACGGGGGTGCTGAGGATAAGGCCTGCCATGGGTTCGGCAACCGCCGCACGGAACGGACAAAAATCATGTTCGAGCAGGGTGGGATCGCCTACGTCTATTTTACTTACGGCATGCATTTCCTTTTAAATTTTGTCACCGGGGCGGCGGATGAACCCAAAGCCGTTCTCGTCAGGGGCGTTTGGATCACCGCAGGCGCGCAAATTGCCCGGGACCGGCGCGGGGAGAAATTTAAACATGCCCAGCTCTCTAATGGTCCGGGAAAAGTTTGCCAAGCTTTTGGCATCGACAAATCGCTGAATGCCGCCGACCTGACCGGGGAAAAAATCTGGGTCGAGGATGCCGGGTATCAGGCGGAGCAATCGGAAATAGAGGCGACTCCCCGGATCGGGATCAATTACGCCCAAGAATGGGCCGCGAAACCCTGGCGGTTCGTGTGGAAGAGAGATTTTTCCTCATCGCCCTCCCCCACACCTCATTAT